>Ga0257112_10000276_pt1 | contig 22464 bp, 17 predicted proteins | sample LP_taG_5_FD_191565 | JGI IMG/M metagenome (GOLD analysis project Ga0257112, IMG submission 191565) | Marine microbial communities from Northeast Subartic Pacific Ocean, Canada - LP_J_2015_P26_1000m | ecosystem: Environmental > Aquatic > Marine > Oceanic | place: Canada: Northeast Subartic...
CTTTATATGCAAACGTAAATGGAAAAACAGCAAAATATATACTTGAACATAGTGAGTCTAAATTAGTTTTTATTGGTAAACTTGAAAAATATGACTGGGAAGAAATAAAAAATAATATACCAAAAAATATAGTTCAAGTTGATTTTGGATATTATGGATTAGACACTAAAATCCAGAAATGGGAAGATATAATTACAAATACTAAACCAATAAAAGATAGTCCATTACGTAATCTTAATGAGATTATAACAATAATTTATACATCTGGAACAACAGGAATACCAAAAGGTGTTGTACTAAAATATGCTGCTGCTGCTTTAGCAACAAAAAATCTAAACTATCTTTTTCCTTTGGAGGAAACTGATAGATTTTTTTCATACCTCCCCTTATCTCATATTGCTGAACGAGCATTAGTAGAACATGGAGGTATTATGTCTGGAGGAAAAATATTTTTTGCTGAAACCCTAGATTCATTTGTAGAAAATTTAAAGTTTTGTGAACCTACAATCTTTTTTGGTGTGCCAAGAATATATGCAAAATTTAAGTCTAAACTTTTATCAAAATTTCCACAAGGTTTGATAAATACAATTTTAATGATCCCATTATTAAACACTGTATTTAAAAACTTAATTAAAAAAGGATTAGGATTAAACAAATCTAGAATTTGTATTACTGGAGCTGCTTCAACTCCAATAACAACACTAGAATGGTTTAATAAATTTAACATCAAAATATATGAAGCATATGGAATGTCAGAAAATTCAGCATGTTCCCATGGAAATTATCCAGAAAATATAAAATTTGGAACTGTTGGAAAAGCAATGCCAAATACAGAAGTAAAAATTACATCTCAGGGTGAAATAATTATGAAAAATGAATGTATTATGGAAGGATACTTTAAAGATGAAGAAAAAACTAATAAAGTATTAAAAAATGGATTTCTACATACTGGAGATAAAGGAATAATTGATAAGGATGGATTTTTAAAAATTACTGGTAGAATAAAAGATATTTTCAAAACATCTAAAGGAAAATATGTATCCCCGAACTTAATTGAAATGAAATTAAGCAAAAATAAAAATATAGAACAAGTATGTGTTGTAGGAGAAAATTTAACTCAGCCACTTGCTTTAATTATTCTATCTGAAGGAATAGTATTAAGTGAAGAAATTAAGAATAGTTTTAAAGATCTTCTTAAAAGAATAAATTCAGAACTTGAAAAGCATGAAAAAATTGATAAAATAATTATTCTAAAAGATAATTGGACTATTGAAAATGAAATTCTCACACCTACAATGAAAATAAAAAGAAATGTTGTTGAAAAAAAATATAAAGAAAATTATAATAAATGGGTAAAAGATGAAAATGAAATTATCTTTCAATAATTAAATTGTTCTTGATTTATTTTTTGCACCTATTAAAGGATTATAGCCATTCATCTTCCTTTGATAAAATCCTGTTCCATCATATTTTCTTATATTTGGACTCAGCATACATTCTTTTGAGCAACATCCTTTAAACTTTTTAGCACCCTTTTCAGACAAAGAAAAATGTCTATTACATATCGCATTAGCACAATTAACCATTCTATCTGTTTTTTCTCCAGTAACTAAGCATTTACTTATAACAGTTGGATTTATTTTATTAATTTCTTTTACGATTCTATTATCAAACACATAGCATTTTCCATGAAAATTTTCTCCATCTTCTTCTATTCCATACTTAATAATTCCTCCATGTAATTGATAAACATTTTTATATCCCTTATTTATTAAAAACGCACTTGCCTTTTCACATTTAATACCACCAGTACAATAAGTAATAATTTTTTTAGACTTATCGATTTTCTTTTCTATTTCATCAATTTTATCAGAAAAAAATCTAAAATTTTCAAGATCTAAAGTAATTGCATTTTTAAATTTTCCAATCTCATGTTCATAATTTGATCTTACATCTAAAATATAAGTATCTTTTGGTTTATTATTTAGTATTTTTTTTAACTCCCTTGGCTCAATATATTTTCCTGTTTCTTTGGTAACATCAATATTTTTAATACCAAAATTAACTATTTCATTTTTTAATCTAACATGAAGTTTTTGAAATGCATTAGAATTATAGTTATCTACTTTGAATTCTAGGTTTTTAAATAATTTATTTTTTTTAAAATTATTCATATAGTTTTCACAGTCTTTAATTTTCCCTGATACAGTCCCATTTATACCCTCAGAAGAGATTATAATTCTACCTCTTATATTATTCTCTATACAGAAGAGATGATGCTCTTCTCTAAATTTTTCTGAATTATTAACTTTAGTATAACAATAAAATAAAAGTATTTGGTATTTTAAACTCATAAAACATTACAGATAGAAAGATATTTTGACATTTCTAATTGAATATTACGTGCTTTTTCTCTAACTATTTTTTCAAAATTTATCGATGAATCTGAATAAATAATACTTCTTGAAACATTAACTATTAAACCACAGTTATTATTCATTCCATTAATACTTACATTTTTTAAACTTCCTCCTTGAGCTCCAATTCCTGGAACTAATATAAAATGATTTGGTATTGTTTTTCTAATTTTTATTAAATCCTCAGTCCTATTAGCACCAACAACGTACATCATATTTTTATGTGATGACCAAGAAAGAGAATTCTTTATTACTTGCTGAAATAATTTATTATTTGAACCTTCAATATTCAAATATTGAAAATCTTCAGCTCCAGAGTTTGAAGTAAGAGATAATAATATTATCCATTTATTTTTAAATTCTAAATAAGGTAAAATAGAATCTTTACCCATATAAGGTGATAGTGTTACTGCATCAAAATTAAAAGTTTCAAAAAATGATTTTGCATACATAGTAGAAGTATTACCAATGTCTCCTCTTTTTGCATCGGCTATTTTAAAAATATTATTAGGAATATATTCAATTGTTTTTCTAAGAGATTCTATGCCTTTAGCACCTAATGACTCATAAAAAGCCAAATTAGGTTTATAAGCAATTACTAAATCCTTTGTCGCATCTATTATGATTTTATTAAATTCAAAAACCGGATCAGCAGTTTTTAACAAATGTTTAGGAATTTTATTTATATCTGTATCTAAACCAACACATAAGTAAGATTTTTTTTGTTTAATCGAACTAGTAATTTGTTCTAAATTCATATCACCTAAAATCAATAACTTCAATATCTGGATAAAGAGACACATCAAAAGTAAAGAAGGTATTATCAAGTTCTTCCTCTAAAAATTCATTGATTGTATAGACAAACTTACTATTAGTATTATCATATACAGAAAAGCTATGTAAAAAATTATTTAGGTCAATTTTAAAAACAATTTTATAATATGTTTTAGATTCATCTTGAGGATATAATTCTATAATATTCAATTTATCTTCTTCTCCTATATACTTATAGTCAAAACCATTTTTGTAAAGATCAAAAATATTATTTAATGAAATTTCTTGTTCTGATGGATCAAATTCAGATATAGTTACCTCATTTAAATCATCTAAATAAGTCCATAAAGTTTTAGAATCATTTATGATTTTTTGGTCTTCTATGTATAAAACATATTTTTCTCCTTTTACAAAAATTTTTCCTTCAAAAGAATCAGAAATATTTTCTGTCAAATTTATCATTGAATAAGTGAATGTGGTTGAAAAACTTTTCATCTTTTTATAATTATCACTCATAGAATTAAGCAATGAAAATGCTTTTTTATCAGGATCATAACCAGATAAAGAAATAATCGAAGTCAAAAATGTTAATAATAAGTATTTCATAATTTATAATACAAATTTAATCAAGTTGATTAATTAATTTCTCTAAAGCATATTCATCTTCAATCAAAACTTTTCTTGCTTTACTTCCTTCTGATGGTCCAACTATACCAGCCACTTCAAGTTGATCCGTTAATCTACCTGCCCTATTATATCCTAATTTTAGTTTTCTTTGTAAAAGAGATGTGCTTCCTTGTTGATGAAGTACAAATAATCTGGCAGCGTCCTCAAATAATGGATCCCTATCCGATAAATCAATATCAGCAATTTGTTTTTCGTTTTTATCAATGTATTCAGGTAATAAATAAGCAGAGGCATAACCTCTTTGTTCCCCAATAAAATCACATATTCTTTCAATTTCAGGAGTATCAATAAATGGACATTGAAGCCTAACAACATCTGAACCTGTAGAAAAAAGCATATCACCCATTCCGACAAGTTGTTCTGCTCCCTTAGCATCTAAAATAGTTCGAGAATCCATATTTGAAGTTACCTTAAAAGATATCCTTATAGGAAAATTTGCTTTTATTACTCCAGTTATAACATTTACAGAAGGCCTTTGAGTAGCTATTATCAAATGTATTCCAATTGCTCTAGCTAATTGAGCAAGTCTGGCTATAGGATTTTCAATTTCTTTTCCAGCAGTCATCATTAAATCTGCGAGCTCATCAATAACCAATACTATATAAGGTAAATATCTGTGTCCTTCATTAGGATTAAGTTTTCTATTAATAAACTTTTTATTGTATTCTTTTAAATTTCTAGATTGAGCTTCTCTTAATAAATTATACCTAACATCCATTTCTGTACATAGAGAATTTAAAGTGTGAACTACTTTTTTAGTTTCAGTAATTATAGCCTCTTCACTATCAGGTATTTTGGCTAAAAAATGCCTTTCAATTTTACTAAAAAGTGATAATTCTACTTTTTTTGGATCTATAAGAACAAATTTTAATATAGAAGGATGTTTTTTATACAATAAAGATGTTAACATAACATTTAAACCTACAGATTTTCCTTGGCCAGTAGCACCTGCAACTAATATATGAGGCATTTTTGTTAAATCCGTTATGAAAACTTCATTAGATATAGTTTTTCCTAAAATAAGAGGTAAATCAAAATTATTTTTTACAAACTTTTCAGTTTTCATAACAGATCTTAAACTAACTAATTCTCTATTTTTATTTGGAACCTCAATACCAATAGTCCCTTTACCTGGAATTGGAGCAATTATCCTAATACCTAAAGCTGATAAACTTAAAGCAATGTCATCTTCAAGATTTTTAATTTTTGAAATTTTTACACCTGCTTCAGGTACAATTTCATAAAGTGTTACAGTTGGTCCAATGGTCGCTTTAATTTTAGCAATCTCAATATTAAAATTTTTTAAAGTTTCTAAAATTTTTTCCTTATTAGATTCAAGTTCATCCTTAGTGACTTGAATTTTTTTATCAGGTATGTGGTCTAAAATATCGATTTTTGGGTATTTATAAAATGATAAATCAAGCTCAGGATCATAAGTATCTCCAGTCTTAGCAGAAGTCTGTTTTTCCTTTTTAGTTTCTTCAACTTTCAAAACAATGTCATCATCTGAATTAGTTGAATCAACATCAGGAATTTTATCTAATATTTTTTCTTCAACTTTATTCGATTCTTCTTCAACTTTATTCGATTCTTCTTCAACATTAATTTCTTCTTCATAAACATCACCATTTTCTACATCTAAATCATCTATAGATACATTTTTATTTTTATTTAAAAAATTAATATTTATTGAATAGACACCGAAATAAAAAATAATAAATAAAAAAAGAAGTAATAAAAGTATTAATATGGTAGAAAATCCAAATAAATTTTGAAGAAAAATTGATAAATTATAACCAACATTTCCTGTAAAATTTGTGAGAAAAAAATTATCAAGAAAAATATTTAAAAAATAACCCATAAATGATGATATCCATATAATTCCAAAAGAAGAAAAAATAAAAATTTTTCTAACAGAATAAACTTTAATATCAAATAATAAGCGCATTGAAATAATCACAAAAAAAGGAACTAGAAAGAAAACAGAAATTCCAAATCCCTCAAAAATCAAATAATGAGAAGTATACGCACCAACAATTCCTAGCCAATTTTTTGCTTCTTTACCTAAAGAATCTATTGATAATCCTGAATTGATTAAACTTTGATCATCAAAACCTGTAAATAAATATGAAACTAATGATAATAATATTATAATGGATGCAACCAAACTTAAGCCACCAAAAGCAAGTTTTATTTTATTAATAAATGAAGGTTTTTTATTATCCTCTTCTCCATAATAATCTGTATTGTATGAACTTTCTACCATTTAATTCAAATTTAACTATAGATTTTTTATTAAATATTCATCTTTTCTTTTTTTAATAAAGTTTTATTTATTCTACTAATCATACTTGGACCCTCATAAACCCAGCCAGTATAAACCTGAACTAAGGAAGCACCCATATTTATTTTATTAATAACATCATCCGATGTAAATACACCTCCTACTCCAATAATTTTAAAATTATTACTTGATTTATTATTAATATATGAAATGATCTCATTTGATTTATTTTTTAGTGGTTTACCACTTACTCCCCCTTTTTCAATGTTATCATTTTTTGATATAATATTATTTCTAGATAAGGTAGTATTAGTTGCTATTATACCATCCAGCTCATATTTTAAAGAAACTTCAATTATATCATCAAGTTCAGCATTCGTTAGATCAGGAGAAATTTTTAATAGAACAGGCTTTCTTTTACCACTTGAAAGATTTTCATTTTGAATTTTTTCAAGTATTAAAGAAAGATTATCCTTACTCTGCAACTTTCTAAGTCCTGGTGTATTAGGTGAACTCACATTAATTACAAAATAATCAACATGCTTTCTTAATTTTTTAAAACAAATTAAATAATCATCTACAGCTTTTGAATTAGGAGTTATTTTATTTTTTCCAATATTTGCTCCAACAACTATACTCCCAGAATAATCTTTTACTCTTTTTAATATTTCATCCACACCATCATTATTGAAACCCATCCTATTAATTAAAGCCTTATCTTTTTTTAATCGAAATAATCTAGGAGTTTCATTTCCCGATTGAGGTTTAGGAGTAATTGTACCTACTTCAACGTGACCAAAACCAAAAAATTCAAGCTCATTAAGTAATTTTGCATTTTTATCAAATCCTGCTGCCATTCCAATTTTATTTTTAAAATTTAGGCCAAACACATTAGTCTCTAATAATGCATTAGAAAAATTATATCTCGACTTAATTAAGTAAGATAGGATAGGTACTCTAAAAATAAATTTTATTAGTATGAAAGAAATATTATGGATTAATTCAGCATTAAAAAGAAAGAAAACTGGACGAATTAACAGCTTATACATATGCAAATATAAACATAGAATTAACTCCTAGGATGAAATTCTCTTACAACTTGTTTTAAATAATCTCTATTTAAATGAGTATAAATTTCCGTTGTTGTAATGGATTCATGACCAAGCATTTCCTGAACTGCTCTAAGATCTGCTCCTCCTTCAATCATATGTGTTGCAAATGAATGTCTAAATGTATGTGGACTAATATTTTTCTTTAATCCTATTTTTTTAGATAAATCTTTAACAATTATAAAAATCATATTTCTAGTTAATTTTTTTCCATATCTATTAAGAAATACAAAACCCTCATTACCTTCTTTAATTTTCATTGAATTTCTATAGTCATTAATGTATATGGTTATAAATTTAATAGCAGGTTTACCTATAGGCACTAATCTTTCCTTTGAACCTTTTCCTAAAACTTTTATAAATCCTATATCAAGAAATAAATTTTGAATACTCAAATTATTTAATTCAGAAACCCTTAAACCACAGCTATATAATGTTTCAATTATAGCTCTATTTCTAGTTCCCTCATAAGTTGATAAATCAATGCTTTCTAAAATTTTTTCAATATTTTGTAATGTTAGTACATCTGGCAACTTTCTAATAAGCTTTGGGGCTTCAACTAATTCCATAGGATTAACAGTAATCTTTTCTTCAATTAATAAATAAGAAAAAAAAGATTTAATTCCAGATATTATTCTTGCTTGTGTGTAAGATGAGACACCTAACTTAACAATATACTCTAAAAAATTACTAATAATTTTTGAATCAATTTCAACGTAACTAATTTTTAAATTTTTAATTTCTAGAAACTGAACAAATTTATTTACATCATTTACATATGCAGAAATAGAATTTTCTGAAAGAGATCTTTCTAACTTTAAAAAATTTTTAAACTCAATAATTTCGTACTCCCACATACATGTATTTTATTTATATTAAATTTATATAAATCATGAAATTAATAATTATTAATGGTCCAAATTTAAATCTTCTAGGTATAAGAGAAAAAAAAATATATGGAAGTATTTCATTTGAATCATATTTTAAAATTTTAAAAAAAAAATATTCCAAAATTCAACTTGAATATTATCAATCTAATCATGAGGGAGAACTAATAGAAAAAATACAAGAAACTGGCTTTGATTATGATGGAATAATTATTAATGCAGGAGGATTTACTCACACCTCTATAGCTTTAAGAGATGCTATTTCTTCTATTAATTCACCAGCTGTTGAAGTACACATTTCCAATATACTTTCAAGAGAAGAATTTAGAAAAAAAAGCTACTTAAGTGATGTGTGTGAGGGAATTATATCAGGACTAGGATTAATTGGATATGATTTTGCTATTAATTATTTTGATTCCAAATAATGATAAAAATTTTTACTGATGGTTCAAGTAGAGGAAATCCAGGCCCAGGAGGATATGGGGTAGTAATGTTATATAAAGGCAATAGAAAAGAATTAAGTCAAGGTTACAAAATTACGACAAACAATAGAATGGAATTAACAGCTGTTATCAAAGCACTAGAAGCGATAAAAAAAAATAGCATTAAAGTAACAATTTATTCAGATTCAAAATACGTAGTCGAATCAGTTGAGAAAGGTTGGATATGGAATTGGGGGAAAAAAAATTTCAAAAAAAAGAAAAACATAGATTTGTGGAAACAATTTATTCCACTATATAAAAAATTTAACATAAAATTTGTTTGGGTAAAAGGTCATGCAGGAATAAAAGAAAACGAAAGATGTGATGAACTAGCTAATTTAGCTCAATCCAGTAATTTAATTAATGATACAGGCTATAAAGCTTAAAAATTAACATTTTTTTTATTTAACATAATTTATTGCAGCTCCTATTATTCCAGCATTATTTTTATAATGAGCTGGAATAATTTTAGAATTACATTTTAAATCGGATTTAAACTCGTCAAAATACTTACTTATTCCCCCACCAAATATTATTAAATTAGGAGATATCAAAGATTCAACAAATAATAAATATTCTGTAAATCTTTCAGACCACTGTTTCCAAGATAAATTTTGTTTCTTTCTCACATAATTTGACGTATATTTTTCAGCACAATCACCATACATCTTTAGATGACCAAATTCAATATTTGGAACCAATTTTCCATCATAAAAAATAGAAGTGCCAAGACCTGTTCCAACTGTAATTATTATAACAGTTCCTTTAGTATTTAAATCCTTATTTAAAGTTATCTCAGCAATACCTGCTGCATCAGCATCATTACAAACCACGCATTCCAAATCAAATTTTTTAAAAAATTTTTTTTTCAAATTTACTCCAACCCATTTTTTACTAATATTAGCTGAGGAATAAATTTTATTTTCTTTTACAATTCCAGGAAATCCACAACCTATCTTTCCATTCCATTTTAATTTCTTAATTATATTATCATTAATACCTTTTAAAATTAATTTAGGAGTAGATGTGTCAGGTGTAGAAAATCTAATTTTATCTGAAAGAAGTTTTCCTGATTTAGTATCAACAATTGCTCCTTTAATTCCAGAACCACCAATGTCTATACCTAAAACTTCCATTATTTTATAATTTTTAATTTAGCAAAATTTAATAATAAAGTCTTCTCTCCCACAGATTTAAATTTTACTATAGCTTTTTTTTGATTCGCATCAATATCAACTTTCATTATTTCACCACTACCAAATGAAGGATGTTGAACATTTACACCTTCCTTTAATTCATTAATATTACTAGATGCAAATTGAGAATTGATATTATTTTTTGACAATTTAGAAATAGGCTTTATATTTTTCCTCTTTTCTCTCAAAACATTTTTTATAAATGATTTATTCACAAGATTAGATTCATTTTCAAGATATAATGGGTTTATTTCTTTAATAAATCTACTCATCTGACAATCTTTTAACATACCATATCTATACCTAGTATTAGAATAAGTCAAATAAAGTTTATTCATTGATCTTGTTATAGCAACATAAAAAAGTCTTCTTTCTTCTTCAAGATCTTCTCTTGTTGTAATCATCATTTGAGAAGGAAACAAATCTTCTTCAACACCAACAACAAAAACAACTGGAAATTCAAGACCTTTAGCCATATGAATAGTCATTAAAGATATATATTCTTCATCAGAATCATCATCAGAGTCTTGATCAGTCATTAATGATATTTCTTGTAAGAATTTATCAATATTAAAGGAAGAATTTTCAGGATTATCAACAAATTCCTTAATTGAATTTAATAATTCTTGAATATTTTCAAATCTACTAATACCTTCAATACTTTTATCATTATACAAATCTTCAAGTAATCCAGAAGTTGATGCTATATGAGAAGCACTCACATAAGCATTATTATTATTATTAAATATTTCAAAAGATCTAATCATATCTACAAAAGGAATTAAAGACTTAAGAACTCTTCTATTGAAATAATTACTTGCATTTTTAAGTATTTCCCACAATGACTTATTTTCTTCATTAGAAGTTAAAATTATTTTATCAATACTTATTAATCCAATCCCCCTTCTTGGATAGTTAATTATTCTTCTAAAAGATTGTTCATCATTATGATTAACAACAAATCTCAAATAAGCTAATAAGTCTTTAACTTCTTTTCTTTGATAAAATGAAACACCTCCAAAAACTTTATACTTAATGCCTATTCTTCTTAAAGCTTCTTCCATTGAACGAGATTGACTATTTGTTCTGTACAAAACTGCAAAATTTGAATTAGTTAATTGTTTCCTGTTTTTTTCTTCAAATATTAAATTTGATATCATCCTTCCTTCCTCATTATCAGAAAATGCTTTTTTAACAGATATTAATTCTCCTTCCTCATTTTTCGTCCATACGTCCTTACTTATTTTAGATTGATTTTTTTCAATAATTGAATTTGCAGCATTAACTATATTTTTAGTAGATCTATAATTTTGTTCAAGTTTAACAACTTTTAAATCATCAAAATCATCTTCAAACTTTAATATATTTTTTATTTCAGCTCCTCTAAATGCATATATACTCTGAGCATCATCCCCAACTACACATATATTTCTATGAACTGATGCAAGTTTTTTAGTAATTAAATATTGGCAATGATTTGTATCTTGAAACTCATCTATTAAAACATGCTTGAATATTTGCTGATACTTATTTAAAACATCTATATGATCAGTAAAAAGAACATTTGTATTAAATAATAAATCGTCAAAATCCATTGCCTGGGATTTAAAACATCTCTTAACATAAATTTTATAAATTTCTCCAATTTTAGGTCTTAAAGACAGAGCATCTTCCTCCTGAATTAAAGCATTATTTACATATTCAGAATAAGATATTAACTTATTTTTAGCATTTGAAATTCTATTATAAACGTAATTTTCTTTATACATTTTAGGATCTAAAGTAAGTTCTTTTACTATTGATTTTATTAAAGATTTAGAATCTTGAGTATCATATATTACATAATTAGATGGATAACCAATTTTGTGTCCTTCAGCTCTAAGTATTCTAGCAAAAATAGAATGAAAAGTACCCATCCATAAACTTCTAGCATCAGTACCAACAATACTCTCAATCCTATTTTTCATTTCATTGGCAGCCTTATTAGTAAAAGTCAAAGCCAAGATTGAAAAAGGATCAATTTTATGTTCTTTTATTAGATGTGCAATTCTATAAGTAAGAACTCGAGTCTTTCCAGAACCAGCTCCAGCTATAACCAAACAAGGTCCTTCAGTATGTGTTACTGCAGCTTTTTGAAAACTATTTAAATCTTTTAAGTAATCCATTTTAAATAAGTAAATGAATCTAATACTTAATTGATAAAAAAATTAGTTAGTTTTGAAAAAAGTTTAAAAAATGGAATATAACACAACAAGAAGCAAGTTAGCACTACGAGAATACGGAAGAAATTTTCATAAACTAGTTGACCATCTAAAAACATTTAAAGAAAAAGAAAAGAGAAATGAATTATCAAAAACTCTAATAGAAATGATGAAAATAACTCATCCAGATTTTAGAGATCAAAATGAAGTAGATGCAAAATTATGGGATGATTTATATATTATGTCAAATTATGATTTAAACATAGATAGTCCATTCCCTAAACCAATAAAAAAAAGTATTGAAGCAAAGCCACCAAGGCTACCGTACCCAAAAAATATAATAAAATATAGGCACTATGGTAAAAAAATTGAAATTCTGATTGAAAAAGCCAGTAAATTAAAAGATGACCAAGAAAAGGAATCTGCTGTAGTTCAAATAGGTAAAATAATGAAATCATTCTTTGGAATGTGGAATAAAGAATCTATTGATAACAGTGTAATTATTGAACATATAAAAGAATTATCTGATAATAAGCTTACCATAGATTTAAATAAAGTTCAAGAATTAAATTTGTTTCATAAGGTTACTAGAGAAAGAGGAAGTAATTCCTATCCTAGAAAAAATATTCGACCTAAAAGACCGTTCCGAAAAAGAAGAATGTAATGAATTCATTTAGAATTTTAGGTGGAAAAAATCTAAAAGGTGAAATTAATCCACAAGGAGCAAAAAATGAAACTCTTCAAGTTCTCTGTGCTGTTCTTCTAACAGAAGAAAAAGTAAAAATCGAGAATATTCCGAATATTAAAGATGTCAATCTTTTAATTGATTTAATAAAAGGTGTTGGTGTTAATGTTAATAAAATTAATGAAAATTCATATTCATTTGAAGCTAAAAATATTGATGTAAGTTTTACAAAAACTAAAGAATTTTTTGAAAAATCATCTAAAATTAGAGGTTCAATAATGATGATGGGACCAATGTTATCTAGATTCGGATCTGCTTACATCATAAAACCAGGAGGTGATAAAATTGGAAGAAGAAGAATTGATACTCACTTAATTGGAATGGAAGAACTAGGTGCAAAATTTACAATAGAAAATAATAATACTGCATTTAAAATTCATGCTGAAAGACTAAGCGGCACAAGCATATTGTTAGATGAAGCATCTGTCACTGGAACAGCGAATATTATTATGGCTGCAGTACTAGCTAAAGGTAAGACAACCATATATAATGCTGCATGTGAGCCCTATATTCAACAACTCTGTAAAATGTTAAATTCAATGGGTGCTATAATTAAAGGAATCGGATCCAACTATTTAAAAATTTCTGGTGTAGATAAATTAAAAGGAACAAATCACAAAATACTTCCTGATATGATTGAAATTGGAAGTTTTATTGGAATGGCAGCAATGACACAATCAGATATTTTAATAAAAAATGTTAATGTTGAAAATTTAGGTATTATTCCTAATACTTTTAAAAGACTTGGAATTAAAATGAATATAGATGATAACTCTATCCATATACCAAGTCAAGAACACTATGAAATTGAATCATTTATTGATGGATCTATTATGACTATTTCAGATGCTATTTGGCCAGGATTTTCTCCAGATCTATTGAGCATAGCCTTAGTGACATCAATTCAAGCTAAAGGAACTGTTTTAATTCATCAAAAAATGTTTGAAAGTAGATTATTTTTTGTTGATAAATTAATAGATATGGGGGCTCAAATAATATTATGTGACCCGCATAGAGCTACAGTCATTGGTCTAGATAGAAAAATATCTCTTAAAGGTATTCAAATGACTTCACCTGATATAAGAGCAGGTGTTTCACTATTAATAGCAGCACTATCTGCAGATGGAGAGAGTATAATAAATAATGCTGATCAAATAGATCGAGGATACAGTGATATTGAAAATAGACTAAAAAATATAGGTGCTCAAATCGAAAGAATTTAAAAATTATCTTTTAAATTATTTAATGAATATAGAGGACTTTCTAATATAAAAAAATCAGAAATAAAAGTAGGTATTCCTTCAATTACAGCATAACTCTGCAGTGAAACTTTAGTTTTATTTTGTGTAAGATATTCTAATTTCCAAACTGATTTTGTATCCTTAATCCTCTCAAAATTAGGATTTATTTCCATATAACATGGAACTGAATTTAATTCAATTATAATTTTATTTTCAGTTTTAGATACAATGACATCAGAAACCAGATCCCTATTTTTTAAAGGCCAGTTCATCTTTACAATAAAATAAACATAAAAAAGACTATCAGATTCTTTAGATAAAATTTCACTTGATTTTAATTTATACATCCATTTAAAAGAATTATTAAAGTCTAAAATATGTGATGAAACTGAATTAATATCTGCTTTAACAATAGTTTCAGCACGATATTGCTGGGAATTATAATCAAGTTTTCTAAGATAAATTTTTATTTGATTTTTATCTTTTTTTAAAACCCAATCTGTTGGAAATTCTTTTTGATATAAAAAAAAGAAGATTGAAAATAATATAAAGGACTTAAACATATGATTAGGTAATATTTATTTATTTTTATAAATATATTTCAAAATTATATATTAGCATTCCAGGAAAGTCACATGAACAAATATTTTTTTCTTTTATTTAGCATTTTTTATTTTAATAAAGTTGTTAGCCAGAACATAAAAAGTGATACAATTAAAAATCATGACACGATTTCAATTTCAGATACAAAAATTATTAATAAAATTTCATTTGAATTAATAAATATAAAAATTAATACCAATCAACTAATATCAAATGAGGTTGCTTATTTAAAAAATAACATAAACATTAATGAAAGAGATACTCTTTCAATGATAATTCAACTAAAAGGAGGAAATAATGATATTATTTTTAATTATTATTTTAATGATAATCCTAATTATAGAACTATTGAAAATGGAAAAATTATTTATGATAAAAGTAGTAAAAGAATATATTTTGACTTTATTCCTAATAATGAACAAGCATTAAATAAATTTTTAACATGGAATTTATATGCTCATGAAAATAATTTTTCATTTAGTAACTACAATTTCTTTATTGAAATAAATAATCTTGATTATGCTCCAAAAATTGTAAACAAACAAATAGATAAAATCATTAGAAATAGTTATAGCTACAATTACTTGCCAATTATTTCAGATGGTGATAACAGTAGCTTATTTAAGCTTGAAACAAATGCCCCTATTGATGATTTTGATCCAATAAGTGGTAGAATATCATGGAAAATAAACCCAAATAATATTAATGAATTAGAAAAAATATTCAATTTTAAATTAACTGTTTATAAACAAAATAATCCTGAAAAATTTGATGTAGATACTTTTAAAATAATCTATTCAGAAAACAATTTTGCTCCTGTCTTTGCTAAGACATCAAAATGGATTGTAGAAGAAGGAGAAAACTACGAATATAAAATACCTGTTGATGATCCAAATGTAAATGATTCAATAATTATAGAAAATATTGGAGCTCAATTACCTAGAGGAATGAAACTAGATAAAAAGAATAAAAAATTAACATTCAATGTAGATTATAATCATGTTGATAAAGTAAACAGCACCCAAAATTATAATTTAGAATTAAAAGCATCTGACTTATCAGGATTATCTTCTCAAATTTCTCTTGAAGTTGTTGTAATGAACACAATCAATCCTATGAAAGTTCAAGAAAAAATTATTGAACTTATTACAGAATTAAAAAATCATGAAAAAGGTCTCAACGAGATAAATGATAATCTTAAATGGATTGAATCTACTTCTAAAAACAATAGAAAGATAAGAACTTTTACTGCTGCTGGAATAACATTTTTAGGAGCAGTAGTAGGAGTTATAGCAGGCAATTCAGATGGCTCTAAAAAAGTAGTTCGATTAGCAGGACCAATTATTGGTGCTAGTGGTGCTGTTCTTTCTGTAATTAATGAGGTACTATCTAGAGATGATAATGAAATTAAAAATTTATTACAAGAAACTATTAAACTTCAGTCAAATGTAAAAGCCAAATATGATAGACTAAGTTTTTATGAAAAAACTACAAATAAAAGTGATTTTCAAAATCAAGAAATAGACTTATTAATCAGAACAATTGAAAGTGATAGAGAAAGTTTAAATAAAAATTTATTTACTATTTCCGAAAATTATCAAATAATAATATCTGAAAATAGAATAAAGAATATTCTTCTAAAGAAATGAATTTTTCTTGGATAGTTGTAGATTAGAAAAATGAATAAAATAATTAGAGAAATTCCAAAGCTAGCATTGCTGTCTGCTTTACTATTTTTATCTGCATGTAACAACAACTCCAAAGAACTTGAAAAACCTAATATTTTGTGGATTTATTTAGAAGACACTTCTCCACTTTTAAATTGTTATGGTACATCAAATATATCAACTCCCAATATTGACAAGTTGGCAGAGATGGGAATGAAATTTACTAAGGCTATAATGCCAGCACCTGTATGTTCGGCCAGCCGATCAAGCATTATTACAGGTATGATGTCAACGACATTGGGTCTGCACAATCATCATAGCTCTCGCACAGAGGAATCAGCAATTTATCTGTCGGACAGCATTAAAACTATACCTGAGTTGTTTAAACAAGCGGGATACTTCAGTTTCAATAATGGTAAAGACGATTATAACTTCAGCTATGACAGGCGTGATCTTTATGAACAGGATTATTATGTTCATCCATTATACGGTAAAAGCGGCAAACGTCTGGAAATTTCTGAATTGAAGGGCAAAGAACCATTTTTTGGACAAATTCAGCTTTCTGGTGGCAAAGAGATTTTCTCCTCCAAATTTAAGGAAAAAGTAAATAATCCAGTGGATAGAAATAAGATAGTGCTTCCTCCATACCTTCCGGTTCATCCTGCAATAATTGAAGAATATGCAAACCATTTGGATGCCATACAAATAACAGATGAAAAAGTGGGTAAAATAATTGATGATCTGGCTGAGAACGGATTACTTGATAATACAGTTATATTTTTCTTTTCAGACCATGGAATGCGAATGACTCGGCATAAACAGTTTCTATATGAAGGCGGTTTACATGTACCCCTTATCATTTCAGATTTTAGAAACTCCAAGGTAATTGAACCCGGTACAACTGACAATGAGCTAATAGGTGGAATTGATATTGGGCCTAGCTCGCTAGCGCTGGCCAGGATCCCTATACCGGAATATATGGAAGGCAGAAATCATTTTGATAATTCCTCAGAATCAAGAGAATATATAATTTCAACAAGAGATCGTTGTGATTTTACTATCGACAGAATTCGTTCTATTAGAACAAAGAAATATAAATATATCAGAAACTTCATGACTGACAGACCCTCTACCCAACTTACTTATATGGATGTTGATGGAGTTGAATTTGTAAAAGTTATGAAACAATTATATAATGACAACAAGCTCGATTCGGTTCAAGCACGTTTTTTCTTAGATGAACGCCCCGAGGAGGAATTATATAACCTGATCGAAGACCCTTATGAAGTAAACAATCTTGCTGCCAGTCCCGAGTATGTAACTATCCTAAAGAAACACCGGAAAATTTTGAATAATTGGATAACGGAAACAAATGATAAAGGACAATTTCCGGAAAATGAGGAAGGATTAAAACTTATGCTCGGAATATGGGGTAAGAATGCTATCAATGTTGAATATGATCCATTAAGAGAGAAATACAAAGATTTAGAAGGATCGTTAATTGAATTAAAAACTCAAAAGAGTAAATTTATTGAGGATTAATAATCTAAAAAAACATGCCCACAAATATTAATAACAAAAAACCTAACACATTGATTATAAATATGTTAAGAAATTTTAATGTGGAGTTGGCGGGATTCGAACCCGCGTCCAGATATGAAAACCATATTTCGTCTACATGCTTAGATAATTATTAATTTTCGAAATAGAGCAGGAAAATATCAACCAAAATCTATCCTTATCTATTAAATTTTCCAATTAGACCCATAGAATTATCTAAAAGGTAGACCTCTTTATGACATCATATTAATTAGTCAAAGATCACCAACTAATTTTGATGTGACTTTTTAAATTCTTAGAATTTAAACCGCCATAGCGTATTCGTAATTACGTTCGCCGTTTATAAATTTTAGTATTTGATTACGGATGTTTACCATCACCCGACATGCAAAAATATAATCTATCATACTGTCAATTCCAGTCAACCCCAAAAAACAAAGAACAAAATTGTAGCGCAAATCTAATTTATTTAATTTACATCAATGGAAAAGTATGTAGTATCAGCAAGAAAATATAGACCAACAAATTTCAAAGATGTTGTAGGTCAAAATCATGTCACTACAACGCTCAAAAATGCTATTAATAATAATAAAGTAGCTCAATCTCTTCTTTTTTGTGGACCAAGAGGAGTAGGAAAAACATCATGTGCAAGAATTCTTGCAAATCAAATAAATGGGTTTAGCAATAACAATCCATTAAACAATACTAATAATTTAAATATCTATGAACTAGATGCAGCATCAAACAATTCTGTTGATGACATAAGAAATTTAATAGATCAGGTCAGGTATGCACCTCAAGCAGGAAAATATAAAGTCTATATAATAGATGAGGTACATATGTTATCAAATGCAGCCTTCAATGCTTTTTTAAAGACATTAGAAGAACCACCATCATATGCAATTTTTATATTAGCTACTACAGAAAAAAATAAAGTAATTCCTACAATCTTATCAAGATGTCAGATTTATGATTTTAATAGAATTGAGATAGAAGACATAAAAAATAAGCTTAAAGAAATATTAAATATTGAAAATATAGAGTTTGATGATGAAGCACTTCATATTATAGCTCAAAAAGCTGATGGAGCTATGAGAGATGCTTTATCAATTCTTGACCTAATTAAAACCTTTTCTAAAGATGCTAAAATAACACTTGAAAATGTAACTAAAAACTTACATATTTTAGATAGTGAATATTTTTTTAAAATATCTAATCATTTATTCAATGGAGACATATCCTCAGCTTTATTACTTCATAATGAAATACTAGCTAAAGGATTTGAAAGCTATAACCTTATAACAGGACTTGTTATTCACTTCAGAAATCTCCTAGTTTGCCAAAATGAAAAAATCATTGAACTATTAGAAGTTTCAAACAGTGAAAAATTAAAATTCAAAGAACAAGCACAACTCATATCATCAAATTTTATTGAAGAATGTATTGATATATTAAATCAATGTGATATCAATTATAAAATGACAAGCAATACTAAAATTCATACTGAAATAACACTAGTAAAACTATCTAAACTAAACAAAAAAAAAACTAAAAAAATAAGTGTAGAAATTAAAAATCTTAAAGAAGATTTAGTTTCTACAAAATCAAAAAAGGTAGAATCTAAAGAGACTGCTAAAAAAAATAAAGTTGCTAAGAAAAAAGATATAAAACCTAAAGAAACTCCAAATCTTAAAGATTTACTTAAAACAAATAATATTTCTTCCAAAACCAAAAAAGAAGAAAAAGTAGAAAATAATGATAAAATCAATAAATTAAATTTTAATGAGGAATCATTTAATAAAATAATTTTAGAATATGCTAATAATAATAAAAATAAGAAATCTGAGATAGCTATTTTAAAGAAAAAAATATCTTTTAATAAAGAAAACCATTCAATATTTCAATTAGATAATGAACTTGAATCTTCAATATTTGAAAATATGAAACCAGAATTAACAAGCTTTATAAATTCAAAATTTATCGAAAAAATAGAAGTAGATAAAGTAGTTAATTTAGTAGAAAAACCAAAAACTATCTACACGAACAAAGACAAGTACGAATACTTAAGTAAAAAAAATAAAAACTTAATAGATCTAAAAAATAAATTGGGATTAGACTTTGAATTCTAAACTTCCCAACCAGCCCTATACTCTCTAGTAACAAACTGATTCGCCTCATCAAAGTTTGTAATTTTCATATTTTCACCATCCCACAAGAGTTTTTTTCTTCCAGTATAATCAAAACCACCATTAGGAAACCCTAAATGAGTAGAAGGATCCGTTTTAAACCTTAACATATAACTTCTGATTGCTATATTTCCCATAAGAACTGTTTCTGTCATAGGTCCAGAATAGTCAAAAGATGAAGTCAAACTTTTATATTCTTCACTATTAAAACCTGCCTTGCAAGCATCAATCCATTTTCTTTGATGGCCAAATTCTGGTTCAGGTTGATTATCAGTATCAAATGTTAAAGTTTCTCTATTTTTTCTATATAGTTTAGGTGTTAATCCATATGTTCCAGAGGTAATAATACCTCTAGATCCAATCATCATTACTCCATTTCCACCACCTGGCTCACCTAATGATTCATCTACAGGAATAAGATCAGGATGTGGAGGTCTTATCCCTCCATCACACCATATCATTTTAATTGATTTATAGTTTTTACTTGTCCTATCAAACTCCAGTGTTACGTAAGAAGAAGGAGGACATCCTTCAGGAATATACTCAGGACTCCACTTTTTAATAAACACACTACCTACACTACACTCAACAGATTTAGGATAGCCAAGACCAAGAGTTCTATAAGGAACATCTATAATATGACAACCCATATCTCCCAAAGCCCCTGTTCCATAAGCCCACCATCCTCTCCAATTAAACGGATGATATGCATCTGTGTAGTCAATTTTTGGAGCTGTACCAAGCCATAAATCCCAATCTAAATTATCAGGTGCTGAACCTCCTGTTGGTTTTGGAACTGGAATTCCTTGAGGCCATACAGGTCTATTTGTCCATACATACACTTTATCAACATCACCAATTAATTTCTTATTAAACCATTCCTGTATTTTAACCATACCAGAATTAGAAGCTCCTTGATTTCCCATTTGAGTAACAATTTTCTTTTCTCTAGCAGTTTCAGTAAGCATCCTAGCTTCTCTAATATTATGAGTTAAAGGTTTTTGAACATACACGTGAATACCAAGATCCATAGCGGCAAGAGCCTGAATTGCATGCATATGATCAGGTGAAGAAATTGTCACAGCATCCAAATCCTTTTCTTTATCAAGCATTTCTCTATAATCTTGATAAAAATTTGCTTTAGAAAATCGTTCTCTAGATTTTAAACTTTGTTTTCCTTTATCAACATCACACATAGCAATAACATTTTCAGCTCCTTGAATAGATGCATTCCATAAATCACTTGTTCCCTTTCCACCAACACCTATACCTCCAAGATTTAATGTATCACTTGGAGCTTGATATCCATTACCACCTAATACATGCCTTGGAACAATAAAAAATCCTGATGCTGCAAGTGAGCCATACTTTATAAAATCTCTACGTGATTTGTTTATTGATTTATTCTTTTTCATATTATTTGGTTAAGCTTAGTTTATTATAAATAAAATTATAATCTTGATATAAAATCGCTCTTAATTTAGAAAATTTTTTTTTAACTTAATAATTCTTCTGGAACTAAGTAAAATTTAAAACCAAATTTAACTGTGAAAAATATAAAATTATCATTAATGATGTTCCTTCAATATTTTATTTGGGGAGCATGGTATGTAACTGCTGGAACATACATGGCAAAAATACTAAGCTCATCAGGAGCTGAAATAGGAAATACATACAGCGCATTTGCTATTGCAACTATCATTTCTCCTTTTTTCGTAGGATCTGTTGCAGATAGATATTTTTCTGCACAAAATATAATGGGCATTTTACATATTATAGGAGGTTTACTATTAATCTATGCCACTCAGGTTACTTCTTCTTTTGCTTTTCTTATAATAGTACTAATCTATTCAATAGTTTATATGCCAACCGTTGCCCTTTCAAATAATATAGTGTTTGCTAATGTGAGTGATACTGGTAGAGTTTTTCCAGTAATAAGATTTTTTGGAACTTTTGGATGGATTGTTGCTGGATTTATTATTGGAAAGTTACAATTAGAAAATAATATTTCTACCCTTCCCTTTACATTTTACATAGCAGCATTTGCATCAATATTACTTGGTATATTCTCATTTATTTTACCTAATGTACCACCGAAAGGAAATAAAGAAAGTTCTAGTTTAGGACTAGAAGGTATAGAATTACTCAATAACAGATCATATTTAATTTTCTTCATCTCTGCTATATTAATATGTATCCCATTGTCTTTCTATTATTCATTTGCAAATGTGTTCCTAAATGATATAGGAATGGAAGGTGCAGCAGGCAAGATGATATTTGGACAAATATCTGAGGCTATCTTCATATTAGCAATACCATTTTTATATTATAGACTAGGAGTAAAAAATATTTTAATAATTGGAATTGGTGCATGGTTATTAAGATTTATATTTTTTGCAAATGGAGATATGGGTGATTACTACTG
>Ga0257112_10000278_pt1 | contig 22371 bp, 24 predicted proteins | sample LP_taG_5_FD_191565 | JGI IMG/M metagenome (GOLD analysis project Ga0257112, IMG submission 191565) | Marine microbial communities from Northeast Subartic Pacific Ocean, Canada - LP_J_2015_P26_1000m | ecosystem: Environmental > Aquatic > Marine > Oceanic | place: Canada: Northeast Subartic...
CCGGCGGTTCGGTCAGGGGGGCGGCCCAGGCGGGAATGCTGCGGGTGCTCCTGGAGAACGGCATCCTCCCCGACGAGATCGTGGGCGTGTCGGCCGGTGCGCTGAACGGCGTCTACCTGGCGCACGACCCCACGATCCAGCAGGTCGGCCGATTGGAGGACCTCTGGCGCGACGTGGCGGAGAAGGCCCCGATCCGTGGCAATCTCGTCCGCAACGTGGCGTCCATCCTGCGGGGACGGTCCAGCTTCGACTCGGGTGACCGCCTCCGGGCGCTGATCGCCGAACACGTACCCATGGAGGACCTGGCCGAGGTGTCCGTCCCGTGCCATGTGGGGACCACCGACGCCGCCAACGGCCAGGTGACCTGGTGGACCAGTGGGCCCGTCGTGGACCTCCTCTGCGCTTCGACGGCGGTACCCGGCGTGCTGCCGGTGGTCGAGCTGGCGGACGGTAGCCGGCACATCGACGGCGGCGTGGTGTGCAACATCCCGCTGCGCAAGGCGGTCTCGCTGGCCCCCACCCGGCTGGTCGTCCTGGACGTGGCGGCCAAGTTCGCACCGGCGGGGAAGCAGACGGCGCTGTCGTTGATGATGGTCGGGGTCCGGGCCGCTGCCGCCGAGTTGATCCGTCAGCAGTGGCTGGACGTACCTACCGACCTGGACGTACTGCACGTGGAACTTCCGACCGTCGACGACGCCCCGGACTTCGAGTTCGGCCTCGTACCCGAGTTGCTGGAGGCCGGCATGGAGGCCGCTGAGGCGGCCCTTGCCGAGTGGTCGGCTAGGGGCTGACGGACACCAGCGTCGGGACATCGGCCCTGAAGGTCGATGCGTCGGCTGTCCCCGTTGCGCCGTCGTACCTGGTGGTCATCACCTCGCCGGTCACGTCTGCCGGGAGGTCGGATCCGTCCCAGAGCACGTAGGTGATGGTCCCGTCCGGTAGGTCGAACCGGGTCGAGGAGGGGGACAACCGCAAGGCGCTCGAGAACCCTCCGATGCTGCGGGCGAGGAGTTCGAAGGCAGCATCGGACTCGGGTCCCGGACCACCGGTCGGGTCGTGCGGTCCCACGTTGAAGATCCGGTCTGCGCCGTCGGCGAGAGCAGAGGCGAATCCTGTGAAGGTGTCGCGTGCCAGTTGGTCAGGGGTGGGCGCCCTCTGGCCGGGAGCGGGCATCGTCGGGAGGAGCGCCTCGGTGACCCAGTAGGGGATGTCAGCGTGACCGGTTGAATCCAGGAATGCCCGGTACGGGGCGCTGAAGAAGGATGCGTCTGAACCAATGGAGTGGATGTTGCCGATGTCGAAGGACCCTCCGGCTTCCAGCAGCACGGGCCGCCAGAAGTCGGTGAACTCAGGCTGCATGCCGGCCTGGCCTCCGGTGAGGACCAGGGCTTCAGGATCAGCGGTTCGGATGATGGATGCACTGGTCGCCAGTAGCTCGAGGTAGTCGGCGGAGGTCCCCTGGAAGAAGTAGCCGTGACCGCCCTGCATGGCCGGCTCGTTTGCTATCTCCCAGTGGCGTATCGGGTATGCCAGCCCGGGCATGTCGTCCACCCCGTCGCCGTCGTAGCGCTCGACGAGGGCGGTGAGCCAGTCCCGGTATGCCGCCTTGTCGCAGGGTGCGAAGAGCCGTCTCGGGAGTTCCCAGAGGACCGGCTGGATTTCCGGGTCGTCGCCGTGGCATGACTGCTGGTCCCAGGAGGTGAAGGGCCAGACCGTGGCGAGCACCGCAAGGCGGTCCGCCTGCCAGTCCATCACGTTCAAGTCCACCCACATCCAGTTGTAGGTGCCCTGCGATCGTTCGATCTCGGACCAGAGGAACACTCCGGGGTGGGGGCGGATCCAGCCCCCCGCAATGGCGAAGGACCGGCCGAGCACGCCGAACCTGCTCGTTCCCACGTCGTCGGGCCAGGCCAGGCGGACCGGAGCCGAGGTGGTTGTCGTCGGAGGAACCGTCGTGGTGGGTGGGCTGGTCGTCGTCGGAGGGACCGTGGTGGTGGGTGGGCTGGTGGTAGTCGGAGGGACCGTCGTGGTGGGTGCCTCGGCCGTCGTCGTAGGAGCAGCGGTGCTGGTCGACGTGGTCACCGTGGTGGGTGGGGCCGTCGTGGTGGGTTGGGTCGAAGTGGAGGTCGAGGCAACGGTGGTCGTGGATTGTTCGGTGGTGGTCCCGCCGGCCGTCGTCGACGCGGCTGCATCTGAACCTGTCGAGGTTGTTGTGGGCGGCGTGGACGCTGTCTCGGCGGCTCCGGCACAGGCGCCGGCAAGGAGGGCGAGGGCCAACAGGCCCGTTGCGGATCGGCTCAAGATCGCCGCCGCCGCCGCCTTCGCCGTTCCTGGCGTTCTGCTGCCCCGACGGTGGCCGTCGCCACCGGCGGGGCGATGTCCGGGACCGGTTGGTCGCCGTCCAGGACCGCCCGGATCATGGCGATGTGGGATGGGTTGCTCCCACAACAGGCCCCGATGATGGAGATGCCCGCCTTCCGGAGCCGGTGGGCATGGGCGGCGAGGATCTCCGGGGTGGCGTCGTACTCGAGCTCGGCACCCTTCCAGACGGGTATTCCGGCGTTGGCCTTCGAGACGACCGGGATGTCGCCGCAGACCGAGAGGATGGCGGCCACGGCGGCTTCGGTGTCGGCCAGGTTGGCACCGCAGTTGGCGCCGATGCCGGCCACACCGAGTTCAGCCAGTCGGGCACCGGCGTCCTCGCCGGTGATGCCCATCATCGTCCTCCCGGCCGTGTCGAAGCTGAGGGTGACGACGATCGGGAGGTCGGAGGCCGAGCGGGCTCCCAGGACACCGGCCTCCACCTCGGCCGGGGCACTCATCGTCTCCAGCCAGAGGATGTCGGCGCCGCCATCGGCCAGGCCGGCGGCCTGCTCCGCGAACGCCACCCGGGCCTCGTCGGTGGTTAGCTCGCCCAGGGGTGTGATCAGTTCACCGGTGGGTCCCATGGATCCGGCTACCAGGACCCGACGGTCGGCGGCGTCAGCGACGTCCCTGCCTATGGAGGCTGCAGCGGCGTTCAACTCGTGGACCCGGCCCTCCAGGGAGTGGAGCTTCAGGCGGTGGCGGTTGCCGCCGAAGGAATTGGTGAGGATGATGTCGGATCCGGCGTCCACGTAGGACTGGTGGATGGCGCGGATGCGGTCCGGATGCTCCACGTTCCAGATCTCAGGCGGGTCGCCGGCCATGAGGCCAGCGGTGAACAACTCGGTGCCCATGGCGCCGTCCAGGACGAGGAAGCCGTTGGTGCCCAGGAGTTCCGTGAGACCGTCCATGGAACGAACCTAGTGTCGGCCGTCGTCCGACGACCCGTCGAGTACAGAGACGTCGGTCATCCCGGCATGGTCCTGCCCGCTGGACGTCCTTGCCATCGCGGCCAGACGGCGCGAGAGTTGCCACAGCCGGTTGGCTGGGCGTACGGGTCCGACGGAAACTCGGGCGACGCCGTAGGGAGCCTTCCGGCACGGGCAACCCCCGGGATGCACCCGCCTCGAGTTGGAGGCGGGTGTTTCGCGTCGGAAGTGGGCTTCCGGGTCGCTGCTGAGGCGACCTCCGTGGGCGCCGGGGTCTAACCTGCCGCCGTGCACCAGAGCTTCCGAGGATGGCCGGCGTTGCGATGACCACGGCCAACCAGGTCGTGGATCTGCTTCAGGCGGAGTTGGACGCCCGGGCCACCGCACTCCGGTCGCCGGAGGTCGTGATGCGACCCGAGATGCTCGGAGCGGCCCGCCTGACCCGCTACAGCTTCAGCCGCACGATGCTCCGACGGGCTGTGGCCGATGGATGGACGGCCGGTCTCGTGCGCCAGGACCTGGACACCGAGGGGCGGGGCGAGTCGATATACCGGGTGGACACGGGCACCCACCAGTTCAGCTTCGTGGCCTTCACGACGACCATCGACGAGTCGGCCCATACCGATCGGGTGATAGCCGATCGCTGGGAGATCGCCGCCGTCCTGGTCGACGGCGACGTGACCGACGAGTTGCTCGCCACCCTCCGGGTCGAGGTTCCGGCCCAGGAGAAGGGCCGCCTCGACCCGCGTATCCTCTCGTTGACCAGGGGAAACCGGAGCGTGCGGTTCTTCAGGTACCTGGTCGACACGCTGGCGGCGGGCGACCAGCCCGATCCCGACCACGTGGGTGATGCCGGCTACATCCTCCGGAGTACGGCCTTCTACGCCAACGGCAAGTACGGAATGCGGTCGTTCGTCGACTACCACGACGACCACCCGTTCCGGGTGCCGTACCGGGCCCAGTTCGTGGCCGCCTGGATGTTCCGTGAACTCGGATACGACATGGTCGAACACTGCGCCAGGGTGCTCGGAGGTGAGTCGGCTGTCCGCTTCGAGGGAGGCTGGCGCCACTACTTCGGCCTGGGCAACGCCACCGGGTTGGGCCTGGTCCCGTACGCCTTCAAGCACCCCCGGGTCCTGGACGCCTGGGTGGGGGTGCGGGAGGTGGCCCTGGCTGACGTCAGGGGGCGGCCGGGAGATGCGTCAGCAGCAGAACTGCTCGAGGCATGGATGGCGCGCGCCCATCGGCACTTTGCGGCGGGCACCGACGACGACTGCCATCCGTTCCTGAACTCCCGTTCGCTGGTGCCGGTCCTGGAGCGGATTGCCGTCGCCTGGCGTGCGGTCTCGGGAGACGAACTGCCTTTCGACTCCCTCTACCGGTGGGCCGAGCTGGACGGACCGGAGACCGCCGAGATGGTGGTCTCACTGCTCCTGGAACTCCATGACGGCGACGACGACCAGTTCGACGCCCTGTTCCTGGTGGACGAACGGTCATCGGCCGATCCCGGCACCACGGTCGCCGAGACGCGGTCCCTGCTCGACGGGCGGTTCGGATGGCTGGCAGGCCTCGACCTGGACGGACCCGGGTCCGACAGGTACTGGTGGGTGGTCAGTGACAACACCGAGGAGCCCCGGCGTGCCCGACGCGACCGGTTGCCACCGGAGCACCGAGACGTGGCCATCGACGTGGCCCTTCGCCTGTGGCGGTTACGGGCTGCGCTGCGGGAATGGGATGACGACACCCCGATGCATCGGGTCCTGTCCCGATATCCGGAGCACCGCATGGCGGTGGAACGACTCCATGCCAGCGACCGCCGCTACGGCGAACCCAGGGACAACGCCTGTTCCGCCGACTACCTGCCGCTGCAAATCCAGCGGTTCCAGTTGGCCATGTACGGCATGGACAACTACAAGCCCAAGTCCACGGACTGGCTCCGGGTGACCCTCTTCCAGGGGGCACCACGGCTGGAGGACATGGGCCCCGACGTGACCGACGACTGGGTGCTTCCGCCCAGGCCCGGCATGTCGGAGAATCCCGGTGCACAGGACGACAGGAGAAGACCATGATCATCGACGGCCTGCAGATAAACGACTGGTCCCGCGAGGTGATGGTCGAGGTCCGCTCGGGTGGAGTCGACGTGGTCCACGCCACCGTCGGGGTCTGGGAGGACCTCAGTGGAGCGATGGCCAGGATCGGCGCCTTCCGCCACGTCTGTCGCAACAACGAGGACCTGGTCCGGATCGTGCGCTCGGTGGACGAGATCCACGGGGCGGTCGCCGACGGCGTCCTGGCAGTGCTCCTCGGCTTCCAGAACAGCACGATGCTGGGCGACGACCCGGAGATGGCCGGCATATTCGCCGACGTCGGAATCCGGGTGGTGCAGCTCACCTACAACATCTCCAACCACCTCGGCTCGAGCTGCTGGGAACCGCATGACGGTGGCCTCACCAGGGTGGGCCACCGGATGGTTGCTGCCCTGAACGGGGCGGGTGTGCTGGTCGACATCTCCCATGTCGGCAATAGGACGGGGATGGACGCCGTGCACGCCTCGTCGGCACCCATAGCCATCACCCACGGCAACCCGGCCTCGTTCTGCGACTCGCCGCGCAACAAGCCGGACGACCTGGTGGCAGCCGTGGCCGAACGCGGCGGGGTGGTCGGATGCACCCTCTACCCGTTGTTCATGGGCGGGGCGGACGTGACCCGGGCGCAGTACTGCGGCATGCTCGCCGACCTGGCCGCGACGATCGGCGTGGAGCACGTGGGTATCGGGTCCGACGCCGTCCTGGGCTGGAACCCGGATGCCCTCGGGTGGATGCGAAACGGTCGATGGGATCGGGCGACCGAACCGGCTGAAGCACCGTCGTTCCCGCCGTGGCCGACCTGGTTCGACGGCCCGAAGGACTTCGGGAGCCTTTCCGATGGTCTGGACGAGGCGGGCTTCTCACCGGTGGACCGCGACCTCGTACTGGGAGGCAACTGGTTGCGCCTCTTCGGCGAGGTCTTCGGGTGAGCCCCGATTCCCGAGGACCGGCCGGTCATTGATCGAATCACTGGTGGTGGCTCCGCGGGAGGTGTACGACCTGGTCTTCCGTTGTGCCCGGGTGGCGGGCTGTGACCCCGGGACTGCGGACCGTGTGGCCCGCAACGTGATGGTGGCGGAGGCCCGGTGGGGGGGAGCGGTCGCGGTTGCGGTCGGGGTCTTCGAGGCTGAGGACCCCGCCGGTTCGGCGCCGGTTCGGGCACCCGACGTCCTGGCCGAAGCGGAGTGCGACGCCCGGACCACCGGCTCGGCGAGGGCGGAGTTCGAGGCACCCGTGCCGCTTGCATTCCTGGTCTCGACCATCGCGGAGATGGCGGGTCGTGGCGTGGTGGTGGACGAGCTGCCGATCGACGCCACAGCAGGCCTACCTGTCTCAGGGCTGGGGCTCAGAACCGGTGTGGCGGATCGACCGTCATCTGTCGAGGCCCACCGGGGTGGGTTGAGCGTGGACCGTGTGGCCTTCAACCGTCTGGAGGCCATGGCCGGTCGGTTCCTGGTCTCCGAGGCGATCCTGGACGGGATCGAACCCTGAGCCTGTCGAGCCTGGCCTTTCAGCCGCCTGCCAACTCCAGGACGAGCTTCCACACGTCGTCTTCGACCTCCACCGGGTCCATCGGCACCCGGTCGGCTCCCGGGAGGCGTGCGCCGGGTTGCCCCACGATGCTTTCTCCCAGTGCCACGATCCTCTCGTGGAATCCGGCCCCGCTGTACGAGGTGGGGTCGACCACGACGTAGAACTGGCCCAGGTCATGGGGCTCGCCGTCGGGTGTCTTGAGAGGTGGCACGTCGGCGCTGAGGCGACAACCGGTCAGGGCCGCTGCGAGCACCTCGACCATGAGGCCGATGCCGTAGCCCTTGTAGCCGCCGGCTGAGACCAGCGAACCGTCCAGGGCGGCCCGCGGATCGGTCGTCGGGTGGCCGTCGGCATCGATCGCCCATCCCAGCGGGATCTCCTCGCCTGCCGCCAGTGCCATGGTGATCTTCCCGAGGGCCACGGCACTGGTCGAGAAGTCGAACTGGAATGCGATGCCGCCGGAGCCGTCGGGGACGGCCATGGCTATCGGGTTGGTGCCCAGCACCGGCGTGGATCCGCCTGGCGGCGATACCCGGGGCGTGGCGTTGGTGGCACCGATGGCCAGCAGCCCGGCGCGGGCGAACTGCTCCGTGAAGTAGCCCAGCGAGGTGCAGGTATGGGTGTGTTCCACGGACATGCCGCAGATTCCGTTGGTCCGGGCCGACTCGATGGCGACCGGTAGTCCGACGGCGAAGGCCGACTGGGCGAAGCCGAGGCGTCCGTCGACGCGGACGGCACCCGGTCGATCCACCGCCACTACCGGGTCGGCCAGACCGTCGATGCGCCCCGTTTCGAGCTGCCTGCAGTAGCTCTCGAGGTAGTAGAGGCCGCAGATCCGGTTGCCGTTGGATTCGGCGACCCGGATGGCCCTGGCGACGTGCCCGGCTGTGTCGTCGCGGGCGCCATGACCGACCAGGGCCCGGTGGGAGGCCTGTTCAACCTCGTCCAGCTTGATGCGCGGCATCCCGCAGACCGTACGGCATCGGGCGGCTGTCGGCGGCCAGGTCGTACGCCGAGGGAAACGGGAGGCCTGACTACCATTGCGACCGATGCCGGACGCCTCACCGAAGCCTCGCAACGTCCTGCTCATCGTGTCCGACGAGCACTCGCCCAGGTACATGGGCTGTTCGGGACATCCGGTGGCCCGTCCGCCCCACATCGACGCTCTGGCCGCCCGTGGGGTCAGGTTCCAGCGAGCCACCACGCCGTCACCGATCTGCGTCCCGGCCCGCGCTTCGTTGGCCACCGGTCGCTCCTACTGCGAGGAGGTCCTCCGGTCGATCGTGGATCCGGAGGAGGCCGACCGTCGGGCCTTCGCCGACCAGCGCATGCTGGAGGAGGCCCTGGGTGGACGCATCGCCGTGGAGCGGTACTCCAGATTCGACCACACGCCGGTGCCCGAGAGGTGACCTGCCCCCGATGGGGGTCGTACGCTGGTGTGGATGGAGAACCCTGCCATTCGCACCTCCCGGTTGCCTCCGGATCTGGCCGAGGACCTCGCTGCATGCCTGCTGCCAGCGGCCTCCGCATCCACCCTGCCCGCCGTCTGCTACACCGACCCCGAGGTCCATCAGGTCGAGCGGGACACCGTGTTCCGGCGGGGTTGGATCGGTGTGGGCCGTTTCGACCGGTGGCCCGCAGTAGGCGATTTCAGCGCCATTGACCTGGGTGGCGTGCCGGTGGTGGTGGTCAGGGACGCGGATCGGCTCCGGGCCTTCGCCAACACCTGCAGCCACCGCTCCACCCAGGTCATGGTCGGTGACGGCAACTGCTCCCGGATGCGCTGCCCGTTCCACTTCTGGACCTATGGCCTCGACGGGCGCCTCCTGGGGGCGCCCAGCATGCAGCGCACCGAGGACTTCGATCGCGGCGAGCACGGTTTGCACGAGTTCGCCCTGGCGGAGCGGTACGGGTTCGTCTTCGTGAGCCTGGAGGAGTCGCCTCCGGGAATCGATGGATGGCTGGGCGACTTCGGCGAGGTGCACGAGGCGTCGAACCTGTCCGACCTGGTGACCACGCATCGTCGCGAGTTCACCGTCGAATGCAACTGGAAGGGCTTCGCCGAGGTCTTCAACGAGTACTACCACCTGCCATACGTCCACCCGGGCAGCATCGACAGCACCTACGACGAACCGGACGAACCCGATGTCGTGGCTGGCGCCTTCTCCACCCACTTCGGAACCACGCAGGGCACCGGTGGGCTTCTGGAGGACGAGCAGCACAGGGCTCTTCCCGTGATGGGTGGCCTTTCAGATCGGGAGGCCCACGGGGTTCGCTACTCGTGGTTATTCCCCAACATGGTCATCGCCACGGGGGCCGAGGGCATGTGGATGTACGAGGTCTACCCGGACGGGCCCGACAGGTGCCGCTGCGCCCAGGTGGTCTGCTTCCCCCCGGAGACCGCCGCCATGGCTGGCTTCGCCGAGGTCGCCGAGGCCTACTACGAGCGGTTCGACGTGGCGATCAACGAGGACATCCCGGTGCTCGAGCAGCAGCAGCTCGGCATGCGCTCGCCTTTCTCCAGGCAGGGGAGGTTCTCCTACCTTGAGCCGAGCGTCGCCAGGTTCGCTACCTGGTATGCGGAGCGGCTGCTGTCGGCCGGTTGACCTGATGCTGCGTTGCAGGGGCCGTGTGGGAACGCTGGGCTATTCGCCGTAGCAGCCGATCGCCTCGGAGACGATGAATATGTACTCCAGAAGGTCGGCGGTACCGGTTCCGTAGCGTTCGGCCACCACACCGTTGGCGAGGGTGGCCTTCACGTACCTGTCGTGGAGTGCGGCACAGTCGACATCGGCGGCGAGCGCGTCGACGTGGTCCTTCAGGCCCCAGTCGTACTTGTTCATCCAGAAGGGCGGAGGGGTGGTCGCCACCGTCGCAACGGTGGTCGACGGCACAGCGGTCGGCGGAGGCGGGCCCACCTCGTCGGGTCCTCCCAGCAACTGACCGCCGACGCCGATGGCGACGAGGGCGACAAACGCCCAGACCAGCAGGCGGGTGACCGGAGAGGGGATGCTGCCTCTGCTCGGAATGCCCATGGGGGGAGGTTATTGCCGCCCGGCGGTGGTACTGCGTGGCAGGCCTGTCGGGAGGTGAACCACGGTTGGTCCGGGTGGGGTTTCGGACCAGAGGCCGTCAGTCGCGGTTAAGCCTCATCTCGCTGAAGCAGTCCCGTGCCTCTTCGTTGCCGCGGATGTCGACTCCGGAACCTTGAAGTACCTCCCGGAGGTTGAGCCCACCTGTCTGGTCCTGGGTGGGGTCGTCGATCTGCCAGCCCTTGGAGCGAAGGCAGTCGACCACCTTCAGGATCTGTTCGTTGGCTTCACGGATCTGGTCGGGAGTGCGCGAGGCCCGTGACTCCCCGAACTCGGCCCGTAGGTCTCCGATGCCACTTTCTGCGTTGCAACGCTGAAGGGCAGCCTGGTAGGCGGGGTCACCGGTGACGGCATCATCCGTCTGCTCGTCGCCGGCGAAGCCACGGAAGGTGTAGCCGGCGTCGTCGAGACAGGAGTTGAATGCCGCCGACGCACCCTGGATGGCGGAGCGACGGCCCACCTCCTCCTCTTCGAGCGGAATGGTCTCCTTGACCTGTTCCTCCACGACCTGTCCGCCACCGCCGCCACCTGACGCGCTGCCACAACCGGAGAGCGTCAGGATGATGGCGGTGAGCAGTAGCAGTCTCGTCTTCACTGGTGGAGCCTCGTCGGTGGTCGTCCGGTCGGGGACAATCTGCCCAGCGACCGAGGTCTCCTGGTGATCAGCGGGTTAGGGGCCGGTTAGGCCACTATCCGTGGGTCAGGCGGCGGAACGGCCCTGTCGGCTGGGACGCCGGTTGCGGTTGCCACCGGGTCGACCCTGGCCGTTGCCCTGGCCGTTGCCCTGGGAGTTGCCCTGGGAGTTGCCCTGGGAGTTGCCCTGGGAGTTGCCCTGGGAGTTGCCCTGGCCGGACCGGTTGCGGTTGCCACCGGGTCGACCCTGGGAGTTGCCCTGGCCCTGGCCGGACCGGTTGCGGTTGCCACCGGGTCGACCCTGGGAGTTGCCCTGGCCGGACCGGTTGCGGTTGCCACCGGATCCGTTGTCGCGTCCGCGGCCTGCAGAGCCGCCACTTCGACGCCCGGAACCCTGGCGCCCACGACCCTCATGGCGCCGACCCTGTCCGGGTGCGGTCTCAGAGGGGGAGTACGGCTCAAAGGGTGCGGGAGCAGCGACTGCCGGGGGCGAGAGCTGGCGGACCCTGTCGAGGTCCGGAGTGCCGACGGGCTCGTCGATTCCGATGTCGCGCTGGAGCCGACGGATGTCCTTGCGCTGTTCGGGCTGGACCAGCGATATGACCACGCCGTTCTTGCCGGCTCGGGCAGTGCGGCCGGAGCGGTGCACATAGGCCTTGTGGTCCTCGGGCGGGTCGTAGTGGACCACGGCGGCGACGCCGTCCACGTGGATTCCCCGGGCCGCCACGTCGGTGGCCACCAGTGCGTGGACCCGACCGCCCATGAAGTCGGCCAGGGCACGGGTGCGCTGGCTCTGGCTGCGTCCACCGTGGATGGCCGCCGCCCGGATCTCGTTTCGGCCCAACTGCTTGGCGAGGCGGTCGGCGCCGTGGCGGGTGCGGCAGAAGATGATGGCGGGCCAGGCGGCGCCGATCGCCTCTGCTGTCAACTCGACCCGTTCGTGGCGGTCGACGGTCCAGAACAGGTGCGTGGCCGCCGTGATGTCAGGGGTCTCGTCACCGACCTCGTGTCGGACCGGGTTCGTCTGGTGGTCCCGGGTGAGCTTGGCGACGTCGCCATCCAGGGTGGCCGAGAACAGCACCGTCTGGCGCTGGTCGGCGGTCTTGTCCAGGAGTCGTCTTACGGCCGGCATGAAGCCCATGTCAGCCATGCGGTCGGCCTCGTCAAGGACCACCTGGCTTACGGCGTCGAGCTTCAGGGCTCCCTGGTCGAGGAGGTCCTCCAGGCGTCCGGGACAGGCCACGAGGATGTCGATACCCTCGCGAAGGGCCTTGAGCTGCGGGCCGTACCCGACGCCCCCGTAGATCACGCCGATGCGTACCTTTCCGGCGAAGGTCCGGAGTTCGGTACAGATCTGCTCGGCGAGCTCCCTGGTGGGAGCCAACACGAGTGCCCGGGGCCGACGGGGCTCGGCCCGCTCCACGGTGGTCACCAGCGGAATGCCGAAGGCGAGGGTCTTACCTGAACCGGTCGGAGCCCGACCGCAGATATCCCTACCGTCCAGTGCGTCGGTGATGGTCGCTGCCTGGATGGCGAAGGGTTCGATGATGCCGCGGGCCTCGAGCGCGCGGGTGATGGAATCGGGTACGCCCAGTTGGGCGAAGGTGGTGGACATTGAATCTCCAGTCCCGCTCGTTGGCGGGTGGATCAGGGTTCGCGTCGCCTCTGCGATAGAGCGGAGGTCGGGATTCGGACTTGGGTGGTTCACGTTGACCGGAAGAACCAGTGCCCGTCTGCGAACCCACCGGCGAGGAACCTCACCGGGACAGTCACAATGATACAGGCGGAGGCTGCTGGTCCTGCGTCTGGTGACAGTTGGCACATGCGCTGGCTGACAGCCAGGGCGGGGATCAGCCCGACTGGCGGGGTGCCGGGTCGTCTCGGCCAGCGGGGAGCCGGACGGAAAACGCGGAAGAACCCGCCCCGGAGGGCGGGTTCTTCGCTTGGGCCGGGCTGGGGGTCTCGGTATGACCGAGGCCAGCTCGACCGATTCAGACCTTGCGGACGCCCAGGGCCTCGGGACCCTTTCGGCCGGGGCCGACCTCGAACTCGACGTTCTGGCCTTCGTCGAGGCTGCGGTAGCCCTCGCCTTCGATGTTGGAGTAGTGGACGAAGACGTCTTCGCCACCGGTTACGGAGATGAATCCGTAGCCCTTTTCGCTGTTGAAGAACTTTACGGTGCCGGTAGGCATGTTTCTGTATCGCTTTCGTTAGATAAGAACCGGATCACTTCAACCCGGTACGGGAAAGCCTACGTCACCCTGTGGATTACCGGTCACCCGACCGGGCAATGCCAGGTCGGGTCAGGCCTCGCCCTCACTGCGCTGTCCGACGAAGTACGCCAGGGCGAAGTCCGAACTGGTGAACGTGATGGTGCTGTCCGCGGGGAAGTGGAAGAGGTCGCCCCGGCTGGCTGTGACCGACTGGCCGGTGTCGTCGGAGATGGTCACCTCGCCATCCAGGATGATCTTCATCTCGTGGTACGTGTAAGTCATCGACTTGCCGGCCTCAGGTCGGCTGGGTCGGTCCGGAGAGGGTTGCACACGACCGTGTCAGCGCTTCCGGACTCATCGCCAGGGTGAGACTGCCTTCTCAACTAGGGGAAAGATCGTCTCCCGGTCGGCGTCCACGATCGCGTCAGCGTGCTCCGCCGAGGTGAGCGGCTCGTACCGGGAGGCGGCTGAGATCGCCCTACGGGCGGTGGCCGGGTCGCTGGGGGTGCAGATGGCGTGGATGCCTGGCGTCGACAGGGCGAACCTGACACCGCGTTCTATGGCTTCGTCGCTCCGGTGTGGTTCGTACCAGCTCAGGGCGTCCGGGGTCCGGTCGCCCCACGCGCGCCATGCGACCGCCTTGATGGCCATCACGCCGACGTCCCGCTCGGCGCACTCGGCCAGCAGGGCGTCCACGTCGGCCCGGTAGTCATCGTCAGCCAGCACCGCCGGGTAGACGGGGAACATGACGGTGTCCAGGTCGTAGCGGCGGATCGCCTCGAGGTGGGCGGCCGGGGCGCCCAGGTCGTGGCCGGTCACCCCGACGAACTTCGTGAGGCCCCTGTCGCGCGCCTCCAGGATGACCTCGAACGCCTCGTCACGTTGGTCCAGGACCTCCAGCGACGTGACGCCGTGGGCCTGGTAGAGGTCCAGTTCGTCCACCTGGAGTCGCTCCAGACTCCGGTCCAGGCGACGCAGGGCCCAGTCCCGTTCGGTCTCGGCGGTCTTGCATGCCAGGAAGAGGCGTTGGCGGATGGCCTTCAGGTGCGGGCCCACGGCCCGCTCCGCGGACCCGTATCCGGGGGCGATGTCCAGGTGGTTGACGCCGGCGTCCAGGGCCTCGTGGAGGAGGGCCCCGGCCTCCTCCGGCGAGTCCATGGCGAACGCCGCGCCGCCGAGGATGGCGAGGCTGGAATGGTGGCCGGTTCGGCCGAGGCGTCGGGTCTGCACGTCGTCGACCGTAGCAACGCAACCACCCGGAGTCTGCCGATCGGTTGGGCGCGGGATTGGGTATGGACGTGGGGACCTTCACGAGATCAATTCGCATTGGCCGCCCGATTGACGAGGTGTGGAGCGTGTTGGCGGACATCGGCTCGATCCTCGAGACGAACCTCCCGTTCTCCCGGGCCGACATCTGCTTCACGCTGGTCGAGGTGGACGACGGCACGGAGGTGGCGGTCTCATCCGACTACTCGCTCCGTTTCGGGCCGGTTGGTCGGATCATGGACGCGGTCATGGTGAGGCGCACCTGTGCCCGGGGCATGGAAGGCCTGCTCGCTGGCCTCCAGCGCCATATGGAGGATCCCGACGCCTGATCGACCCGGGTATTCAGGGCGGCGGCGCAGCCAGCGTGACAGGGGAGTTCCAGGTCCGCCGTCCATCTGGGACGACTACCGTCGGGTGATGGCGATGAGGCTCAGACAGGTGGTGCTGGTGGCCGGCGACCTGGACCGGGTGGAGGCCGAGATAGTGGAGGGCCTGGCCGTCGAGGCATGCGTGCATGACCTCGGCGTCGGGCAGTTCGGCCTCCGCAACGTCCTGTTCCCCGTAGGTGACACCCTGCTCGAGGTGGTCTCGCCCGTGGAGGATGGGACGGCGGCGGGACGACACCTGGTCCGACGGGGCGGCGATGGCGGCTACATGGTCATCCTGCAGACCGACGACCTGGATGGGTTCGGCGACCGACTCGGGGAGATGGGGGTCCGGGTGGTGCTGGAGGCACGTATGCCCGGAATCCGGGGCCTCCACCTGCATCCCAGCGACGTCGGTGGCGCCATCTTGTCGGTGGACGAGAGTGACGACTGGACCGACTGGCCATGGGCCGGTCCCGACTGGCGGGAGTATCGACGGACCGGACTCGTCAGCGGAATCGCGGCCGTGGAGATCCAGGCCGACGACCCGGCTGCGATGGCAGGCCGCTGGGGCGAGGTGCTGGGACGTCCGGTCGAGGAGACGGTGCTTGCCCTGGATGGGGGAGAGGTCCGCTTCCTACCGGTCCTGGATGATCGGGGTGAGGGGCTGGTGGGTGTGGAGGTGCGTGCCCGCCGGGACGCCGACCTGGAGATCTGCGGGGTTCGCTTCGCCCTTCGCACGTCCTGAGGTGGGCTGGACGGAGGGTCCGGCGAGAAGGGGCTCCGGTGTCAGGCGTCCAGGGCCTGTCGGATGCGGGCGATGTGGCCGGGGCCGATCTCGCAGCAACCCCCGACGACCTCGGCGCCCATGTCGACCCACTGCATGACGGCCCTCGTATAGGGGTCGACCCCCATGTCGGTCCGGGCCTCCGGAAGCGGGCTGCCGTCCCGGCCCCGCCAGCCGACCGGCATCTGGTGGAAGGCGTTGGCGTACGCACCGATCGTGAGGTTCGTGGCCTCTCGGAGGAGGGGCAGGGCATGGGCTATGCGTTCGGGAGGGCAGCAGTTCAGGAGGAAGGCGTCGGCATCCACCACGGCGCATGCCTCGGAGAAGGAGGTGCCGTCGATGAGGCCCGCTCCTTCGCCTCCCTGCAGGGTGAACGAGACCCACACCGGCTTTCCGGACGTCCGGGCGGCGTCGGCCGCTGCCCGTGCCTCGAAGCAGGCTCCCATCGTCTCGCAGACGAAGAGGTCGACGTGCTCAGCGAGGTGTCCGACCATCTGGAGGTACTCGTCGTGGAGCTCGGCGTAGGTGCCATCCGGCTCGGGGTTGTAGCTGTGGCGTAGGGGAGGAAGCGAGCCCGCCACACGGACCGGACCTCCGGCGGCATCCGCGGCAGCCCTGGCGAGGCTGCCGGAGAGCCGGGTGAGATCCTCGGCACGGCCGGAGAGGCCGAGGGGACCCAACCGGTCGTTGAATGTGGCGTAGCTGTTGGTGGTCAGGACATCTGCACCGGCGGCCACGTAGTCGGCGTGGACAGCGGCCACGAGTCCGGGATCCTCCATCAGCGCCCATGCCGACCAGAGTTCCTCGGAGCGCGGAGCCCCGCGATTGATCAGCTCCTGTCCCATGCCACCGTCCAGCAGCGTGACAGCGTCCATGAGGTCTCCCATCGTCAATTCGGCTGCCGTCGACCCCGTAGGCGGTCGCAGCGTTGAGGCGGAACACTAGGTCCGGGGGGTCCCCGCACCTAGTGTTCCGGCGATGTCCGGGATGGTCCAGTACTCCTGATGGGTGCCCTGTTCGGAGCGCTCAGCTCCTTGTCGGTGGGCATGTCGGAGATGTTCGGACGCCGGGGCGCCAGGGCCACCGGGGTGCTGGCCGTCTCCGTCGTCTCGCAGGGCGTGGCCGCCCTGGCCGCCTTCGGGATGCTCCTGTGGCTGCCCAGCCAGCCCACCTGGCCCGACCTTGGTCGGGGAGCGGTATCGGGAGCCGGGTTCGGCGTCGGCATGGTGGCCTACCTCGGCGGGCTGATGCGGAGTTCGGCGACGGTGATCGCTCCGATGGTGGCGACCGTGACCGTCGTAATCCCGTTCGGGGTCGCCGTCGCCGGAGGAGCGGAGATGACCCTGCTGGCCGCCCTGGGAGTGGGTGTGGCCCTCGTCGGCCTGCTGTTCATCACCACCGGCGGCAGCGTTGGATCCGGCATGCGGGCAGGTCTCCTATGGGGCGCCATCTCGGGCTTCGGCTACGGGGTGGGTCTGGCGGCGCTGATCGGCACCTCGTCGGACAGTGGCTCGTGGCCTGCCGTGGCCCAGCGGGTGGTCGGCTGCCTGCTCACGGTCGTAGCGGCCATGGTCGTGCGTTCCCCGGTGATGCCCCGGGGTGCGGTGAGGTGGGTGGCGCTGTGGTCCGGGGTCTTCGGTGGCATCGCCTCGGTTCTCTACCTGCTGGGCATCCAGGCCGACGTCCTCCCGGCCGCCGTGACAGGTGCGATGTTCCCTGCCGTCAGCGTCGCCATCGGCCGATTCGTCTTCGGCGACCGCGTGCGACCCGTCCAGGTACTCGGCCTCGGCCTGGTCCTGACCGGGGTGGCCGGTGTGGTGGCCGGCTGAGGCCGACATGGGAGGCTCGTGTCCATGACCGACCCCGTGCTGTACGAGGAACGCGACGACATCGCGATCATCACCATCAACCGCCCTGAGAAGAAGAACACCCTCACCGACGCTGTGATACAGGGGATCGCCGACGGGATGGACGCAGCTACGAAGTCCGCCGACGTGGTGGCCGTGGTCCTGCGCGGAGCGGGTGACACCCTCACGGCCGGCTACGACCTGACGGCGGGAGCGGCATCCGACGACGTCGTGGGGACCACGGGTGGAGACGAGCCGGGCTGGTACACCCCGTACGGGGCACGGGGCCCGAAGCCCCGCGAGGGTGCATGGGACCCGGTTCGGGACTACCAGTTCATGGGCAACAACGTCCGGCGGTTCATGAAGATCTGGGAGTGTCCGAAGCCGGTCCTGGGCGAGATCAGGGGCTGGGCCATCGGAGGGGCGACCGACCTGATCCTGTGCGCGGACCTGCTCTACATGGCCAGCGACGCCCACATCGGCTACGCCCCCAGCCGGATCTTCGGGACCCCGACGACGATGCTCTGGGTGTACCGACTGGGCCTGGAGCACGCCAAGCAGTTCCTCCTGACCGGCCGGGCCATCGATGCCGAGACCGCGCATCGGATCGGGCTGGTCAGCCAGGTCTGCGAGCCGGAGGAACTTTCCGGGCTCGTGGAGGAGGAGGCCCGTCGGTTCCGCCACATTCCGGCGAACCAGTTGGCGTTGAACAAGATGCTCGTGAACCAGGCCTACGAGAACATGGGCCTGCGAACCTCCCAGATGCTGGGCACGTTCTTCGACGGCGTCACCCGCCATACCGAAGAGGCCTACAGGTGGGCCGAGTCGTTCTCCGAGAAGGGCTTCCGCGAGGTGATCCGGGAACGCGATGCCCCATGGGGTGACTACGGCGAACGACCCCGCTGAGACCGGGTGGCGCTACCCGGTATCCGGCACCGGGTCGGCCTGTTGGGCGAAGAAGGAGGCCATCGTGGGCTTCAGGGGTAGGTCCACCTCCCAGTCGGTGCACCGGACCCGGTTGGTGTCGGAGCCCCGCACCACCTCGCCGTCGTGGATGCTGGGCAGGTGGTTGGGGGCCAGCGGGTAGGCGTCCTCGGCGTGGTACTGGACGATGAAGAGGGTGCGTGGTCCCGTAGAGAGGTTCGGCCCTGAGCCGTGGAGGAGGCGGGCGTCCAGGAGGTATGCGGATCCGGCTGGTCCGGGGCAGGTGACGGAGCGGGCCGCAGCCCACCCGGCCACCTCCTCGCTTACAGCGCCGGTGAAGACCCCGTCGTGCCAGTGGTCGTAGAGGGGGCCGTGGTGGCTGCCCGGCACCACCTCGAGAGGACCGTTGTCGTTGGTCACCTCGTCTAGGAGGAACAGGACGGTGATCAGGTCCTGATTGGTGAGCGGCCCGAACGGCAGGTCCTGGTGGTACTTCAGGTGGGTGGCCGTGCCGGGCAGCTTGGCGTTGACCTTCGATTCCCGGAATCGCAGGTTCGGTCCGAAGAACTGTGTCGTGGCATCCAGGGCGACGTTGTCGCGCATGAAGGAGAGGTAGTCGTCGGCCACCTCGGTGGGAGAGGCCACGCGGCGGAGGCCGGGACGCTCTGCGGAGTGCCCGGGCTCCACGTCGAAGCGGGGCCGACCGTCGATCGTCTCGCCGTAGGGAGCGTCATGGGCCCGGCTCTCCTCGGTCCAGACAGCGAAGGTTTCGCGCAGGCGCCCCAGGACGTCCGACGGCACGGCGTCCTCCAGGAGCAGGTAGCCGTTGGCGTGGTAGCGGTCCAGCTGGTCGGCGGAGAGCACCTCGGTGGTGGGGGTGGTCGTCACGGACCGCGGATCCTAGGGCGCGGGTTCTGCGTGCGCCGCCGGCCGCTGTGACGTCCCTAGCCTGTGGGTACCGGTGATCGGCTGAGGAGCCGCCACCGCACACGGTTTCCCACCGTGCGATCGGCCCCCGCTTCGGCGGGGGTCGTCTCGCGTGAGGTCAGCGGGTGCTGAAGCTGGCCTGCAGGTTCGAGTCGTCGAATCCGGCCGGAACCGATCCTGTCGTGGCGTAGAGGTAGAGGGCCGTCTGGAATACGGCATTCAGGGCGGTCAGCACGACCACGACGAGGGCCAGGTACGGGACGGCCAGGAGGATGCCCACCACGAGGGCGGCGCCACCCAGGGCTCCGGTTGCAAACAACACGATCACGGCGGGGATGATGGCGACGATGCCGAGTAGGCCGAAGCCGACCCGTGCTGCGATGTTCTCGCCCCACGTCCGCTTCAGGAGTGCAGCCGAGGCCTTCAGGCCGCTGACCGCTCCGTGGTCGTCGATGACGATGGCGGGGACCACCAGGAAGGTGGCCGTCTGCCACGCCATGCCGACCATGTTCACGACGAATCGACCCATCCATCCGGCGCGTTCCCGTGCGGCCTGGAGGATGAGGCCGACGGTGCCTGTGATGATCGCCCAGGGAAGTAGCCCGGCGAGTCGTGAGAGGGCACGCCCCAGCGCCGATCGGACGGTCGGATCGCCACCGGACAGGCGCTCGTGGGCGCCTGCCACAAGGGCGCCGTTGAAGAACACGCTGATGATGCTCATCGCCATGGCGGAGATGACGCCGACGACGATCAGGACGGCTCCCGGATCCCCGCTCTCGTCGGCGAGGCCGGAGGTGTCGATGGCGCTGAGGGTGGGCAGCCAGAGAAGGGCCAGGACCACGATCGATGCGAGGAACGAGAGGACCGGGAGGAGCAGGAGCTCCCTGTCCTTTCGCAGGACCTTCCAGGAGACCTTGGCCAGGGCGATGGTGTTGGAGATGCGTCCCATGTGGCTGAGGGTACCGACTACCCCTTTGCAGGGAACCTGTGCGGCCGTCGGGGGTCAGTCGTGCTCGTGGTCGCTGTCGCACGGGTGGCATTCGAGGGCCAGGGTGGCGTGGTCAACCCCTCGTAGGGCCAGCTGGCGTTCCAGGTGGGTCGCAACCAACTGGGCGTCGTGGAGGCTGTCGGCGGCCACCTCCACGTGTGCGCTGAGTGCCACGGTCGTCGAGTCGACGGACCAGACGTGCAGGTGGTGGACGCCGTTGACGCGCTCGTCCGCCGTGATGAGCGCCGACAGCTCGTCGACGTCCATGCCGGGTGGCGTGCCCTCCAGGAGTACCCGTGTGGTCCGTCGGACCAGGCCCGTACCCGTCCAGAGGAGCAGGCCGGCGATCAGGTAGGAGACCGCAGAGTCGACCCAGTCGGCGCTCCAGAGCACCACTGCCAGGCCGGCCACGACGACGCCCACCGAGCCGGCGGCATCGCCGGTCAGGTGCAGGGCGGCACCGCGGACGTTGAGGCTCCGATCGGCGCTCCGGTGCAGCAGCCATGCGCAGCCACCGTTGACCAGCAGGCCCGCCATCCCGAGGAGCAGCACGCCCCATCCCGACACGTCGGGCGGGTCGCCGATCCGTCGGCTGGCCTCTACGACCACCCAGACGGCAACGGCCAGGAGCATCACGGCGTTGAGCAGTGCTCCCATCACCTCGGCCCGTCTGAGGCCGAAGGTGTAGTTGTCGCTGGGAGCCCGGCCGGCGATGGCCTGGGCCACCACCGCGATGAGGAGGGCTGCCACGTCGGAGCCCTGGTGTCCGGCATCGGCCAGCAGGGCCAACGACGAGAAGGCCACGGCGCCGACGACCTGGACGACCAGCAGGACGCCGTTGGCCGCCAGGGCCACTCGGAGGATGCGTCCTGAGGAGGCGTGGTGATGGCCGTCGTGCTGGGACATCCTCATCTCTCCCGTGTTCTGCCTGCGGGCTAGGTCCGCGTCCGGGGAATGCCGTGGTAGGGCGACCCTGCCTCCTGGAACCTCCCGTACAACTCGAAGAAGGCGGTGCCGAAGGGGTCCACCCCGGTGAGCGGCATCGCCCCTCGCACGATGGTGAAGTCATTGGGGGCCAACTCCGCGGCCCTGGCGAAGTGTCGTTCGGCGGCGTCATCCAGCCCGCCCCGCCGGGCATGGGTGGCCAGTCGGAAGTGGAGGTGGGCGGTCACCTCGTCGGCCTCCAGTGCCTGCACCTCATGGCCGGCGTCGTCGGGCAGCACCCCGCTCCGGATCCAGGCCCGGACCTGTTCCATGTGGCCCTCGCACCTGATGCCGGTGAACTCGGTGAACATGTCGCTACCGGGCTCCATGGCGTTCGGCCTGACGATCCGGTCGTTCTCGTCTATCCAGACCACGGTGGGCACGTTGGTGATGGCGTAGAGCTCGCTCATCTGGTGTTCCGTGTCGACGAGGACCGGGTACGTGATGTCCTCGGCGAAGGGAGCCACGGCCGCCAGGTTCTCGTCCAGCGCCACGGCTATGACGGTGAAGTCGGCGTCCGCCAACTCGTCGTGCAGTGCCTGCCACCCGGGCAGGTCGAAGGCGCATCCTCACCACGTGGAGAAGGCGACGAGCAGGCGCCTGGTTCCCGACCACTCCGAGAGCCGTCGCCTGTTGCCCTGCAGGTCGAGGACGGTGGCGTCCGGTGCCCGACGATCGACCATGGCCTGCTGCCGATGGGCTGTCGCCGCCCCGATGGCGACCAGGTGGGCGTCAGCGTCGACGAGCACGGGGCGACCCAGGGCTTCGGCCACAGCGGACAGGTCGACGCCGTCCGGGTGGTCCAGGCTCGACCGGTCGGGAACGGGAACGCAGACGTCCTCCCGACAGAGTCCCTCGGGCTTGAGCTCCCATCCCAGGATCGAACCCAGGTGTGACGGGTCGACTATCGGCCGGTCGCCATCCCAGATGGTCGCCGGCGTTGCGACATCCTCGGCGAGGATCGTGGTCGTGTCGGCGGTTGCGGTCATCAGGGGTACCCCGGCTTTCTCGGCAGCTTTCGCAGTACGGGAAACTAGCCCTCTCGGTCCGGCCCGGGTGGGCCCGATGCCCTTTTCGATCCGGGACGGGGGGAGACTGCCGGCATGACCCCCACAGATCCGTCTCCCATCCACCAGACGATGGCCGCCTGGCTGGAGCACCTGGCTGGCGGGGAGTCCGGCCCCCTTGAGGACCTCCTGCATCCTGACGTGGTCTTCTGGTCGCCCGTGATCTTCTCCCCCCAACAGGGGAGGGACCTGACCCTCATGTACCTGACCGCCGCCTCGCAGGTGTTCCCCGGTGACCCGGAGGCTGGGGAATCAGGGCCATCCGGACCGTCAGGCGGCGGATTCCACTACACGAAGAAGGTCCTGGACGGCAACCACGCCGTCCTCGAGTTCGAGACCACGATGGGTGGCATCCAGGTGAACGG
>Ga0257112_10000280_pt1 | contig 22352 bp, 20 predicted proteins | sample LP_taG_5_FD_191565 | JGI IMG/M metagenome (GOLD analysis project Ga0257112, IMG submission 191565) | Marine microbial communities from Northeast Subartic Pacific Ocean, Canada - LP_J_2015_P26_1000m | ecosystem: Environmental > Aquatic > Marine > Oceanic | place: Canada: Northeast Subartic...
CAATGACATACCCTAACTCAGCAATAATAGAAGGCATGAAGCGACCCTCACCTGCAAAATAACCACCCTTTGGGTCAAACACTGCTTTAAGCTCTTCAACTAAAAATGCAACATCACCGCCTTTTCTGAAAACTGACGATAAAACACGTGTCAGTGCCACAATCCATTGATAATGATCCAAGTTCTTGGAGTTAATGAAAATTTCATAGGGTCTATATTTTTCATGTTCAGTGTCTTCATTGAGAACAATGTCATTGATTGTGATGTACATGGCATGATCAGAAACAGGGGGTTTAATTTTATAAGTTGTTCCACGTAACATCTCTGGTCTTTCAAGACGTTCATGCATTCTTACAACTTTAGCTTCCTGATCCTCTTGCTGTAATTGTGGCTGTTCAGCCTTTGCTTCAGTTTCACGCTGCTTTTGAGTGCTAACTTTGTAATTTACAATTTTACTTTCTATTTTGATTTTACTCATACCTTCAAGCCTAATTAGAATTTGCCGTAGTAGCCTTCTTTAAGGGCGTCAAACAGATTAGCTGCTGTGTGTGTTTCACCGTCATATTCAATCTCTTCATTGCCAGCAACCTCCACTTCTTGACCGTCTTCAAGGATAAAGGTGTACATTGTTTGCTCTAAATCTTTTTCTTTTACTAAAACACCCTGAAAAGCCTCTGGATTGAAGCGGAATGTGGTGCAACCTTTTAATCCTTTCTCATGAGCGTACAGATAAATGTCTTTAAATTCCTCAAAAGGAAAATCAGTGGGTATATTGGCTGTTTTAGATATTGAAGAATCAATCCATTTTTGTGATGCGCTCTGAACATCAACATGCTGCTTAGGTGTGACATCTTCAGCAGTAATAAAATAGTCTGGCAATGCATTCTCTTCGCCAGCTGCAGCATTGATATCGGCTTTTGAATTTATTTTGTCAATGAATGAAAGTAATTCAAACGAATAGACATCAATCTTTTCTTTGGTTTTCTTCTTTTCTCTAATGACATTTCTAAAATAATGATGAGCAAAACTAGGTTCAATACCATTACTCACATTGTTGCCTATAGACAGTGAGATTGTCCCTGTTGGTGCAATAGAAGAATGGTGTGTAAATCGTGCACCCTGTTCAGCAAGCTGCCGGACTAACTCGGGATCTTCTTCAGCAATTTGCTGCATGTAGTGACTATATTTTGCATGCAAAATACTGCCTTTAACATTATCACCAACCTTAAATCCATCATCCAACATCTCAGGACGTTTTCTTAGCATTTCATTTGTCACCGTAAACTCTTCTTCAAGAATTGGGGCAACACCTTTTTCCTTTGAAAGCTCTAAAGCGGCACGCCAACCTGTGAGAGCTAACTCTTTGCTAACCTTCTCAGTGAATTCCAATGACTCATCTGATCCGTATTTCATTCTAAGCATCGTCATTGCTGAACCCAATCCCAAGAAACCCATCCCATGACGCCTCTTCCTCATAATTTCATGGCGTTGTTTCTGAATCGGTAGACCGTTTATTTCAACAACATTATCCAGCATTCTAGTAAAAATATTGACAACTTCATTAAAGGTTTCCCAGTCGAAATGAGCTTCATCTGTAAACGGGTTTTGTACAAAACGGGTTAAATTAACTGATCCAAGCAAACATGAACCGTATTCGGGCAAGGGTTGCTCTCCACAGGGGTTGGTTGCCCTGATATTTTCTTCAAACCAATTGTTGTTCATTTGATTGACCTTATCAATCAAAATAAATCCTGGTTCTGCATAGTCATATGTGGATGCCATAATTAAATCCCATAATTTTCTGGCTTGAATAACCTTATAAACTTTGCAAGCAACTTGACCTAGATCATTGGTTAGATATCCGTCATTTTTCACCCAATCTTTCCAGATAATTTTATTGGGGTCATCAAGGTCAATGTCTTTAGATTCAGGTAAACTAGGATCAAGAGGGAACACTAAATGCCATTCAGTATCATCTCTAACTGCTTTTATAAATTCCTCTGTAATCAATAAAGATAAATTGAATTGTCGAAGTCTACCGTCTTCTCTCTTAACCTTAATAAATTCTTCAACATCAGGATGACTAATATCAAAAGTGCCCATTTGAGCCCCTCTTCTCCCGCCTGCTGAAGAGACGGTGAAACAGGTTTTATCATAAATATCCATAAAGGATAAAGGGCCTGATGTGAAAGCGCCAGCACCGGTTACATAAGCTCCCTGAGGCCTTAAAGTTGAGAACTCATAACCAATCCCACAACCCGCCTTCAATGTAAGTCCTGCTTCAGTTACTTTATCAAGTATCCCAACCATAGAATCTTGAATAGCTCCAGACACTGTACAATTTATGGTGGAAGTTGCAGGTTTATATTCAGCAGCTCCTGCATTAGACATGATTCGTCCTGCTGGAATAGCACCAGATCTTAATGCCCAAAGAAACTTTTCATTCCATTCATCTTCTTTTTCTGGTTTTTCAACTTCAGCTAAGGCTGAAGCGACTCTTTTGAAGGTAGCATCAATATCATTATCAATTGAGTGTCCTGAAAAATCTTTTAAACGATATTTTTTGTCCCAAATATCAATTGATGCAGGTTGATGATCAATATCAAATGTTTTTAATTCTTTGGCTGAAAATACTGACGACACTTACTACTTTTCCCCATATTCCTCTATTTAAACGCGATTCAAACCATCTAATTTCATAAATTGTCGCAGTTTCAATACACAAGATATTGTGTTTAGATGAATATAGATTATTGCCGATTTTAAGATTATGTCAAGGATTTTATAAAAACCACTTATTTTGACATATATACATATATATCAATACTTTATATCATATTTTGTAGGGTTTAATGATTATTTTTTTTGAAAATATTTGTTAGTTTTTGAGGTTTTTTAACACACAAGATGTTGTGTTCAGGATATCCACTAAAGATTCAGGTTTTATTCACATTTTATTAACATTTAATGGAGATCTCTTTATAACGTCTTCTGAATCTAAAAAAGAATTAATTATGAATATGCTTATTTGGATTACAGAACCGTAAGATTTTAAGGTATTATTGCTCAAAATTTTTCCACACTATTTTAGGTCTATAAATAAATGTTAAATAAAAAGAGAATCTTAGTTTTTATTAGCTTGTTTTTTGTATTAACTACAGCAACAGGCTTATTATTTGCAAAAACGCAAGATATTCAAGAAAACACAGCCCAAGAAAGATCCCAATTAGCAGAGTTATTTTCATTAGCTGATTTAGTTGATAAATCATCCCCTGCAGTTGTTAGAATTGCAATTAAAGGCAAAGTCAAATCTCAGCCAAATCCATTTTTTGATGATCCATTTTTTGGACGCTTTTTTGGACAACCAGAAATGCCTAGGGAAAGAGAATTTGGTGGTGGCGGCTCTGGGGTAATTGTTGATGGAGAAAAAGGTTACATCATTACCAATCATCATGTTATTGCGAGAGCTGACGAAATAAAAATCTTTACCAAAGACGGAGATGAGTATCTGGCTGAAGTCGTCGGTTCAGATCAAGGCACAGATATTGCTGTGTTAAAAATAGAACCTTCAGAAAATCTTCTTCCTATTAGCTTAGGTGATTCTAGTTTACTGAGAGTTGGAGATTTTGCACTTGCGATTGGAGCACCTTTTGGCTTAAGTCAAACAGTTACCTCAGGCATTATCAGTGCCTTAGGAAGACCGCAAATGACTTCAGATGGTTTTGGTGAAATGATTCAAACTGATGCAGCTATTAATCCAGGTAACTCTGGTGGTGCGCTGGTAGACATCGATGGAAACCTTGTTGGCATTCCTAGTTCAATTTTTACCCGAGGTGGCGGAAACATAGGCATTGGATTTGCTATTCCTGTCAATACAGTTAAAAACATTATGCAACAAATCATTGAATTTGGCTCTGTTAGACGAGGGCTACTGGGAGTTATTATTAGTGATATAAATCAAGAAATTGCTGAACAGTTAGGACTAGATATTTCTAAAGGAGCTCTGATTCAAGAGGTCTCACCTGATTCTGCTGCAGAAGATGCAGGCCTTGAAGCAGGAGATGTTATTGTCGGTGTTAACGAAGCAAAAATAGACAACGCTAGTGAGCTTAGAAATGCCATTGGTTTAAAGCGAAGCGGTGAAAGAATCAAAATCACTGTGGTTAGAGACAATAGAGAAATAACAAAATCTGCAAAATTAGGAGAACTAGTTGCTCTAGAAACAATGAAAGCTGACGAGTTAAACACTCTCTTAGCTGGTGCAGAATTATCTGACTATACCCCTGACGGTTACAGCAAATCGAAAGGTGTGGTAATACTCTCTGTGGAACCCAATAGTAATGCGGATAGAGCTAGACTAAAGCAAGGTGATATTATTTGGGCGGTTGGAAACAAGGAGATTTCTAATTTAGATGAATTTCAATCCTTGACAAAGGATAAAGATATTCTGATTCTAAGGGTTAAGCGAAACGGTCGTCAATTGATTATACAAATGAGAAAATAACGACCTAATTGAATAACTACAATGCAAATTTATCTAGTCGGAGGAGCCATCAGAGACCGATTACTCGGTCTTCCAACACCCTATGAACAAGACTGGGTGGTGGTTAATGGAACTCCAGATGAACTTATTAACAAAGGTTATATAAAAGTAGGAAAATCTTTCCCTGTGTTTATTAATCCTGAATCGGGAGAAGAATACGCGCTAGCAAGAACTGAAAGAAAAACGGGTGAAGGCTACCATGGCTTTGAATTTGATGCTGGACCAGATGTCACTCTAGAGGAAGATCTTAGTCGTAGAGATTTGACAATCAATGCTATAGCAGAAAATCAAGATGGGAGCCTCTTTGACCCTTTTAATGGCCAAAAAGATATAGAAAATAAGACACTAAGGCATGTCTCAGATGCCTTTAAAGAAGACCCCTTGAGAGTGTTGAGAATCGCAAGATTTAAAGCAAAACTGAGCCCACTTGATTTTGTTATAGCTGCAGAGACTAAAACACTAATAAATGAAATTGTCGATCGCGGGGAACTATCCTCTTTAGTGCCTGAAAGAACTTGGTTGGAAACTGAGAAAGTACTTAAAGGTGTTGGTTTTAATGAATATTTTAAAACCTTGATAGAGTTTAAAGCATTAGATGACACTTACCCTGATCTTGCAGATTTAGATGTTGATTTTTTCTCTCACCCTATTATTCAAAAAGCTGCTTATGAAGATCATTCAAAACAATTTAGATTTGCCTCAATCTTTTACGCTTTAATCAAGAAAGGAAAGACAAATATCAAAGATAAGCTAGAGTCTATGCAAAATAATATGCGGTTTTCTAATGCATACAAAGACATACCTATCTTACTGATCAACTCATTTGACCTAATTCAGAGTGATCTCTCTAATTATTCTGCAGAGCATCTATTAACCATTCTTGAAAAACTTGATGCTATAAGACGGCCTAAAAATCTAGAGGAAATACTAAATCTTTTACTGCTTGATGCCGATGATCATTTTATGCAGAAAAAAAATCTTCTCCAACTGTCTTTAGATCTAGTGAAGAATATTAAAATAAACAATCTCAAAGAATCTGGATTAGAAGGAAGTGAGATTGCTAATAAATTAAGAGAGATCAGATTAATAGCTATTACAAAAGAGATAGAAAACTCCAATATCTAATTATCAATTATAATTAAAGCATCCTTGATTCATAAGTGATGTAAGGAGTTCATAATTGAAATTAACTCCTGATTCACCGGTGTGTTTGAACGGGTCTTTTGTCTCTGGCTGAACCTCTAGCAAGGTTGCCAACTTAGCATTAAAATCAGGGGTCTTAGGAAAATAGCCGCAGGCTAATGCAATACTTGGTATATCTAGAACTCTGTAATCAAACCAATCATTAAATTTATAACCATACTCTTGTAACAAGTTCCTTACAAAACTTGAATCAAACCAGCTATTAAAGGCAATAAAAATAGGTTTCCCCTCATAATGATTAAAAAAAACACTCATCCCTTCAATTAATTCTCCCTCGGATATAGCCTCTTCTTGTGTCCATCTTTGTAAATCAAATCCATTGATATGTTTTGCCATAGGATCAATCCTTTCAGGAAAGCTGGGTAAAACTTTTGAGTAGTACTGGCCTTTTACCTCTAAATTCTGATTAATTATAATGATCCCGATATCAATCATTTCATGATAGTTAGGATCTAACCCGGTGGTTTCAACATCCACAATTGCATATAAAGATGATTCTTTAATCTCACCCGTATAGCAATTTGGGAAATACAGAAGAAAAAATAGAATCAGTAGTGCCTTCATAAATTAAAGTGGGCGACCCAAACTATTTAAAACATTAAGGTTATTTATCAATGGATATTGACGAACAATTCTCCATGATTCAATGTCTCCTTGTCCTGTTTCAGCAACAGTGATTTTGTCCAAAACTAAATACTCAGGAAGAGTCAAAAGATGATCAATTACAATTTGTTTAACAATCTGGTTTTTTAAGCCATAGAACAAACTAATATGAGGGAAAAAATCTTCGCTACTAACCTCTAATAAGTCATCTAAGTTCATTTTTAAGGTATTGAGTTTATTTGTGTTTTCAATCTCGACAAATAGTGACTGGAAAAAGAGATCTTTCATACCATACGAACTTGGTTTTATTGAAAATTGTTTGTTCTTTAGAGCAAAAGTGTCAATTCTCTCTAAAACACCTGAACTGAGGTCAAAAAAAGGACCAGATAAGGTCAGGTGGAGAATAAAAGATGGCCCTTGAAGCTCATCGTGAACTATTCGCTGAATTTTATTTAAAATTGAGCTAGAAGCTTCATCAAATTGACCCCAAATCCAATAGCGTCTTTCCGTATTTTCATTACTCACAATCTCTGCTCCTGTTATAAAGTAAGAAAAATGATTACACCTAAAAAGATTCGGTAGATGACAAATGGCAACATACCAATTCGATTAACAAATTCTATGAACCAGCGGATTGTTAAAAAGGCAATAATAAATGAGATGAAAACCCCTAGGAACAAAGGCAAATAGTTTATATCAATAAGCTGAGTATTAAATAATTCGATGCTTTGAAGAATAGTGGCAGCAACAATCACTGGTATCGCAAGCATAAATGAGAATTTTAAAGCCTCAACTCTTGATAAACCTAAGAACAGACCCATTGTTATAGTAATACCTGATCGAGAGGTTCCTGGAATCAATGCTAGTATTTGAGACAGCCCAATCAATAGGCCTAGTAGTAGGGTGAGTTCCAATACTTCATCTTTTTTTGTGTTTTTTAGATCAGCAAAATAGAGAAGAACCCCAAAAAAAATACTAGCGACAGCAATAATTGAAGGTGATCTTAAATTTTGCTCTATAAATTCATTAAACAGTCCGCCAACAATAACAATAGGCACAGTGGCAATGGTGATAATTCCAATTGGTGAATGCAGCAATGTTTGAGTACTTGAGAAATGATGTGGCTCAAACATCTGAACAATCTCTGATCTAAAGTAATAAACCACTGCGAGTAGTGTTCCGAAATGCAATGCCACATCAACTAGAAGGCCTTGATCGCTCCAGCCTGACATCTGACTTATTAATATTAAGTGAGCAGAACTTGATATGGGCAAAAATTCAGTTAATCCCTGTATTATTGCTAATATTATGGTTTGAATAGTTTCCATGATCACTCAAATTAAAGAGTATGACGCAAATCCTTAATTCCATCAAAATTATCTGGATTGATATTTTTATTGAGCAACATGCATTTAAATATCTCTCCCATCTGATTAGGCAATAACAACTGTTTTACTTCTTGGGTAAGCCTCATTTTAAGACCTTCATCGATGACACTTTCAATAACACCTAAAATCTCTGCATTGATCAAAAAATCTGATTGTGAGGTAAAAAAACCAACTTCTATATTCTGTTGAAAAGCTACATCCGCAAGTAGAGAAAAATCCACAGACGCTGAAATATCCTGGATTCCTAGATTAGATAAAGGGTTCTCATGTGCTACATTTTTATAATGACAAATCATAGAACCATTGATTCTTTCTTCATCATAATACTCCTGCCTAGAATAGCCATAATCAACAAAAAACATAGAACCGGAACTTAGCATGGACTCAATGGTTCTAAACCAGTTTCCAAAATTAATTCTAATCTCTGAAGTGTAGCCATCATGAAACCTCATTCCTATTTCCTTGGCGATACTTGCTACCGTATTAGATAACATTTCATCAGCTAATCTAGGTTGTTCAATCAACTGATTATCTTCAAAACTTATACCGAGTTCATAGACTTGGCCATTTTGAGTCTTAAAGCGAGTGAAGGGGAGAGCATCAATTACCTCATTTGCAATAATTACTCCGTCAATGGAGTCCATAGGTATAGAGTCAAGCCATACAATCTTATTGAGGGTCTTAGCAGGTAAATGAGACAGCAATGATTGCTGTCGCTGCTTAAGATCCGCGCTCAATTCAAGAATATAATAACGATCGAAATTAACCTGATAGTCATTCAATTGAGTCATGATGTCAAAAGCAAGCTTACCTGTACCCGCACCAATCTCAATAATTGAAGGGTTCTGATAATGATCTAAGATTGGAGTAATCTGATTTGCTAATGCCATACCAAACAACTTCGAAATCTCAGGTGCGGTTGTAAAATCTCCGCTATGACCAATTTTCTCTGCCCCTGCTGAATAATACCCAAGCCCTGGTTTATACATGACAAAATCAATAAATTCTTCAAAACTGATCCACCCGTCCCTTGTATTAATGTGTTGAATGAGTTGCTCTCTAACAAGCAAGGAGTGATCTAACGATGGATCATGATCTTTTTTCTTATCTTTAGTGGTCATATTTTTTTTAGTTCCATACAGTTAATAATTATCGCTCATGTTCGTTTTCAATTAAAATACATCTATGAACAATCATATTAATAAATGGGTTCTAATTACAGGTGGAGCTAAAAGAATTGGTGCAAAAATTGCCCGAACCTTACATGCTGAGGAAATGAATTTGGTTATTCACTTTAATACTTCAAGTGATGCTGCCAATGAATTATGTTCTGAACTCAACTCAATTAGAAATGATTCAGCAATAGCAATTGGCTCAAATTTGACTAATCAGACTGAAGTTGAGAGTTTAATTACTAAAGTAATCGAAACAACAGGGCAATTAGATGTTTTAATCAATAATGCCTCCACTTTTTATCCCACACCTATTGAAGACATAACTCTTGATGATTGGGATAATCTAGTGGGAACAAATCTAAAAGCACCTCTTTTTTTATGCAAACATGCCGCTCCTTATATAAAGGAGTCTAGGGGTTGTATCATTAATATGGTTGATATACATGCTAGCAAACCACTGAAAAATCATCCTATCTATGGTTCTGCTAAATCAGGTTTAGCAATGCTAACCCGATCATTGGCTAAAGATCTAGCACCGGAGGTTAGAGTCAACGGTATTGCCCCTGGAATGATCTTATGGCCTGAAAATGAGCCTTCTGAAGAGATCAAACAAAAAGTTGTTGACCAAATACCGCTCAAACGATCAGGCGAACCAAATGACATTGCACAGACCGTCCTCTTCTTAATAGCAAATGCTGACTATATCACTGGTCAGATTATTACCGTTGATGGAGGTCGAGGTATTAATTCTTAAGTAGACAAAGTTTTATATTTTTCTATATCTGATGAAGCTTTATCAAATGAAGACCATAATTCTTGATAGGTCAACTCTTCGATAGGATGAACACCCAAAGGGTTAATTTCAGCTAATGGACCAAGTACAAATGCATATTCTAGAATTTCATCACGTGGTAAGTTAAGCTCCTGATTAATTAAATCATCATAAAGTATTAAATCAATATCCAAAGTTCTCGAATTAAACTGGCCTGTTCCAATTTCCCTCCCTGTGGAGCGTTCAATGTTATGAAGTTCAGATATAATTTTCCTTGGATTGAAATGACTGAAAGCTTTTATGACCATATTAAGAAAATTATCACCATCAAAACCAACGGCTTCTGTTTGATAAACAGAAGATAACTGAAGATCATCAAAGATCTCACTTAATTCTTTTAGAGCATACCTTAAGTTTTTTTCTGGTTTGATATTGCTGCCTAAACTGAAATATATTTCGACTCCATGAGGCAAATTATTCATTCTTTGTGCGTTCAATGGTTAAACTAACATTTTTAGAATCTCTTATAGCATAAGGTTTCGAGACACTTAACTTAACCCATTCAACTTTAAACTCTTCTATAATTATCTGTGCCAAATTCTCGGCTAATGTTTCGATCAATTCGAAATGATTATTTTCTGAGTATTGTTTTATTCTTTTTGAAATAGCCCTATAATCAAGCGCATCTTTAATGGAGTCGCTCTTTGCAGCAGCTTTAATAGCAGTCGACATCTCCAAGTCTATTGAAACAATTTGTGGGTTTCTTTTTTCCCATTCCCAGATACCAATAATGGTTTCAACTTTTAACTCAGAAAGTTTAATCTTATCCATTAGCATTAATCTCTTCATAAATTTTATCAATGGACCATCTTGGATTTACAGTTATTTGATAATTCTCATTGTGAATACCTTGTTGGAATCTATAACTACCAGTCAGTGCAATCATTGCAGCATTGTCCGTACAAAACTCTAAACTAGGAAAGATTACCTCAACACTTTTTTTATGAAATGTTTCCAACATTTTTGAACGAAGTTTTTTATTGGCACCCACACCACCAGCAATAATGACAGAATCAACATTTATTTTTTTCACTGCTCGATGTGTTTTTTCAACAAGGCTATCAACAATTGCCTCTTCATAAGCAAAAGCTAAGTCTGCTCTGCATTGATCAGTGAACAGCTCATCCAACTTTAACTGATTGACTCTATACATTAATGAGGTCTTAAGACCACTAAAACTAAAATCCAGGTTCTTTTTATCTTTTGATAAAGGTCTCGGAAAAGTAAATGCTCCTTGGGAACCTGATTCAGCTAATCTTGAGATCTCGGGGCCACCTGGGTACGCTAAACCTAATAATTTGGCACCTTTATCAAAGGCTTCTCCAGCAGCATCATCTAAGGTCTGGCCTATTATTTCGTAGTCTCCTTTTGACTCAACTTTAATCAGTAATGTGTGTCCTCCAGAGACCAGCAATGCAATGAACGGCATATTTGCAGAATCTTGTTCTAATAATGGAGCTAATAAATGTGCCTCCATGTGATGAATAGGCACTGAAGGAATTCCTAACGAAAAAGCTAAACCATTCGCCATTACAGATCCAACCAGAAGAGCGCCAGATAAACCAGGTCCTGCAGTATAAGCTATGGCATCAAGATCATTAATAGATTTACCAGTTTCATTAATTAAATGGTCAACCATTGGTAATAGTTTTTTAACATGGTCTCTTGAAGCAAGTTCTGGTACAACCCCACCGTATTGATTATGTAAGTCAATTTGACTAAAGACCTTGTGGCCAATTAATCCTTTTTCTGAGTCATATAAAGCTGTTGCAGTTTCATCACAACTGGTTTCAATTCCTAGGATTAAAAGGGATGTCATTTTCTTTGCTTTTTCTAGGGTTAAACTGTATATTTCACGGTCTGTTCAATGGATTAAGTATATATTTATTTAACTCAACTAAAAGGGATAAGTTTTGCCATTAGTTAAAGTAAAAGATAACGAATATTTCGATTATGCACTAAGACGCTTTAAACGGTCTTGTGAGAAGGCTGGTATTATCAATGAATACCGTAAAAGAGAATTCTATGAAAAGCCTACTCAAGAAAAGAAACGAAAAAAAGCGGCTGCTTCTAAACGCGAAAAAAAACGTGTTTCTAGGGAACGTAATCGCTCAAGAAGACTCTATTAACTCAAAACTTTGTCCTTACTCGAACAACTTCAAGAACACATAAACCAATCACTTCGAGAGGGTGATCGACTTAAATTGAGCACCTTAAGAATGTTGATGGCGGCCATTAAACAAAAGGAAATTGATACTAGAATTGAGATTACTGAGACTGACATCCTCTCAATCATTGAAAAACAAGTTCAACAAAGATTTGAAGCAGCTGAAATATATGAAAAAGCTGGAAGGAATGAATTATTTGATAAGGAGATGGCTGAAGCAGAAATTCTAAAGACTTACTTACCTGAAAAACTAAGTGAAGAAGAAGTTAGATTAATTATTTCTACTATTATCAATGAAACTGGTGCTAATACCCTTAAGGATATGGGCACAGTTATGGCTAAGTTAAAAGATCAAGCCGATGGAAAAATTAATATGAAAACTGCCAGTCAAATCGTCAAAGAATCATTGTCTTAGCCAATTTCCATTAAAAAAATAAGTTCTTTTACTTTTTTCACTTTTCTGCATAGACTAAATCATCGAGTCACAAGCAAAGAATTATTAACAATTCCAATTTATGTCTGAACGAATTCCTCAAGATTTTATTGATGATCTAATAGAAAGAGCCGACGTTAGTGAGGTTATAGGTAAACGAGTTGAAATCAAAAAAGCAGGTAAAGAATATAAAGCCTGTTGTCCATTTCATAATGAGAAAACGCCCTCATTTACAGTGAGCCCAGAAAAAGGATTTTATCACTGCTTTGGATGTGGAGCCCATGGAACAGCACTAGGCTTTTTAATGGATTATGAACGCCTAACCTTTGTTGAAGCTATTGAAGAATTAGCCAAAATGGTCGGGATACCCGTACCAAAAACAAAAGAAGATAGAGTCGTTAACAAAGAAAATAATGACTTAAAAAGCTTATTGTCTCGAGTATCTAAACACTATGAAAAGAATCTTAAAGAATCAACAATTGCGATTGAGTACTTTAAAAGCCGAGGTATAGATGGGAAAACGGCAAGACATTATGCCTTAGGTTTCGCTAAAAAATCGTATGACGATATATTAAAAAACTTCGGAAAAACAGATAAGGATAGGAAACAGCTATTGGCTTGTGGCTTATTGACTGAAAAAGATGATGGCGGTTATTTTGATAAATTTAGGAATCGAGTAATGTTCCCTATTAGAAACAACAGAGGCGAGGTTGTGGGCTTTGGTGGGAGAGTTATTGTAGATGAAGAACCTAAATATTTAAATTCTCCTGGAACAGTATTATTTAAAAAAGGGGAACTCCTTTATGGCTTATTTGAATCCAAAAAAAGTATTGCTGAAAGAAACAGTGCCATTATTGTAGAAGGCTACACAGATGTCATTGGACTGTATCAATTTGGAGTTGGCAATTCCTTAGCTACTCTTGGCACAGCAACCACAGACAATCATATTAATAAAATTTTTAGAATATCTGATCAGATCATTTTTTGTTTTGACGGCGATGATGCAGGGAGAAAAGCTGCAGAGAAAGCAATGAAACTATGCCTACCACTAGTCAGAAAAAATAAGGAAGCTTATTTTCTAATCCTTGAAGACGAAGACCCGGATGAATTTATCAGAAAGCATGGACATAAACAGTTTGAAGCTCGCTTAGCAACAGCTCAATCTACTGATGAATTCTTAATTAATATTTGTAATAAAACTTCTGATATCACTTCAGTTAAAGGCAAAGCCAATGCAATTGAAAACGCTATGGCTTTGGTTAATACAATACAAGATGGCATTTATAAAGATCTAATGGTAGAAAAAATAGCGTCAGAATATAACTTAACGTTAGAAAAACTTGTGAACTATGTCCCCAGTAAAAAAATTACTAAGAAAGCCTCAAGAACTGATGCTCAGAGAAATAAGCCAGCGTATTTAAAGAATCGCCCTAGCCTTATCAATCAGGCAATCCGAATATTATTGCATAAACCAGAGCTTGGAAAAATTATTGATCTAAACAATCAATTTAAACATCTTGATCAAAAAGGGGTTAATGTCCTCAGAGAAATCATACAACTCATACATGCAAAAGATTCGATCAAATTAGCGACGATTATAGAGCATTTTCAAGATCAGAAATTACAACGCTATCTAAGTCAACTGGCTATGGATGAAGGTTTAATTAATAAAAGTGAAATGTTAAGTGAATTTAATGACATAACTCAAAGATTAAATATTCAGGACCTAAGAAAAGAGTTGACGATACTCATTGAAAGAGCGAAAAATAAATCTCTCAACGATCAAGATGCAAGAAGGCTAAAGGAGCTATCAAAAAATATAAAATAAAATAACTATATGAAACAAATAGATATATAATAACCGACCAATTTTTAATCAAAACATATCATGGTAAAAAAAGAAAACAAACCAAAGGAAGAAGATACTGATAAGCGATCAATTGATTTTGAAGAATTGATTGATGTTGAGGAAATTGAATCAGTTCTGGGTGAAGATAAAGGTGAAGAAATCGAGTCTTCAGAAAAAGAGAAAACACCGTTCCAAATTCTCTTAGAAAAAGGGAAAAATGAAGGATTTATAACCTATGCTGAACTCAATGAGAATTTACCTGAAGGAATTATTGAAGCCGATCGACTTGATGAGATAGTAGAAATGATTAGTGATCTCGGCATAGTCGTTCAAGAGCACGCCCCTAAATCAGAGGAACTAGCTGCTAATCAAGAAAATCAAGATGCGGTTAACCCAATAGAAAACGAAATTGGAAAAACAACTGATCCAGTCAGAATGTATATGAGAGAAATGGGAACTATAGAATTGCTTGATAGACAAGGTGAAATTGTTATTGCTAAGAAAATAGAAAATGGAAACAAAAAGATACAACAAACACTAGCTTCATTTATTCCAGTTCTTCAATTCATAGAAGAACGATACCAAACAATCTCAGAAGACATTAAAAACCACGAAGATAAAGATGAAACTAAATTTTTAGAAATTTTTTCAGATTTTGCTTTTGAAAATGATGACATTATGCAAATTAATGCTGACAAAGACAAAGAGACTGTTGAAGTGGTCATTGATGTAAAAGCTATCATAAAAGAAATCAAAAAACTCAACCGTCAATGCATCAGATTAATCAAACTTATTGATGAAAAGAGTAATGATGCAAAAATTGAGAAGAAAATCCAAGACAACATAGACACCTTAATGGGTATAAAAATTGCACCAAAACTTTTTGATATCTTGCAAAGAATTATTATTGCTTATATGGATGAAATTAAACGATTTGAAAGAGAGATTAGAGACATAGTCGTTGAAACAGCTGGCGTATCTATGGATGAATTTAGGAAAACATTCATTGGCAACGAAACAAAATTAACTTGGATTGATAAATACATTAGAGCAAAAAGGAAATACTCATCTATTCTTAACAGAAATAAATCAAAAATTGTTGCTAATCAAAGAAAATTGGCAAAATTAGAAAGAACATCTCACCTTTCTATCCAAGGGATAAAAGACATTAATAGGCAATTAAATATGGGCCGTATTCGAGCAGATCGTGCAAAAAAAGAAATGGTAGAAGCAAACCTCAGATTGGTTATCTCGATTGCAAAAAAATACACAAACAGAGGGCTTCAATTCCTGGACTTAATCCAAGAAGGTAATATTGGATTGATGAAGGCAGTGGATAAATTTGAATACAGAAGAGGCTATAAATTTTCAACTTATGCCACTTGGTGGATTAGGCAAGCTATTACTCGTTCCATTGCAGATCAAGCAAGAACCATTCGTATTCCTGTGCACATGATCGAGACCATCAATAAGCTCAATAGAATTCAACGACAAATGATTCAGCAAAAAGGCAGAGAACCAAGCGTTGAAGAATTATCTGAAAAAATGGAAATGCCAATTTCTCGAATAAGGAAAGTTCTTAAGATCTCAAGAGAACCTATTTCTATGGAAACGCCAATAGGTGATGATGATGATTCATACTTAGGAGATTTCATTGAGGATACCACTATAGATCAACCAGATGGTGCAGCCACTAAGTCAGGTTTACAAGAAAGCACAGTTGGTATTCTCGAAAGCCTTACACCAAGAGAAGCTAAAGTCCTAAGAATGAGGTTTGGTATCCATATGAACACTGACCACACTCTTGAAGAAGTTGGCAAACAATTTGATGTAACTCGTGAAAGAATTAGACAAATTGAAGCTAAAGCACTCAGAAAACTAAGGCACCCTTCCCGAAGCGAGAAGCTTAAGAGTTTCTTGAATGATAGTTAGTTTGACTCCTTAATAAGTTCTATATATTCATACAGTCTTATATAATCAATAAAACAAAGGGCCTGTAGCTCAGTTGGTTAGAGCAGTGGACTCATAATACTATAGTCTTATCCCTTGTATCCTCTTATTCTATTGATATTTAGCAGTTCTTTAGATTGCTTGGTGAACCTAAGATTGTGTCATTATTGGAATAGATTAATTAATGTTTCAACACCGCCGGGCCAGACAAGTGTTCCGATGAGTATCATTAAAAAGAACAACATTCCTGCAATTTTAATTGCATCAATTATATTCTCTTTCAATTTATCCATAATAGTAAAACTACTATGTGGTCAGTTTGCTGTAAAGGATTATTACCGTCAGCACTTGTGGTTTCTTTCTTATCAGGCCTACGCAGGTGACCTAAGGGGTATAGGTGATATATATCTAGTGGTCGAATATTTTTAGGAGGTTTTGGTTGTCAACTAGTCTGATTCTATTTGCTCAATTAGTCAGTTGAACCTGAACTGGTTCTGGTTTGCTTAAAGTGTACAACTCTTATCAGTCAAACCAAAGATGAATTTACCTGTCCATTTTTTCGCCTCTTTCAACTCTTTTTCTGTCTCTTTCTGCTCAGTTACGATGCACTCAAAAGACCCTTGTTCTATTTTATTGGCAAAAATAATATCCAATAAAGAACCCATATTGGCTTTTTCAATGTAGCATTCTGCTTTAGCCTGACAATCTTCTTTTGTTTCGAATCTCCCAATGTACCTAGATTCATTACTGGAGGGATATACGTGTGCAGACCATTCCTCTGCCCAGCCATTAAAGCTGAACAATAGTGCTGATATGAGGAAGAGGCGTTTCATATTAGTCATAGCCATATCGCAATTATAGTCAGAACAACTGCTAAAATTGCTAGGAGAATTATATTATTCAGCTTATTCATTTGCTTAAACAATAAAGAAAACGATAAAGAGAATCAATACTAGAGCCATTGATAACACGAAAATAAGAACTTTCTGGCTTTTGCTTATAGGTTTTTGGTGAGTAATTCCTAACTCATTATTTTTTTCTACTACCTCTTCCGCCAACTTGTTCTCTTCATCTGAAAGATTATTTGGATCCATTGTTAACTAGACTCCCAGTAATCGTTAATAGGAATGCTGATATGATGAGGAAGCGTTTCATTTATGCTTATTCATTTGTCCTAACTTAAGAGTAATCTCTCCCATCAATCTAGGTGAGAAGATACCAGCTATCAGGAAAGACCATACCAACCACTCATAAGATGTAAAGAATCCAAGAAAGCCAATAAGGAAGAAACAGAGCATAAATATTCTACTAACATTATCAACAGGCAACCATGTGCTTAGTGCTTTTCCTGCTTCTTCTGCTTGTTCTGCTTGTTCTACAGTTAATTCTTCTTCCCAATTCTCAGTAGGTTTATGTGTTGCATCACCTAGTGCTTGTTGGAAGATTTCTGTTTCATCCTCTTTCTTTTCATTATCCATAATTAACTATATCAGACCTGTTAAATACCACAAATATGAGTGCTATTTTAAGGCATAAGAAGGCTCTTATAAGCAATGAGTTAAAGGCTTACAAGCAGTCCACTAGGCGTTGAATAAGGAGGGATAGGAGGTGCTTATGAGGTGATTTTAGAGTATGTTAAAGTAAGTATATTAAGGAGAACTAAATGAAAAACTTACTATTCGGCATTCTTGCCATTAGCTTAACCTTTATATCCTTCAATCTAGCACTTAGGTCAGTAGAGCCAGTTCATGCTGCTCCACCTCTTGCTCCACCTGTAAATGATATTGTAACTATAGTGAGACCACCTCGAGGAATCCCGACTCCACCCGAGCCTGAACACAATGAAGGTGAATATTCTGATTATGACCATGTGAAATGTTTAGAACAAGCACGGCAGGAACCTCGTGGTGAAAAAAGGAATGATGCAAGAGTAAATTGTGCTAAATCATTAGCTAACCAAACCAGAACCAGTTAAAGGAGAATTGATTATGAAAAAGAATGCCTTCCCTATACTGTTTACAATAATGGTATTGATAATAATAGTAGCTAAGTATTTTCAGTAATTAAACCAGAACCAGTTCAGGTTTGGTTATTCATTCCTCACAATGATCGTTAAGCTCTCCCCAAATAAACAAACTACCAGCTGTCAACTGCTTGGAATACATATAAAGTGTTGATTTAGATCGATTTGATTTAAACTATTAACAGACTTCTTGTTAATCGAGATAACATTGTTAAAATTGTCTTTTTTGGTGAGCCTATGGTGAACCTAAAGTGGCAAAAAGTGGCTTGGTGAACCAGTTGGTGAACTTTTTAGAGCAACTGGAAATCAATAAAACAAAGGGCCTGTAGCTCAGTTGGTTAGAGCAGTGGACTCATAATCCATTGGTCGGAGGTTCGAGTCCTCCCGGGCCCACCATTTAAAGGGGTTTCAAAGGTTTAAGTATTTATAAAAAGTGTGCACACCTGTGAACACCCAATCTTGTGTTCACATTTAGAATCATTTACTGTTCTCAGAATCAACCTTTGTGAATCTTGACTGAAGATTTGTTAGCACAAGCAGTTTACTGAGATTGCTAGTTTGTTAATCCATTAACATTCAATAATATTTACAGGAATTTCTAGCACATGAGTTGCTAATCCCCCACGAGCTGTTTCCTTATATCGAAGATGCATATCCTCACCAGTCTTTCGCATTGTGCGGATCACTTTATCTAACGAAACAAAATGAGTTCCATCTCCCTGAAGCGCCATACGGGCAGCATGGATTGCCTTGACTGATGCTGTAGCATTACGCTCAATACAAGGTATTTGCACTAATCCACCTATCGGGTCACAAGTAAGTCCTAAATTATGTTCCATGGCAATTTCGGCTGCATTTTCAACTTGTGTTGGCGTGCCACCGAGAACTTCTGCTAATGCTCCAGCTGCCATTGAGCAAGCAGATCCAATCTCACCTTGGCAACCAACCTCAGCGCCGCTTATGGATGCATTCTTTTTGTAAAGGATGCCTATTGCGGCGGCAGTTAATAAAAATCTAACTATTCCATCATCATCCGCTTTGGGTACAAAGCGCATATAATAATGCAGAACAGCTGGGATAATGCCGGCTGCTCCATTAGTAGGGGCAGTAACCACTCTCCCTCCTGCGGCATTCTCTTCGTTGGTTGCTAATGCATAAAGGGTTACCCAATCAAGTATTGTCAACGGGTCATCAGATTTTTTATTCGATTTTTTCGTTAATTGTTGGTGGAGCTTATTGGCTCGACGTGGGACATTCAAACCCCCTGGCAATACTCCTTTATTAGCAATACCATTATTAACGGTTTCTTGCATCACAGACCATAAGCTTAATAATCCTTCACGGGTTTTATTTTCTGGTCGCCATGCACTTTCATTTTTTATCATCACATCCGATATTTTGAGGGATTCTCTTTTGCAGTATTCTAAAAGCTCAGCAGCTGAATCATAAGGGTAAGTGATTACGGTTTCATCTTCAGCGATGTAATTTCCGTTTTCATTAGAATCATCTACAACAAAACCACCTCCCACAGAATAGTAGGTTTTTTGGACTAATTCCTTTCCGTTCTCATCAAAGGCAGAGAATATCATTCCATTAGGATGAAAGGGGAGAGATTTTCTTCGATAAAGCTTAAGGTCTATCTCACGATTGTAATTGATAGTTTGTTTCCCAAGTAAATTTATTCGTCCTTCAGAATATATTTTTTCGATTCGTTTGGTGATTAAAGTTGCATCAACTTGATCAGGTTGCTCTCCTTCTAAGCCTAAGATAATGGCTTTAGGGGTGCCGTGAGCTTTCCCCGTGGCGCCAAGGGAGCCATACATCTCAGATTTTATGCGTGTCACTTTTTTTAATTGATTGGATTTTTCTATACTCAGTATAAATTTTCGTGCGGCGATCATAGGGCCAACAGTATGGGAGCTGGATGGTCCAATACCAATTCTAAAAAGATCGAAAACACTAATTGCCATAATTTCTCACAAATGCTCTGTAATCATTCGCTCTAAATATCTTAAAGCCATCATCAAATTGATTCAATAAACTCAAGATCATGAGGTTTTATAAGGTCTGATCCAAGTCCATCCAATAAAGGTTTTAGATTTTTTGCATATGGCTTCCATCTACCCATTCCAGACTTATTTATTGGTTTTCTCACCTGTTCTGAGCTTGCTGTTCTAACTAACCTATCAGTTTCATAAAAAGTAATACAAGAGTCCTCAAAAGGTAACTCCAGAAATTCTAGCATTCTTGTAACTTGACCTTCTAGATCATCAATTATGTCCTCGTTATTAACTCTCAATATTTTATTTGGTAGAGCCTCATCCCAATGATTCATCAACTTAACATAACTCTTATAGTAGCTTCCTGCTTCAGCTAATCCATATGTAAATTCTTGTCCTTGGGCAAATAACTGTTTAAACATACTAAAGCAACAATCCAAAGGATATCTTCTTGCATCAATAATTTTTGCATTTGGCATGATCAAGTGAATTAATCCAATATGACGAAAATTATTAGGCATTTTATCAGTAAATCTTGGTGCATCTTTTCTATGCATTCTTGTATCATCTATAAACATTTTTCCCATTTCTATCCTTTTTTCAAGTGATAAAGTTTTCATGCTTTTAGGGTAATTACCCTCCTTACCATAAATATCATCGCCTCTAAGACTTTGTGCCATAGAAAGAATATTTGGAAGCTCAAGTGTTCCATCAATCATTGAATGAGAAGCCAAAATTTGTTCAATCAGTGTTGAGCCCGATCTTGGCAATCCTAGAATAAATATTGGATCTTTTGTTTCATATCCACCATTACCATGTTTTTCAAAGAATGGTTCATTGCATACATTGATTTGAGCCTGCAACTCTCTATCCATTCGCTCAACCGTATATTTACTTTGCTTATTTTTAATCTTATTTCCACAATCGAGATGAAAAAAAGCTTCATCATATTCGCCTACTACTTCACACCCCTGAGCTAATGCAAAGTGAAAATAGGCTTTATCTTTTAATGTTAGATCAACTCTTTTGAGCTGCTGCCTCATAATATTTAATTCATTTTTAGTGAAAGTGTATGTTTTTAAGTTAGATAATGAAAAAAAAGCTTCACCATGATCTTGTTTAACTTTATATGCAGATTGATAACTTTTAATTGCTTGATCTGTCTTACCTAAGGTTTTTTGTGCATGACCTTTAGATGTAAGAACACTAAAATTGTACGGATTCTTTTGAAGGATATCATCAAATAAATTAATTGCTCCATTATGATCACCGTTTTGCATAATTTCACTTGCTTTTTGAGCTTGATATGAAAGATTTTCAGGGAATTTCTCACACAATATATTTACTTGTTCCATAGTCTTTGCAAATTTTTGTTTTTTTCGAAGAATCATTGCATATTTCATTCTAAGCTCCCCATCATTGGGGTTAAATTTAACTGCACTTTCAAGTAAAAATTCAGCATCATCAAAATATCCCAATCGATCAGCAATTTGTGCTAACAATGACATTGCGAATGTATTGGTTGGATTCTTTTTTAGAAATTCTCTACATTTTTCTTCTGCAATACCTAATTTTCCTTCGTTAAGAATCTGACTTATGTAAAGTAAAATACTTGGAATAGATTGAAGAGTGTTCATTTGCATGAATGCATGATCAGCAGCAGGTTTATTCTTATTACTTCTAAAGTAATCATATAAAGCTTTCCAAGATGACAATAAAGCAGGATTTAATTCACAGGCCTGGCTGTAATGTGTAATTGCATTTTCTCCCTTACCAATATCTCTATTCAGATGACCTAACTCTTGATAGGCTCTCCCCATGTCAGGAGCTTGACTTAACAAACTCTCAATATATTTTTTTGAAGCATCATAATTTTTTAAATACCTTGAGCAAACTGCAGCTAAATAGAGGCTATCAATATGGTTTGGGTCTTTTGCAAGATTTGATTCTAATAAACTAAGTGCTTCAACAAATCTAGTAGCTTTTACTGCTTCAGTAGCTCTTGATATGTCTAATTTATTTTGTGTCATTTATTATTTTTAAGAAAAAAATGGTAATTTTTCTTATGCAATTAAAAAGGGAGCCTAAACTCCCTTCTTAAATTATAGCTTTTATATAAACTAAAAGTTTTTCTTATACCTTATACCCACAGTTGTAGGTCTTATATAAGACACACGCTCTCTATC
>Ga0257112_10000281_pt1 | contig 22334 bp, 20 predicted proteins | sample LP_taG_5_FD_191565 | JGI IMG/M metagenome (GOLD analysis project Ga0257112, IMG submission 191565) | Marine microbial communities from Northeast Subartic Pacific Ocean, Canada - LP_J_2015_P26_1000m | ecosystem: Environmental > Aquatic > Marine > Oceanic | place: Canada: Northeast Subartic...
TTAACAATAACAAGTTTGAAGTACTTACTCATGGGATAAACACTGAGATTTTTACATATAGTAAAAAAACCCGTAATGATACTTTTACTCTAATGTATTTTGGTTCCTTAATAGAAACATATGATTTTGATCTTCTTATTAATGCAGCAAAACAGCTAAAAGGAAAAAATATACAATTTATAATCAGAGGAAGAGGGAAACTTTTGTCATACATCAAAGAGCAAAAAGAAAAATACAAACTAGACAATTTTTTGATTGAAACAGACTTTGTACCTAATGAAAAAATATCAAAAATTTTGCACACATCAGATGTTTTATTGGTACCAATGCGAAAAGGTAAACTTGTTAATTATTCTCTACCTACAAAAATCTTAGAATATCAGGCAGTAGGAAGACCTATAATTTGTTGTTCTGATGGTGCAATTGGAGAATATATAGAAAAAACAAATTCTGGATTAAGAACTAATTCAAGTGATCTTGATTCATTTATTAATTCTGTTTTGAAATTAGAGTTAGATCAAAATCTATGTGAGCAATTAGGTCAAAATGGAAGAAAAATAATAGAAGAAGAAAATACTTTTGAAAAGATAGGGACACGTTTATCATATATTATAAATAAATTAATGAACTAAGAACCTCTATTATATAACTAGGATTTATTGGTAAACTCGTTAATTATGGCACTAACCAATTTTCTGGTTCTCAAGTCTAGCAGATAGGTAGTTACTAAATAACCAACAATTGCTATAGTCGCAAACAGCAATAACTGGGGGATAAATTCAAAAACATTTTCAGTATACACTAAAAATTTCTCTGAAATTACATAAATTAAACCAAATATCATAATACTAACTCCAAGATATTTCATGATCAATTTTGTTTCTAATTTTAAAGCAAAATTTTTCTTTACTAGTGAAAAAAGATAGATTGAAAAGGGAATACTAGTAATCAAGGCCGTAATTGCCCAATACGTCACTAGTTGTAATTCTGAGTATTCATCCCTGAATATGATAAATATCACTGTTAATATCACTAAATATACTATATACTGTAAAATTAGAATTGAGGGAACAACAAACAACTTACTTTTAATATAATCTTTAAAACGTGATCCTTGATCAGCATCTACATTCTCTTGACCTGTTAAAAATAATTGAAAGATGTGACTCATTGCGGCAAAAAATGTGAATAGACTAGTAAATACTGCAATCAAATATGCCTGTTCATAAATAGGATTTAATGCAAATAATATAGGTCTAGCAAAAATAATTGATAGTGCAGTCAATGGAATAAGGAAATAAAAAAACAAAGTAATGTTACTTGTAAGATAATCTTTCTTTCCTTCACCAATTAGCTTAGGGTATACAGCTCTAGAAATGGTTGCTGCTTGTGCTATTAAATTTGGCAGAGTAAGTGATACAATCCAAAATGCTAGACCACTCATGGATCCTATAACCAAAGAAAAAATGGCAATATCCAAAATGGTCATAACGTTATAAATTCCTGGATATAAAGTGGGTAACCAGAAAAGTTTAAGCCATCTTTTTAAATAGCCTATTTTTATTTGGGTTCTGATTATACCTCTTGTATATATTGCATAAATTATTATACTTGCAAAATTTGCAATTAAAGTTGAAATTATTATTCCAGAAACACCCATATCTAGATGGAAAACAAACAACAGACTAAATGGAATTTGAAAAATTCCATATGTTAGTAACCCGTAGCTAACTATGTGAGGCTTCCACCCAAAGGCAATTGCCATTAAAGTTCTGTTCAGAAATATAGCTGGAACCAAAACTACTGCAAAAATTAAAACTGAATTATTTGCATCTGTATTATAGCCCAAAAGATATGCAATTAGTATATAGATTATTATTCCTCCACACGAAAATGTCATACTCGAAAATATTGCTGTCTTGCCAACTAGTTTTTTTCTTGCAATCTCTCTGGTTGTCCAGTAAGAAATAATTGGTTCTATGATAATCACATATCCAATAATATTTGTAATTAATCCCCATGTTCCATATTCTGTCTGGTCCAAACTTCTGGTTAGAATTATTGTTAGAATCATTCCTGTAATAATTCCAATTATTCCAAAAACAAAAGTTATCAATCCAGAATAGGTGACTCTGATTCCTGACAAGTTAGTAATTATAAATACAAAAACTCTATTATATACTCGCTCCTATTAGCCGAAAATAATTTAACAGCCATAAGGAAGGATTTAACGATGATGTGTTTTGTTTAAAATCTTAGTCTCTCACTATGCATTACCTGAAATTAGAAGTTTTAGGACACTAATATTTGAACAAGTTTTACCATTTTTGAAAGACCGTGATGTTGAAGTTGAATGGTTTATCTATATGCCTGATAGGATTAAACCTCATTTACAGAAAAATGAGAAATACAAAGTATTAGATTTTTATGATTATGAAAATGCTGTGGATCTAATACGTGATGTTAAACCTGATATAATTTATGCTGCAGCATATCCAATCGCACCAGATATAGCCATTAGGTTAGCTGGCAAACACTTCAAAATACCTGTAGTTGCTGATGTGGTTTCTCAGGCTGTATCAGAAGATAGATTAAGAAAAATGATACGAACAAATATTTCTGGGTTCTTTCAAAATTCAGTTTCAACAGATACTAACGAAAATGAAAAACAATTCATGAGAAGAGGAAAGTTTTGGATTAACAAATATCTTTTTTTGTTAAGAACACAACTTGTTGTAAAAATGAGTCTATTAAAAATTATTGAAGATTTTTTTAGATTTTTTTTAGCCCATGCGAAGTGGAAAAATCTGAACGACCCAAAATTTGCTGTAGACTATCATTTTGTTGAAGGTAATTTATTATTTAACAGTTTAATTAAAAGTGGATACAATAAATCAAGTCTGATTTTAACGGGAAACCCTGTATATGATAAAGTATTTCAAAATTTATCACATATTTCACCATCTACAAAAAATAGTAAGATCCGAGTTTTGTTACTTACTCATAGCATGTACGAACATGGATTATGGACTCGAAAACAACGTGATGATCTAGTTAAAGTGTTGGTAACTGAAATTTCTAAACACAAAGACGAAATGTCATTGGTTGTAAAAATTCATCCTTCCAGTGAAATCCTTTCAGATTATGAAAAATTAATTCATCCTATTGATTCATCAATACCAATTTATCAAAAGGAGGATATCCAAGAATTTCTTAATAATTCTGATGTTGTATTAGCATATTCCGCTTCTTCTGGACCCATTCAAGCACTAATTCTAAAAAAACCAATAATCATAATTAATCTAAATCTTGCTGGAGATATAATGTTAGAAAGAAAAATCGTGACTGAATGTACTGATCCATCCAAAATTGTTTCATCTATTCACCAAGCTATTTCTTCAAATCCTGCAACAGAGAGAAAAATAAATGAGTTTGTTGAAGATTATATTTTTAAGGCTGATGGACTTGCCTATGAAAGAGTGGGAAAGGCTATAATTGAAATTATTAAGAAATCTAAACATTAGAATTCAGAAATTAATCTAAAATACTTCTAATTAGTTGAAAAGACTCTGCTCTTTGCAACCCTGATTCTATGCCTCTTTGAACAGACAGATTTTCAATAGATTCAATAGATCTAGAATGTGGAAATTCTGTTATTTCGGATTTATACATTCTAAAAGCTCTAATTTTATATGAAAACTCATTTTTTATGTTCTCATAAACTGTTGGTTGAAAGGGTGTTTTTACTAATCCAGGTAACTCATAACAAAAAACTTGTTTTACATTACTTGATAATGGTCTTGTAGCAACTAAAGTTGATTCAAAAACTAATTGATGATCCTTGTTTAAATCATTGTGAGGAGTCGTATAGACAATCTGAGAATTATATTTTTGTATTATTTTCTCTAATTCAATGTTGATTTCAAGATGAGGTACAGAATCTAGTTTCATATCAGAAAATTCTAAAAAGTTGAATGTAGAAATTCCAAGTAGTTTTCCTGCTTTCAGACATGATTTCTTTCTAACTTCTATCATCTTGTTATCTTCATACTGTGCAGTTGTACCTTCTGAAACAACACAAAGATCTATTTTGTGATTTTTTTTAGATAATTTTCGTATGGTAGCACCCATTCCAAGTACTTCATCATCAGGATGCGCTGCGATTACTAAAATATTCATATATACTCACAAGTTCACAAATTAAAAACTATTTTGGTTTAAACCTTAATTTCATATTATTAACACAATTATTTTGTTACTAGTTGATTTCCTAAAATTAAATATTCTAAACCACTATTGAAAAATGTGTTTAGTGCATCATTAGGAGACATTACTATAGGTTCACCGTTGATATTAAATGATGTATTTAGAACAATTGGAAAACCAGTTAACTTCTCCATTTCTATAAGTATATTATAAAAATTCTTATTATCTTGTATGTTAACAGTATGCACTCTTGCTGAACCATCAACATGTGTAATAGATGGTAGTTTACTTCTAAATTCTGATTTTACTGGAACTACTTTTTCCATATACTTACATTGAAATTTTTCTGGCACATCAAAAAATTTACTTGCTTTTTCCTCAATAATTGATGGAGCAAAAGGTCTGTAACTTTCTCTATATTTGATGATTGCATTAATTTTATTTTTCATTTCTGGTATTCGTGGATCAGCTAAAATTGATCTATTTCCTAGTGCTCTTTCTCCAAACTCCATTCTTCCATCAAAACGGGCTACTATTTTTCCTTCACTAAGAAGTTTAGCTGTAGTTAATGACACATTTTCTAGTTTTTCAGATTTTATTTTACGTCTATCAAGTGCATCAGTTATCTCATTTTCTGTGTATTCCTTACCCAAATAACTGCTAGTGGACGAATAATCTCGTTTTTCTCCATGAACGCAATGAGAAACATAAAGTGCTGAGCCAATACTATTGCCAGCGTCTGTAGGGTCAAAAGATATGTAGAGATTTTTAAATTGAGTCTTATCTAAAATCTTTCCATTCAAAACTGAATTCATAAAAAAACCTCCACTGAGAGCAAGGTTTTCATTGTTTGTTTTTTTATAGAGAGTTTCAATCATATGTAGTGCAATTTCTTCTGAAACAGTTTGCATAGCTTTTGCAACTGAAAAATACCATTCATCAGGTTCTTCTCCTTTTATCCCCTCTCTCCCACCTAGTAAATTTACAAGTTTATCTGTGTATAACTTGGGTTTATCTAAAATGACTCCTTGATAATATGACTGATCTAATTCAAACAATCCATCTGATGTTAATTTAATAGTTTTACGAATTTTTTCTAGATGTTCTGTGCAATCTACATCAAAAGCTGATAAGGCCATTACCTTCCATTCATCATATCCATCTCTATAACCCAATAGTTGAGTGTATGTGGCATAAAACATTCCAAGTGAATGTGGTAGTTCTTTTGTTGAAAATATCTCAATCTCGTTTTCTTTACCAATTCCTAAACTCGTAGTTTGAAATTCTCCTCTCCAATCACATGTTAATATTGCAGCTTCCTTAAACGGAGACAAAAAAAATGCATTAGCTGCATGAGCTAAATGATGTCTAACGAAATAAATTGGTGGCATTTTATTTTTTTCTGACTGTTGCATCAAAACCCATTCTGGTGGTGACCTATCTACAAAATTATACAAATTATCAGCTACTGTATAAAAATAATCTTCTCTTTTTGTACGATAAGTGGAAAATAATGGGTTGTATTTTTGCCAATTTTCACCAGGGTTCCATCCCTGTGCGATATAATCACAATCTTCTAATTTTTTATCTATGAAATCCAAACAAAATTTTACAGCATTTTGAGGAAATAATTTTGTTTTTTTATTTCTAGTAATTCGTTCTTCAGGTGTTCCACATACTATTTTTCCATCTATTGATATGGACGCAGTTGAATTTATTTCCCCATGATTAAGACCTAGAACTATCAAAACTTTCAATTGTTTGATTTTTGATTCGCATATAAGAATTTTTATTTCTTTAATAGAACATTTTATTATTAATTAATTTATTACTAAGACAAATATTTTCTAAAACTTTTACAATCTTCTCTGATGAGTTTCCTTGACCATAAATTTTTTCCTTCTTTTTCAACATCTTCATTTTAAATGCTTTTTTAATTGCTGAAGTTACATCGTTAGTGGTATTTGCATCAATTCGAATGATATTTTTTCCTACTTCTCTATTATGCTGTCTAATTCCAATTTGTATTATAGCTGTGTCAAAATAACTTCCTTCAATAATACCACTACTTGAATTTCCTATTAATAATCTACAATTTTTTAACATTCCAAGATAATCTGCTCTAGGAATTGTTGGATAATATTTGATGAAACTATATTTTTTTGAATATTTCTTCATATACGAAAAAATAATTTTGTTTCCAGCATCAGAGTTTGGAGCAATTACAATGGTTGTTTTTTGTTCTTTAACGATTGCATCCAAAATATTTTTAATGTAAGACTCAGTTTTTTGAGAACCTGATGTAACAGGATGTTGTACAACTAAAATTTCATTATTGGTAAACTTAATACCATATTTTTTTTCTAAAGTTTGTTTATCAGAAATTTTATTATTTGCTATTTCATCAATACCTGGCGAACCTGTTAAAAAAACAGTTTTTGGGTTCTCGCCCATTCTAATAATTCGGTTCTTACTTTTCTTTGTTGCAGGGAAATGTATATTAGAAATTTTAGTTATTGCATGCCTATTATATTCATCAATACCTGCTCCAGTTATGTCGCCTCCGTGAATATGAGCATTAGGTATGTTCATATGATAAGCAGCTATACATGATGCAAGTACCTCATCCCTATCACCTAATACCAAATTAATATCAGGTCTTAATTTTTTAAAAACTTTGGAAAATTGTAAAATTCCTTCTCCAACTGAAGAAGCCATGTGAAAACCAGAATCACCCTTAGGAACCATATCAATTTTTGAATAAATCTTAAAACCATCTTTTTTAATTTCGTTAACAGATAATCCATGTTTCTTTGAAAGATGCATTCCGGAAACAATTAGAAACAAATCTAATTTTCTATTTTTTAAGATCTTTTTTAAAACTGGTCGAATTAGCCCATATTCAGCCCTTGTACCTGTAGTAACAGAAATTTTTCTTTTCATTTTTATCCTAAAATTGAATCCACATTATCTTTTGTAAATATTTTTGATATTGGAACTTCTTTGTTATCATTAAAACTAATTCTTTTTAAAATTATTACACCTTTACCAGTACCAATTTTCACATTAAAATTATTTACACGCATAATCTTGCCAATACCCTTACTTTGTTCATTAGAGAATTCTGCACCCCAAATTATTAATTTTGACCCATTAAAAATTGTGTACGCACCAGGATATGGATGAGTAGTAGCACGAATAAGTGTATGAATTTCTTGTGAATTTCTTGACCAGTCTATAATTCCATCTTGTGGTCCCCGTTTTTCCCAATTTTCTATAAAATTAGAAACATCTTGTTTTTTTCTTGTATAATTTCCATTTTGAAGTTTTGTTAGATTATCTTGTATCATTTCTTTTCCAACAGATTCAACTTTTTTATAAACTGATGTTGCATCATCATTTGAGCTCAATTTAAAAGATCTTTGATCAAGAATATCACCATTATCAGTTCCCTCTTCAATGAAAAAAAATGTTAACGCACTTGTTTTCAATCCCTTTAAAATTGACCATGGAATGGGTGCCCGTCCACGATATTTTGGTAATTCGGTAGGGTGAGAACCAATCACACCTATTTTAGGTATAGAAATAATTTCAGAATTTAATAACTGTGACCAACCCATAACTAGTATTATGTCTGGTTCTATTTTTTTAATAATTTCAATATTGTTTTGAGCGTTAATTTTATCTATTTTAATATTTTGTAAATTATACTTTGAACAAAGTTCATCTAAAGATATAAAATCACTAATTTTTTCCTTCTTAGAATCATCATAACTGAACACAACTGAAATGTTCCAATTATTCTCTAGAATAGTTTTGAGTATTTCATAACTAAATTTAACTCCTCCAATGAAAATAATTTTCATATATATCTAATTAAAAATCCTTTAATTAAAATGTGCAACTAACAATCATACGATATGGTCTTTATTGTTGCAGAAATTGGAGTGAACTGGGACGGGGATTTTGACTTAGTGAAACAAATGATGAATGAATCAAAACTACTTGGATTAAATGCTGTGAAATTTCAAGCATTTACATTTGAGATGGTAAAAAATCATCCTGAATCTAATAGACTAATGAATTCATCAATTACCAAAGAAAATATAGAAAAAATTAATGATATTTCTCAAGAAGTTGGAATTAACTGGTTTTGTACTCCAATGTATCCAGATGCTGTTAATTTTTTAGATAGATTTGTTTCTAGATACAAAATAAGAGAATTTGATGGTCGTGAAATAATTCAATCAAATCAAACTGATTTATTTCAAACTATTTATAAAAAACATAAGAACATATTCATAAGTTCTGAAACAGTTCCAGTTAATTGTTCATTTTATAATGATCCACAGATCAAATGGCTTTATTGTATTCCTAAATATCCATGCGGCCTTGACGATATCGATTTTTCTCTTTTAAAACATTTTGATGGTTTTTCAAATCATTGTAATTTAATTGAGGCACCAATTCGTGCATTACATGAGGGTATTGAAATCCTTGAAATCCATGTTACTTCTGATAAAACTAAAGATTTCGTTGATAATAACGTGAGTTTTGATTATGATGAAATTAAAGACATCATGAAAGTAGCAAAAGTTATCAATTCATAAAATTTAGATGGAAAATGATAAAATCTTCTAGAAACACTACAGTTGATTTGTGTTAATAAACTAGAAATTATATATATTGAAAGAGAGATAATGATATGAAAAATTGGAAAATACCTTTATACAAAATCTATACAGATGACGAGGATGTAAATTTAATCACAAAGGTAATCAAAAGGGGCTCTTCTTGGGCATTAGGACCAGAAATTGAAGAATTTGAAAACGCAATTAAAAACTATGTTGGTGTTGATTATTGTGCAACTCTAAATTCTGGTACTTCTGCATTACATGCAACTTATTTAGCATATGGAATCAAAGATGGTGATGAAGTTATAATACCATCATTTTCATTTATTTCCACAGCAAACTCTGTTATGTTTGTAAATGCAAAACCAATTTTTGCAGATATTGAAGAAACAACACTTGGATTAAATCCAGAACTACTTGAAGAAAAAATTTCAAGTTCCACGAAAGCAATAGTCCCTATGGATTATGGTGGTCTTTCATGTAATATTTTTGAAATTAATAATGTTGCTAAGAATAATAATATTTTATTGATTGAAGATGGAGCAGAGGCATTAGGTTCATCTGTACATGGGAAAAAAGTTGGCAGTGTTTCTGATTCGACAATATTTAGTTTCTGTGGTAATAAAGTACTAACTACTGGTGAGGGCGGTGCAGTAGTGACAAATTCTAAAGATATCTATGAAAAAATAAAAATGGTTCGCTCACACGGCAGAATTAGTCAAATTGATTATTTTAATGACCCAAAAGGATCACAGTATATAGAACTTGGCTATAATTGGAGGATGTCTTCTTTAACTGCAGCTTTAGGAATATCACAACTTGGAAAACTTGATAAAATTATTAAAATGAGGAAAGAAAATGCAGAATATATCTCAGCCCGACTCTCAAAATTTACACAAATTACACCTTTAACTCCCCCTGTTGGGTATGATCATATTTATCAAATGTACACAATTAAACTGCCAGATAGAAAAATCCGTAACTCTCTACATAATTATCTTTTAGATAAGAGAATCTTCTCAAAAATCTATTTTGAACCAATTCATTTAACTGATTTTTATCGCCAAAAATTTGGCATAAAAGATGGTGCATTACCAATCACAGAAAAAATATCTCAATGCATACTGACAATTCCTATTTATCCGAATATGACTATGGAAGAAAAAACATATCTTGTTGAATCAATTTCTGATTTTTTTGAATAAAACTATAACACTGAAAATAATCTTCTACGATAAATAGTGTTTAATTACCCACATATCTGGAAATTCTTCTGCATTATCTCTTTCAACATCTGAAATTAAGATTTCATCCATTTTTTCACCCTGTCTTAAGCCTACCACCTTATGTTTTTTAGATATTTTATTAGCTAGTTCTTTTATTTTGTATGACTTCATTTTTGGCACAAATATCTCTCCTTGATTTATGAGCGGTATACATTTTATAATAAAATCAACAGCTTCACCAATATGGAAAAAATATCTTTTCATGGATAAATTGGTAATTGATAGAGGCAAATTATCTTTGAACTCCTTATCCCAAACTTCAAATACATTTCCTCTAGTTTCGATAACATTGCCAAATCGGACGCTGGCAAATTTAGTATGTTCAACATGCATTCCAGCCCAACTAGTTAATCTCTCACCCAACTGTTTTGTTGTTCCATAAAGTGTGGATGCGTCTGCTGCTTTATCGGTACTTATGTTTAGAAATTTAATTGGTTTATTACGAATTATAGCCTTTATAATATTTACAATTCCATTTATGTTAACATCAATTGTTTCAATCGGATTAAATTCTGAAATCTCAATATTTTTTACAGCAGCGGCATGTATGATTATATCTACATTATCACATGCCATGTTGATTCTGTCTTTATCAGTAATACTTCCAAGCAGAAGTCTTAATCTTGGATCATTTACGTCACGCTTTAATTTAAATAGCCCATATTCATCAATATCTAAAACTCTTATAGCTTTAATTGGATATTCTAAAAGATGTTTTGCCAGGGCAGTTCCAATACTTCCAGCTCCTCCAGTCAACAAGATTGTTTTATTTTTTAATTCTTTTTTAATATCTGATAGATTACTAGTGTTTTTTTTACGCATTTATTGCATCTCCAAATAAATCATTTTTCTAACATTTGCTCTAAAATCTTGCATATTAATAATTTCGTCTTTTTTTATTTTATTATGTTTTAATTTTAGTCATATAATGAATGAATGCAACATAACATAATTCAATACTATTTATTACTAATAATTTGTGAGGTTTATCCATGAAAAAATATAATGTGATAGTGATTGGTTTAGGTTTAATCGGAATGAGGTATGGTATTGATCCAAAAAGAAAACAACCTGCAAGTCATATTGCTGCTATATTAGAAAATAAAAATTTACAATTAATAGGAGTATGTGATACAGAGAAAAATGCAAGAGATCTTTTTACTGAAAAATATAAAAAAATACATGTTTTTGATAATTTTTCAGAACTTGCAAGTAAAATTAATCAGAAACAAATTGATTGTGATATTATAGTTATTTCTACTCCTGACTCAACTCATGTAGAGATTTTGAATTCTTTAGTTGAAAATCTCAACCATATAGAAAAGTCTGTGATTATATTTTGCGAAAAACCATTAACACCAGATTTGTATACTGCCAAACAAGTAAAATCTCTCATAAAAAATCCTCATATCAAAATTGTTGTAAACCATACTAGGAGATGGAGTGAGATTTGGAATGAAGCTCACATATTATCTAAAGACATTGGGCATATTAAAAAGGCAGCATTTTATTTTTCAACAACTGCTGAAAATAAAGAAATTAATCAAATTAGAGACGGTATTCATATTGCTGATTTAATGAATTGGTTTAATATTTTAGAAAAAACAACGATAAACAGATTAGATATACCATATTTTATTTATGATTTCTATCTTTGGGGTTCAAAAGGAAAGATAGAAATTTTATCAAATGGCCAAATTCTAAATTTCTTTAAATCAAAGGAATCTTCTAAATATGAAGGATATCAAGATTTGGAATTAATTTGCACCAAAAAAGTTAACGAATCATTTTTTTCTAAAATCTATAAAGAATTTGTAGAATTTTTGGATGGAAGTATTTCTTCACTCTCTACCAATATTGACGATGCTATATCTGCATTATCTACTTTTGAGAAATATGTATTTGATATGGAGAAATCTAAAACTAGGGGATGAAACATTTTGACTAAACGATTTAACGACAAGGAAATTGAAGCAGTAAAAAATGTCATAGAAAACGGCAAATATCTTTCAGGATTTACAACAAAGTTTAGAGGAGGTGAAGAGGTACAGAAATTTGAAAAGGAATTTGCTAAATACATTGGTGTGAAGTATGCACTATGTGTAAACTCTGGGACATCTGCATTATTTATTGCATTCAAGACTGCTATTCAATATGGTAAAAAAACTAAAAATTCTAAATTAATAAAACCAAATATCCATCTTCCTGCATATACTTTTACTGCTGATCCAAGTGCTGCGCTTCAAGTGGGTGGTAAAATAGTTTTTGAAGATATTGATAAGAAATCATACTGTATGTTGAAGCCTAAAATACACACTCCGATATGTGTTCCAACACATTTGTTAGGAAATGCAATACAGCCATCAAATTTTGGAAAAACTGAATTTTTAATAGAAGACTGTTGTCAATCTTTGGGAACTCGGGTTGGTCAAAGAATGGTGGGTAGTTTTGGAGCAATGAGCATATTTAGTTTTCAAGAAACAAAACATATTACAACACTTGGAGAAGGTGGAATGATATGTTCTGATAATGAAGAATTAATTGAGATTGCAGCTGCAATTAGAAATCATGGTGAATATTACCAACAAAAAAATTATTTTGGCAGTAATTTTCGTATGACAGAAGCGCAAGCCGCATTTGGAAGAATACAACTAAAAAAAATCAATTCTATTCTGAAAATGTTTAGAACTAATGCTAAACAAATAATAAAAAAACTTCCAAACGGTATTATTCCACCATACATAAACCATAAAGTAGAACACTCATTTTTAGTAATTGGTTGTTTATATGACAAAAAAATAATTGGTGTTGATAGAGAAATTTTCTTAAAAAAACTTACAGCAAACAGAAAGCATATTCTAGAAATGGATGAAAAATCAGATATAAAAGGTATTAATATGAAATCTGGGAAATTAATTTCTTCAGGTTATTCAATTCCTCTTTATAACGTTCCACTCTTCAAGAAATTTAAGCCTAAGAATGGTTGTAAAAATGTAGAAGACATAATAAAAAAATCATTTTGGATGGACATTCACAAGTTTAGAACTAGTGAAGAAATATCTGAAGAAATTGATATTTTAAATGATACTATAACAAAATTTCAACAATGAAAATTATATCTATAATAACTGCACGCTCTGGCTCTAAGGGGGTTCCCCACAAAAACATCCGAAATCTTGGTGGAATACCACTGTTAGGTTGGGGTGTGAAAGCAGCCAGTAAATCGAAGATGATTAACAAAATTATACTATCAACTGATTCAGAAGAATATTTCAAAATTGCAAATTCATTTAATGACGAAATAATTTTTCATAAACGAACTCCCGAGTTAGCAGAAGATGTTCCTTCCGAGTTGGTATTGTTAGATGTGATTGATAAATTCGATGAACTTTTTGATGATGATGCTATTATTGTTTTAATACAACCAACTACACCGTTTGTATCACATATTGATATTGACACGTGTATTGAAAAATTAATAAAAAATCCACATGTGAATAGTTGTATTACTGTAAAAGAAGTAACAGAACATCCTGAATGGGTAATAAATAAAAAAGAAAATTTTGATGATATTGGAGAATGTCTTGATCTATCTGGAAGTTTTTCCGTGAGGCAAAATCTGAAAAAAAGATGGATTGCTAATGGTGGTGCATATGCAATAAGAAAATCATTTTTTGAAAAAAATAAAAAAATAATAGATGAAAAAAATACTCTTGTTCATGAAATGCCAAAAATAAAAAGTTTAGACATAGATGAAGAATATGATTTCATGTTATGTGAATTATTAGCAAATTCTGGATTAGTGAATCCAGAATAAGTTTTTAAAATTATTGATTAGCTTATATTAAAGACAAATTAAGTTATTGTTAGTAGAAAAATGAAAAAAAAACTATTATGTGGTAATTATGAACCAAAAGTTAATCCTGAAGTAGAAATCTCTGAACCAAAAAACGAACCTGAATTTGAAACAGAAGCACTCAAACATCTTGGTGGAAGCATAGCATTTGTGAGGGGTGATAAGTTCTATGAAGAAAATAACTGATAATGAACTTCTTGATATTATAACCAAAAGTACATTAGAAATTCATGGTCCTATGTGGCTTGAGAATATACAATATAATGAAAAAAAATATGGGTTCAACGATACATTAAATGGAATTAAAATAAAATCGTCTAAAACATTAGTAATTGCTGCAGGCCCTACTTTCAAGAAAGTTTTTGGAAAAAACTTTCAAGAGATTATGAAAAAAAGAAATGAAATAACCATTGTGGCATGTGATGGAGCATTATCAATGCTTACCGAGATTAACTGTATTCCGGACTATGTTGTTTCCGTAGATGGTGATCCAATAATTGCAAATTTTTATAAAAAATCTAAAAAAATTCTTCGAGGTGTAACTGTGATTCTAGCTACATCAATTAATCCAAATGTAGTCAAGGAATGTATTGATGCTGGTGCCAAAATAAAATGGGTTCAACCATTCTTCAGAAATAATTCTGAAGAAGAATTCTTTAGAGATGGAATTACATCTATAAAGATGGGAGGAAATGTTGGAACTGCATCATACATTCTAACAGCATTTGCACTTAAAGGGAATCCAATTGGGTTAATGGGAATAGAATTTGCGTGGAGTGATGATACACCATATAGCGATACACAATATTATAACCAGCTTATGAAATCATTTGATAAAAACCAAGAAAAAGTTGAAGAACAATTTATTCATGTTAATAATCCAAGAAATGGTAATGTATACATTGCAGATCCAGTGTATTATGCGTATTTCTTAATGCTTAAAGAGATTTGGAGTGAACTTCCTTCAGAAATTAAGGATAATACCTATAATCTAACTAGTGAGGGGATACTAAATATTGCCGATCTAAAATATATACATATTAAAAAGTTCTTAGAATTAGAACAGAAATGAAAATATTATTTATTAATCCAGTAGTAAGATATTTCGATGAACCTCGTCATGTTCCATTAGGCATGCTTCAATTAATGGGCATACTAGAAAGGGATCATCCTAAAGTAAAATTTCAGTTGTATGATGCCAATGCATTTAGAATTGATAATATGGAAACTGGTGAAACAAAAGGATTAGATCAAGTTCTGTCAGCAGAAGAGTTTGATGTTATTGCAATTGGAGGATTAATTACAGCGTATAGATATATTCGACAAGCCGTTAAAAGATGTAAACAATTACAACCACATGCAAAGATAATTGCAGGTGGAGGTTTCTATACTGCAACACCATATGATATGATGGATCTTCTACAAGAAATTGATTATGGAGTAGTAGGAGAAGCGTATTTGACTCTGCCTGAACTTTTAACCGTAATAGATAAAAATGAAGAGCCTTCAAACGTAAAAGGAATTTTTTATCGTAAAGATGGAATAATAAAATTTTCTGAACCAAGAGAATTAATTCCAGATATGGATTGGCTACCTTTTCCAGCATACAAATATGCACCACTTGAAATCTATTTCAAAAATTCTGGTATATTAATGAGCGAAGTATCAATGACATCGCAAAAGAGACTAGATGCATGTATGAGTTTATCTTGTCCATTTCTTTGTAGGTTTTGTTGGGATTTAGGAATTACATCCAATACAAAAATGAAAGTTGTAGATGGAAAACCTGAACCAGTGACAGGTAGACCTGGAAGAGACAGTATAATTAGGCAGCATTCACCTGAATATTTTGCAAAATATATCAAACATCTACGGGATGATTATTTAGAAATTCCTAGTGATGATAATGGCAATGGTATTGGAAGTCCTGTTGATTTTATAGCATTAGTTGATGAAAATGTTGTAGCTCATGATGCTCAAACTGGATTTACATGGTTAAAAGGCATAAAGGAAGAATTATGGAAACAGGATCTTGTTCCAAATTGTGTAAAAAAAGGAGTTCCTCATGATTCAAAAATTTGTGATGGGCCACATTTTGGAGGTGCCAGTCATGCTGGTCTAGTGAATAAAGAGATGTTAAAAACTTTGAAAGATATTGGTTTTACTTATTTGGATTATGGTCTTGAGCATTGGGATCGTAAAATACTAAAAAATCTTGGTAAAGGTACTACACTAGAAGCTAATGCAAGATGTATTCAATGGACATTAGAATCAGGAATTAGTCCTATTCCAAATCAAATAATTATGTTTCCAGAAGAAGATTGGGATACACTAAATACAATGATAGATGCGTGGGAAAAATACAATATAGTTAGTACTCCGTTTATTTGTACACCATATCCAGGTTCAGAGTGGTACATAACATACAAAGACCTCATTCTACAACAATACAATAATAATTTAGAATCATTCATACTGGATTTAGAAGATGCAACGAAGGTTACAGCATTACTGACAAAAGATTTTTCTCCAGCAGAGGCTGTAGGTATACAAAATATTATGTCTCAAGCTGCAAGAACAGGAGATTTTAAGAATGCAAGAAGGTTATTGGCAATTTCGAAGAGAATGCATGAATCTCGTTTAAGTTTGGCCATGAGTACAAAGTAGAAATTATTTGTAATTATATTATTTTAATAATTCAAAAAATTAATCTGAAATATATGAAACATTTTCAATACAGCTCTTACAAGCAGGATTTTTAGAATAGTCCCCATTTTTATGCATCTCACGCAATTTTTTCATTTTTTCAGAGTTCCAAATCTCACCTAATGATTCTTTTTTCCAGTTACCCATAACTAAATCAACTGCATAAAAACTACAACACCCTAAGACATCACCATTTCCTCTTAGTGTCATTCTCTTAAATGGTTCAGGACAATGAAATTTTTTTGGTGGCTGTCGAGTATTTTCTAAAGCTATCTCATCTTTTTTTGAAGGATCCTTAAATTTTCCATCACCAAATGGGTCTAATAACCTTTGAGCACCTAAGCTATCAACCCTATCTTTCCAATAGTCTACAAATTGATCATATTCATGATCATTTATCTTCGATCTAACAAAACTTAAGCGTAATTTTGGTAATTTTGATTTCATATTTTTTCTTATTTCCATAAAATCATGAATGTTCTTTACTGTAGCTTTAAGATTTCCACCTACACGAATCTTTTCATATGTTTCTTCAGTTACCGCATCTAATGAAATATTAATTTTTGTGAGTCCAGATTCTATTAGTTTTTTCGACATTTCTTTAGTCAGTAATGTACCATTAGTAGTTATTATAACATCTAAAATTCCAACGTCAGATGCATATTTAATAAATTGATCAATATCTTGGCGAATTAACGGTTCATTAATGTAACAAAGTCTAATAGATTTTGTACCTTGTGATACAGCTTCTTTTATTAATTTTTTATAATCTTCAAAAGTAAACCAATCTTCCTTTTTTTCAACTGTAGTTTCCGTAGACCAGGTACACATTGGACATCTCAAATTACACGAATAATTCAACTCAAGCTCTAAATGGGAAGGATATTTTGTCTCAATTTCCAATCGTGAACACTTTTCCCAATTCTCTCTATACGAATTCCAGCGTTCAGCACCTTTAGAGTCAATAAAATCTTTCTCATATTCATCAGTAAAATAAAGATTTTCTGAAAATCCACCATCAAAACTTTTTTTTCCTTTAATCAATTAGAAAAATATTAAATTTTAGATATTTAATGGTTGAGTCATAATAAAGAATATAATTTTAGAATACTACTGAATTAGTGAACTACTCTGAAGTGTTATTTTTTTAATGCCTTCATATGAAGATAACCTTCATTGAATAAAATTTTAGCCAAATCTGATTCATAATTGTGATATAGCGGGCTCAAAAATTGTCTAATGTTGTTAAATTTTGGATATCTTGTTAATCTTTTAATATCTACAAATCCGTTATTTTCTAGCCAGTTTACAACATCATCTATTGGCGTTTCGTCATAAATCGGTGTTTGTATTCGATCTTTTATTGTTAAAATTAAATCATTATCAATCAATGATGTAATTGTATCTAAAGGAATTTTATTTATTATCGGTTCATCATGTTTTTCTAATTCAGTATATATCAAGTTAAGCGATTCCATAATTTTTTGTTCGGTTAAATTATCTATCAATGATTTAAAATTCAAATTTTTTGTATATTCATTTCTAAGCACTTTAGTTATTTGTGAAAAAAGTCCACCAGCTCCAAATATTGAAAAATATAATGTGCCCCCATGTTTTGTCACTCTCGATAATTCTGAAAGCCCACCAAACAAATCTGTTGTACTATGCAAAACACCGTTACAATACACAAAATCAAAGAAATTATCTTCATATGGAATATCTAAAACACTTCCACTTTTTAATTCATATTTTCCTTCAAATTTTTTCAAAAATTTTTGTGCTGTTTCTATAAATGATGGTTCAACATCTAAATCAAATGCATGAACTTTTTTTGCCCCCAAATTTATTAACGCTCTGGTTCCGTTTACATTTGAACCACATCCTGCATCTAAACAAATTTTATCATTAAAGAATGATTCATCTACCTGAAAGAATTCATGAGAAATCATTGAGGTTATTCTATCATATATGGATTCATCATTTCCTTGTTCACAATGAATTTCGTGATAAACTTCTCTTGTTCGTTTTTCGATTTCTTCAGAATCCATTGTTAATTAAATCCAGACAAAGCCACCAACTTAAGAAAGTATCAAAAATGGTAAAACTTGTTAAAATATTATTTCCCTAAAACTTCTAATTTCAGGTAACGTATAATTGGTGATTAAAATTTTAACCAAACCACACCATCGTTAAATCCTGTAGATTTTTTACAAAAAACATTACCGTATAATCAAATGTATTATATTTACCGTTCTTAGTTAAAATCATAATATCATGAAGCGTGCTCTAATAACAGGTATTACTGGCCAAGATGGGGCTTATCTAGCAGATTTATTATTAAAAAAGGGTTACAAAGTCTTTGGTACATTTAGACGAACATCAACGCCTAATTTTTGGAGATTGCAGAATCTAGGAATATATTCTCAAATAAAACTAATCCCTGCAGATTTACTTGACATGGGTTCTATGATAGAAGCAATCAAGGTTTCTGATGCTGATGAAATATATAATTTAGCGGCTTCTAGTTTTGTCGGTACATCATTTGAACAATCAGTTGGAAATGCTGAAATCACAGGTCTTGCTGTTACAAAACTTTTAGAAACAATAAGATTTCTTAATGAAGATATAAAATTTTACCAAGCATCAAGTAGTGAAATGTATGGTGATAACAAATTTATATTTCAAAATGAGAAAACACCATTTATGCCATCTAGCCCATATGGAATTGCAAAACTTTATGCTCATTGGATTACTGATATTTACAAAAAATCGTACAACATGTTCGCTGTTAATGGAATATTATTTAACCATGAATCGCCTCTTCGTGGACTAGAATTTGTTTCAAGAAAAATTACTAATGGTGTAGCAGAAATTTTTCTGGATCGAAAAAAGGAATTGGTTTTAGGGAATCTACAGGCAAAGAGAGATTGGGGATATGCACCTGAGTATATGGAAGCCGTACATTCAATGCTTCAACAAGATAAGCCAGATACTTTTGTAATCAGCACTGGTGAAACACATAAAGTTCAAGATTTTGTCAAGTTAGCATTTGACCTAGTTGGGTTAAACTGGAAAAAATATGTTAAAACTGATAAACGCTTCTTTCGTCCGTTAGAAGTTAATTATTTACGCGGAAATAACAAGAAAGCAAAAAGTAAACTGGGTTGGAAACCAAAAATAACTTTTGAAAAACTTGTAAAGATTATGCTAGATGAAGACATAAAAAGGTGGAAAATGTTTTTGGACGGCAAAACATTTCCTTGGGATGCACCTCTTTATCCTAGTGAATCAAAATTTATTACCAGACTTAGTGATGAAAATAAAAAAATGAAATTAACCCATTCACACTCAAAAAAGAAAAAATAGGTTAATTTTATGAATACAGATGAAATTACTAATTCAAGACAAAAGTTTGCTAAAATTACTAGTTGTAGGGTATGCCAAAATCCAAATCTAGTTCAAATTCTCTCATTGGGCAGTCAGTTCATTTCAAATTATGTTGATGAAAAATTTGTTCATTCTGATGGTGATAAGGTACCACTAGATTTAGTACTATGCCCAGAAAACACTGGTGGCTGTGGTTTGCTCCAATCAAAACATACAGCTTCACGTGAACTGTTATATCGAGAATATTGGTTTAGATCTGGACTTAACGAATCCATGAAATCAGCTTTAAAGGATGTCACCAAAAGTGTTGAACAAATAATTTCTTTAACACCTGAAGATTTGGTTTTGGATATTGGTTGTAATGATGGAAGTTTACTTCGATCTTATGATGCTAATGTGATCAAAGTAGGTTTTGAACCTGCTTCTAATCTTATCAACGAAGCACAAGTCGGTACAAATTTTATCCTGAATGATTTTTTTAACAGTGATAAGTTTAATGAAAACTTTCCAGAAAAAAAATGTAAAGTAATTACAAGCATTGCCATGTTTTATGATTTAGATAATCCAAACAGATTTGTTGGAGATGTAGCAAAATGCCTTCACCGTGACGGTATATGGATCATTCAAATGGCATACTTGATACCAATGTTAAAGTTAAATGGATTCGATAACATTGGTCATGAACATTTAGAATACTATTCAGTAAAGGCATTAAACAAATTGATAGAAAAATATGGAATGAAAATTTTCAATGTTGAAAAAAATTATGTTTATGGAGGCAGTATTAGAGCATATATAACACATAAAGAAAATGATCTAATTTCAATATCACCTTCAGTTCAAAATATTATGCAAGAAGAAGATAATCTTGGTTTAGATGATATGTTAATCTATAATGAATTTGCAGACAAAGTGAATAAAATTAAAGAAAAATTACACACATTTATCACTGACCAAGTTAACAAGGGAAAAACTGTCTATGTTTATGGTGCTTCTACAAAAGGTAACACGCTACTACAATTTTGTGATCTTGATGTAAGCCTAATTAGAAAAGCTGCAGACAGAGATGAAAAAAAAATAGGTAAAATTACAATAGGTACCAAAATTCCAATAATATCAGAAGAACAAGCTAGATCTGAGATGCCAGATTATTTTCTTGTGCTGCCATGGCACCTTATTGATTTCTTCAAAGAAAGGGAAAAAAACTATCTGAAATCTGGTGGGAAGTTAATTGTGCCTATACCAAAAGTACGAATTATTGAAGAAGATAAGGAATATGAGATTTAGTAATAAAATATTCAGCAATGGATAAATTATGATTAAGGAATTGAAAATTTATGGATGTTGAAGAACTAGTTCCAACTGCAAATCTTAACACTATACGAGATGGGCGTGGTGGGATTTTTACATTTATTCCAAAGGACCCAATAGTAGAATTCAATTTTAACATCATCAAAGCAGGAAAAGTTAGAGGAAACCATTTTCATCCTGAATTTGACGAATACTTTATGATAACTTCCGGCGAAGGTGTTATTGTAAATATTGAGCCATCAACAGGCAAAGAGGATTTTATTTATTTAAGCAAAGGTCATTGTACGTTTACCCCAAAAGGGACTAGCCACGTTTTTGTAGCAATTTCCGATTGTGAAGCAATAGCTATGCTGACAAAAAAATGGGACGATTGTGAAAAACCTATTGTTCATCAAAATTTAGGTATGGGAAAAGGTGACCACGGTGATCCTGAATCACCGTATCATAAAGATGCATAAGAACAGAATTGCCAGAACACAAAAAAATTCAGATTGGTGTTCTAGGTTGTTCTAGAGTAGCAAAAAAATATTTTTTCCCTTATGTTAGTTCATCAGAACTTGCAGATGTAGAATTTATTGGAAGTAGAGCATTAGAAAAAGCTCAAGAATATGCAAAAGACTGTTCTGTCACTAAATATGGTAATTATGACGATGTCATAAATAGCGATGTTGATATGGTATACATTTCACTTCCAATTTCAATGCATGAAGAATGGTCGATCAAAGCAGCTAAAGCTGGAAAACATGTATTGTGTGAAAAATCATCTACAACATCATATGAATCTGCCAAAAAAATATTACATGCATGTAAAGAAAACAATGTTAGAATTCTAGAAGCATTTGCATTTAGATTTCATCCTCAACATAAAATAATAAAAAATTTAATGTGCGATGAATTGGGGGAAATAAACAATTTTTATGGAATATTTGGATTTCCTCCACCACCTGA
>Ga0257112_10000282_pt1 | contig 22278 bp, 20 predicted proteins | sample LP_taG_5_FD_191565 | JGI IMG/M metagenome (GOLD analysis project Ga0257112, IMG submission 191565) | Marine microbial communities from Northeast Subartic Pacific Ocean, Canada - LP_J_2015_P26_1000m | ecosystem: Environmental > Aquatic > Marine > Oceanic | place: Canada: Northeast Subartic...
CCGACGGCATGCCTGCGAGGGACCATGAACAGGTCTCGTCCACCTTCATCCGCCGGGCACTGGCACGAGGTGACATGGAGCGTGCCAATTCGATGCTGGGCAGGCCGTACGAGGTTCGGGGAGTCGTTCATTCCGGAGATGCTCCGAATACGGGTTCGGACGTAGCCAAAATTCACGTCGACGCAGCGATCTTGCTACCCGGCTGCGGATACTACGCTTGCTGGTTGGGTGACGTAACCGGTAGTCGGACCGCCGTGGCAGCACTCATCGGACCTCTGGCGGGCGGGCCGGATCCTGCTGCGTGCGTGATCACGGCACTCTCGGTCGATCCTGGTCGATGTCTCCCCGAGGGATCCGTGACGCTGGACTTCGTGTCATGTCTGTCGACGTCACCTGCTGTCGAGGCTGTGGGATCTTCGAGCCTTGTTCTCCGTGGCCTTCTTGTAGCGGCCGCCGACGTTCTGAGTTGAGGTAGTCGGCCGTGGGTGGCTCCAGCATCGTTCTCCTGCTCGCCGGTGGTCTGGCCGCAGGGATGGTTAATGCGATGGCCGGCGGAGGTTCGCTGCTGACCGTGCCGCTCCTGGTGCTGGCCGGTGTTCCTGGAAATGTTGCCAACGGCTCCAACAGGGTCGGCATCCTGGCCTCGACGGCAGCAGCCACAGCGACATTTCGCAGCCTTGGCTTCTCAGGGTGGGCGCGCGTCCTCCCCGTGCTGGTGCCGGTGGCTTCCGGGTCGATAGTCGGAGCGGTGTTGGTGGGTCGGCTGGCTGACGAGACCTTTGAGCAGGTGTTCGGCTTCCTGATGGTGCCCGTTCTGATCCTTTCCCTGCGGCCTCCGGCTGCAAGGACCGTCGCCGATGGCGAAGGCTGGTCTGGTCACCTGACGGCGGTGGTATTCCTGGGAATCGGCGTCTACGGCGGTGCTTTCCAGGTGGGAATCGGCCTTCTCCTGGTGCTGGCGCTGTCCCGCTCGGGCCTGGATCTGGTGGTTGCCAACAGCATCAAGGTCATCGTGATCATGGTCGTGACGCTGGCGGCGCTACCCGTGTTCGTTATCGGAGACAGGATCGACTGGTTGCCCGCTCTCGTCCTGGCGGCTGGCTTCGCAGCCGGAGGTGCCACGGGTGCACGCATAGCGGTGGCTGGTGGCGAGAAGGTGATCAGGCCCGTGCTCGTGTTGGCGGTTCTGGGGTTTGCGGGACGGTTGCTCGGTTTCTACTGAGGTCGATCCATCGGTGTCCGGTCTGTGTTCCTCAGCTGTCCCTTACTGATTCCAGGGCGCCTGATAGCGCCTCCCGCATTCCGCCGAGATCCTCGGCCACCGACACCATCTTGAATCCCTGGTCGAGTCGTCGCGGAGCGAGGGATGCGTCGGCGTGGATTCCGGGCATCACGTCGTGGCGTTCGCAAGCATCCACGATCATGGTGAGGGCATCATCGAAGGCGGGGTCGCCGTCGTGGTTGCCTGGGCCCAACCCGAGGTTCATGGAGAGGTCGGAGGGCCCCACATAGATGATGTCGACGCCGACGACCGAGAGGATTTCATCGAGGGAATCGAGAGCCGCGGTCGTCTCGATCATAGGGATGCACTGGACGAAGGACTCCGCCTCGGCGACGTAGTCGCTTCCGTAGACGAGCGATGCCCGTGTCGGTCCCGTGCTCCTACTGCCGACAGGTGGGTATCGGCAGGCACTGACAGCGGCTTCCGCTTCGGCGGCCGAGTCGACCAGTGGGACGATCACTCCGGTGGCGCCGGCATCCAGGCACCATCCGATGGTCGAGGGATCGTTGGCGCTCACCCGGACGAGTGTCCGACGTGCATGCGGGTGGGTCGCCTGGAGTAGCGAAAGCAGGTCGTTCCTGTCGACGAGTCCATGCTGCATGTCGATGCAGAGGTAGTCGAACCCGAGGAGCGAAGTTGCTTCGGCGGTGACGGCGTAAGGGAGCTTCAACCAGCATCCGAGCTGACGTGAACCGCGGTCCAAGGGTGCCGGCGACATCTTTCGACCCTACAGGCTGAGGTTCTGTGAGGTCTGTGAGTGGTGGGGCAGTTGTCGGAGATGGCTGGAGACCCATATCCCAATAGTGTGGGGCCCCATGGAGGTCCATCGTCATGGCGAGGGCAGGCTGCATGACGGAACCGTCGTCGCTACGTTGGGCACCTTCGACGGCGTGCATCTGGGACATCAGGAGGTTCTGGGCCAGACGGCAATGGAGGCGCGGCGTCGGGGAGTCCCGTCCGCTGCGGTCACCTTCACGGGCCACCCGGCGCAGGTGCTGCGATCTGAGAGTGCTCCGCTGCTGCTGACGACGCTAGACGACCGTCTCGGGCTGATCTCGGACTGTGGAATCGACCACACGTATCTGATCGACTTCGACGAATCGGTTGCCCGACGGTCGGCGGTCGAGTTCACCGAGACGGTTCTGGTAGGTGAGGTTGGTGCTGAGGCCATGGTCGTCGGACACGACCTCCACTTTGGAAACCGCCGTGAGGGTGGCTTCGAGTTCCTGCGTGAGGTGGGCCCTGCCTACGGAATGGACGTGATCGGTGTAGATGAGGTGAGGGAGATGCCGCTCACGTTGGAGTCGATTTCCTCGACGGCGATTCGTCGGGCCCTCAGGGGGGGAGACGTGGCGCACGCTGCCCGGATGTTGGGTCGTCCCTTTGCGGTCAGCGGTGAGGTTATACACGGTGAGCAGCGTGGTCGGACCCTGGGGTTCCCGACTGCGAACATCCCCGTCTCCCGGGATCGGGCCTGGCCGTCGGACGGTGTCTATGCCGGATGGCTGGAGCGTGAGGACGGGTCCAGTCATCCCTGTGCAGTGAACATCGGTAGGCGTCCGACCTTCTACCTGCACGCTGAGCATTCCCTACTCGAGGCGCACCTGATCGATTTCGACGGCGACCTGTACGGGGAGTCGTGCAGGGTCTCGTTTGCTGATTTCCTGCGGGGCGAACGCCGTTTCGACGGTGTCGATTCGCTCGTCGCCCAACTGCGGGATGACGTGGCCGGGGCCCGGCGGTTGCTCCACTGCTGAACCGGTGGTTCCGCTGGGCGGCCGCCCGGATGAGGCCCTGAGAACCCTCGCGTCTGGACGATCTTCGGCAATCTGGACTACGGTCAGACCATCAGACCAAAATGTCAACGGTACCGTCGATGATCACTCGGCTGAACCATGCCGTGCTGTACGTGCGCGATGCGCGGGTCCACCAGCGCTTCTACGCCGACCTACTTGACTTCGAGACGGTCGCCGAGGACGCAGGTGGTGGCTACGTGTTCATGCGTGCCCCCAGATCCGAGAACCACCACGACATCGCCTTCTTCACCGTTGGTGCCGGAGCGTCGGATTCGACCGCCGGTAGGGGATCGGTCGGCATGTACCACATCGGGTGGGAGGTGGCGACGCTCGCCGATCTCGAAGCTGTGCGAGGTCGACTGGAGGCCTGTGGTGCCCTGGTCGGAGAGAGCGATCACGGCGGGAATCTGAGCATCTACTCGAAGGACCCCGACGGCCTGGAGTTCGAGGTCATGTGGCTGGTGCCAAGGGCAGCCTGGGGCGAGGCGGCCACCGAAGCGATCATCCGACCGTTGGACCTGGCAGCGGAAATGCAACGATTCGGTGCCGATCGGGTCGGAGGGGGTTAACCAGATGGCCGATCAGGTGACCGACGAATCCCGCCCTCGTTTCACGCGGATCGAGTACACGACCGTTTCCGAGCAGGTGCGCGACCAGCTGATGGATTCGATCAGGGCAGGTCACTTCGAGCCCGGGTCGCGTATGCCGGCGGAACGTCAACTCTGTGAGGAGTTCGGGGTGGCGAGGACCACCGTCCGGGAGGCGATCCAGCAACTGGTCTCGCTGGGCGTGGTCGAGCGGCGCAACAGCCGTCTGCACGTCGTTGAGTACCTCGGGGTCGTGTCGGCGCCTGTTGACGGTCTCAAGCGCGAAGTTCGTGAGCTGTTCGAGACCCGACGGGTCATCGAGATTGCGATGACCGATCTGGCGGCCCGTAAGGCCACTGCCCGCCAGCGTTCAGAGATCGGCGACCTTGCCAATGAGTTCGAGCCGGGAATTGAACTCAGCCAGTTCAGGGATCTGGACCATCGGTTCCATGCTGCGATTGCCGCAGCATGCGGAAACCCACTCCTGGCAGAGCTCTACGGCCGGGTACTTCGAGCGTTGTTCGAGTCGCCGGCTTTCGCATCGCTCCTCTACACCCAGGTGAACCGGAGTCAGGTGAACGAGATCATCGGCACCTCAGCTGATGGACACAGGAAGATCGCCGAAGCCGTGCTCGCCAAGGACGGAGAGGCAGCAGCCCACGCTGCCGGCGAGCACCTGGCAGAGGTCGAACGCCGGATGCTCAACCAGTTGATCTGAACCACCTCTAGGAGACAAGTGACCAGTGACCAGTGACCAGAGATACGTGTACTTCCTGGACGATGATGCGTTCCAGGAGACCGATCGTGTCGGATTCAGGCGCCGGGTCTTTAACGGCGGGAATCTGCAACTCTGCTTCTGGCGAATAGCTGACAAGGCCGAAGGATCGGTGATCCACTGCCACGACGACACGGAACAACTGGGAATCGTGTTCCGCGGTTCCCTGGACTTCCGTATCGGGCCCGACAGGGACACCGAGGAACGGACGGTTCTGGGTGAGGGAGACGTCTACATCGCTGGCAGGGGCGTCTGGCACGGAGACAGCATCTTCCACGGCGACGAGGAGTTCGGAGAGTGCTGGATACTCGACGTGTTCGTCCCGCCACGCTCCGACCTCGAAGGGACGGTTTGAGGGAGATGGGCGACTGGCGACTGGCCGTTGACATCGGCGGAACCTTCACCGACATCGTCCTGCTCGACGGCGATACAGGATCGGTGCAGGTCGAGAAGACGCTCACCACTCCGGCTGCGCCGCTCGATGCAGTCCGTAGTGGGATCACCGGGCTGCTGGCCAGGACAGGCGTGCGACCGGAGGAGATCGTCGCTCCGATCGTCCATGCCACGACCCTGATCACTAATGCCCTGATCGAGGGCAAGACCGGTCGCGCCGCCCTGGTGACCACAGCTGGATTCGCCGACACCCTCCTCATACGCGACGAGCACCGCTACGACATGTATGACCTCCAGATCGAGTTCCCGGAGCCACCGGTTCCGAGGGACCTGACCTTCGAGGTGGACGAGCGGAGCACCGCCCAGGGGATCGTGGAACGGGCTCCGACGGTGGACGAGATGGATTCCCTGGCGGACCAACTGTGCGACAGTGGCGTCGAGTCCGTCGCCGTCTGCTTCATCAACTCATATGTGAACCCAACGAACGAGCGTCTGGTGGCTGTCCATGTACGTGAACGGCTCGGCATACCGGTATGCGTGTCGGCGGAGATCTCTCCCCAGATTCGTGAGTACCCGAGGATGATCACGGCGGCATGCAACGCCGCCACCATGCCGGTGATCGGCCCGTACCTGGACGAGTTGAGGAAGTGGCTGGCGTCAGAGGGGTTCGGGGGTTCCGTCCTGATGATGCTCTCCAACGGTGGTGTGGTGTCGGCCGAGGACGCAGCACAGGCGCCGGTCCGCCTGGTTGAGTCCGGCCCAGCTGCTGGCGCCCTTGCAGCCCGGTGGTATGCGCGCCGTCTGGGGGAGAAGCGTCTCCTCGCCTTCGACATGGGCGGCACTACGGCGAAGGCGACCCTGATTGAGCAGTTTGAGCCTGATCTCGTCAATACCTTCGAAGTGGCGCGCATGTACCGGTTCAAGAAGGGTTCCGGCTTTCCGGTTTCGGTGCCGTCCGTCGATCTCGTCGAGATCGGTGCGGGTGGTGGAAGCCTCGCCCGTGTCGACCAGTTCGGCCTGCTGAAGGTGGGGCCCGAATCGGCCGGCGCCGAACCAGGACCGGCCTGTTACGCGCAGGGCGGATCCGTCCCGGCTGTCACGGATGCCGACCTGTTGCTGGGTCTGCTCGACGCCGACGGGTTTCTCGGAGGTGACATGCCCCTTGACGCCTCCCTGGCTGAGGAGTCGATCGAGGTCGTGGCAGACGACCTGGGAATGACCACCATCGAGACCGCAGCTGGAATCCACGAGGTAGTCAACCAGAACATGGCGGCAGCCGCCCGTATGCACGGTGTGGAACGTGGCGTCGACCTCCGGGGAGTGACGATCCTCGCCTTCGGTGGGGCGGGACCGGTCCACGCCTGCGGTGTCGCCGACCTGCTGGAGTCGGATCGTGTCGTGTTCCCGGTGAACGCCAGCGTGTTGTCGGCCTTCGGGACCCTGGTCTCGCCGGTCCGGATCGACCTCGCCCGGTCCATGCCCAGGCCCATGGATGGGCTGGACGAGACGGAGAGGAATGACCTTTTGGGCGAACTCCGAGACGAGGGGCGACGAGTCCTGATGGCGGCAGGGGTTCATGAGGACTCGGTCGTCTTCAGGTATGGGATCGATGCGAGATACGAAGGCCAGGGCAACGAGATCACCATCTGGGTAGGCGATGGCGACAACTGGACAGTGCCGATGGCCGACGTACGGATGGCCTTCGAAGAGGAGTACCGACGTATTTACGGCCTCGCCATTCCGGACGTGGGTATCGAGGTGATCACCTGGAGGCTCGCCGCCACCGCCGAGTCGGCCGAGGTCGAGCCATCTCTCGTTTCCGCTGCCCCAGCGGGGGAAGTGAGACATGTACGGACTAGGCCGGTCGTGTTCGATCGGGGTTCGCCACCTGAGGACACTCCCGTCTACCGGCGGGAGGCGTTAGCTCCCGGAATGCGATTCTCCGGGCCCGCAGTGGTGGAGGAGAGGGAGACCACGTCGGTGATCAGGCCGGGATGGGCGGTGGAGGTTGCCGACGACGGAAGCCTCATAGCCACGAGGGGATCCCGATGAGTGGTTTCGATCCCATTGAGCTGGAGATCCTCTGGCAGTCCCTCATCGCCACGGTCAACGAGCAGGCCCGTGCGCTCCAGCGGTCTGCGTTCAGCCCCATAGTCCGGGAGGCGGGTGACCTCGCGAACGCCGTCTTCGATCGCCGTTGCCGCATGGTCGCCCAGGCGGTCACCGGAACTCCCGGCCACATCAACTCATTGGCCATCGGTGCGGCCAACATGCTCGCCGAGTTTCCAGCCGAAACCCTCGTGCCCGGTGACGTGCTGGTTACCAACGATCCGTACAAGACCGCAGGGCAGTTGTTGGACGTCACAGTGCTGGTGCCCGTGTGGCGTGCGCGGGCCGGTTCGGACGTACCCGAACCGATCGCCTTTTTTGGTTCCACCATCCACCACACTGACGTCGGCGGTTACGGGATAGGCGCAGGTGGCAGGGACTGTTTCGAAGAGGGTCTCTGGATTCCGATCTGCAAGCTGATGAAGGCCGGGGAGCGGAACGAGGACGTCTGGCGATTCATCCTCTCGAATGTCCGCCAGCCGGATCACATGGCAGGTGACCTGCACGCCCAGATGGCCTCTGGCGAGGTCGGCTCGCAACGACTGGCCGTGCTGTGCGACTCGCATGGCCTGGACGACATCGAGGATCTGGCGGACGAGATAATCGGACGTTCGGAAGAGGCGACCCGGGCCAGCATCAGGGAGCTCACGTCTGGGTCCTACCCGGCCAGCGCCGTGCTGGACCTCGCCGACGGCAGCCGGATCGACATAGTTTGCGACATCCAGGTGGATGCCGATGCCGGTGAGATAACCGTGGACTACACGGGCACCTCCGGTGCCAGCCCGTGGGGCATCAACGTCGTCAGAAACTACACACACGCCTACACAACCTTCACCGTGCGTTCAGTGCTGAACCCGGAGATCCCCAACAACCACGGGAGCCTCGCCCCGATCGGCATGGTGGCTCCCGAGGGTTCCATCGTGAATGCGGTACTTCCACAGCCGGGGACGGCACGCCATGTGGTCGGGATGTTCCTGCCGAATGCCCTGCTGAAGGCCCTCGCCCAGATCCGGCCAGAGGAGTCCATGGCTGAAGGCTCCGGAGCAGTCTGGACGATGCAGGTGAACGGTAACCATGAGGACGGCTCCCCGTTCATCACCGCCATGTTCACCTATGCGGGAGGAGTCGGGGCAAGGGCATCCAAGCCGGGCCTGTCGGCATGCTCGTACCCGACAGGCATCTCGGCCGTTCCGATCGAGGTGGTGGAGGCATCGGCACCGATCCACTTTCATCGAAAGGAACTCCGCCGTGGTTCGGGAGGCGCAGGTGCACAGATCGGCGGACTGGGACAGACCATCGAGTTCAGCGTCGACACATCGCGCGACTGGGAGTTGAACGCCGTGACAAGCAGGCTCAGCGAGCCACCGCAGGGGATATTCGGCGGTGGCCCCGGAGCCGCCGGCTCGTTCAGGGTGAACGGCGAGAAGGTGACCACCCAGAGTCGCATCACCCTCGGCCCCAGGGACGTCGTCTGTCTGGAACTGCCTGGCGGTGGTGGTTACGGCGAGGTTTGATGACCCTGCTGGAGTCTCCCCTCACCTTCGCCTCGGTCTGGGAAGCGACCGTGGACCGCCGCGCCGACAGCCTGTTCCTGATCTTCGAGGGTTCTGACGGTCAGGTGTCTGAATGGACCTACGGGGAGTTCGACGGCATCGTTGACCGGGCGGCGGCCACCCTGGTCTCCAACGGGGTGGAGGCCGGCTCTGCAGTACACATGGCGTTGGCGAACTGCCCTGCATTCGTAGCCGTATGGCTGGCAGCCATCCGACTGGGTGCATGGGTGGTCACGTCGGATCCCATGGGCGGCCGGGTCGAGTTGCAGGGCCACATCCAGCGGACACGTCCGGCCGTCGGCGTCTGCGCATCGGAGCGGGTCGATGTGTACCGGTCAGCCTGCGGGTCGCTCAGGGTGGTGGTGATCGAGGAACAGGACCCCGCCATGACGGTGCTTGGCGACGATCCAGTCCGATCCTGGACCGTGCCCGCTCCGACCGATCGGGCCGCCGTGATGTTCACCTCGGGTACCACCGGAACTCCGAAGGGAGTGGAGGTGACCCAGGCCAACTATGCATTCGCCGGTAGAATCATGTCGGCAGCGGCAGGCCTGGGTGAGACCGATCGGCAACTAGTCGTGCTGCCCCTGTTTCACGCCAATGCTCAGTACTACTCGTTCGCAGCGTCGATCTGGACGGGAGCCAGCGTCGCTCTGATGTCATCATTCACGGCAAGTGGTTTCCTCGGCCAGGCGGCCCGTCACCGTGCCACGACCGCCAGCCTCTTCGCCGCACCCATGCGGATGATTCTGGCGAGGGGAGGACCGGTCGACGACGTGTTGTTGAGGCAGTGCTGGTTCGCTCAGAACCTGGCGACAGAGCAGTACCAGACCATCTCCAACTGGCTCGGGTGCAGGCCGAGACAGTTGTACGGGATGACTGAGACCATTCCGGCTGTGTTGTCCTGTGATCCCGATGAAGGCGAGCATTCGTCCATGGGCAGGGTCACCGCGGGTTGCCTCGTCGACGTCCAGCGGCCCGACGGGACGACGGTGGAGGTGGGCGAAGTGGGCGAGGTGGTCGTCGGTGGAGATCGGGGCACGACCCTGTTCGCTGGATACCTGGATGATCCGGACACGACTGCTGCAAGCTTCAGGAATGGTTGGTTCCTCACCGGTGACCGGGCCACGCGTGACGTTGACGGTCGCCACTTCTTTGACGGTCGCAGGTCCGACATCCTCAAGGTCTCGGGTGAGAACGTCTCGGTGGTCGAGGTGGAGGCAGTCCTGGCTGGGCACCCGGCTGTTCTGGAGGCTGCGGTCGTGGGTCGGTTCGACGAGGTGCGCGACGAGGTACCTGTCGCCTTCGTGGTTGCTGATCCATCGGTGCCGCCACCGACGACTGCCGAGTTGGACACCTGGTGCGCTGGTCGTCTCACGAGGGCCAAACGACCCGTTCGGATAACGATGTTGGATGAACTGCCACGAACCAGCGTCGGCAAGATCCGTAAGTTCCTGTTGCAGGATTTCAATCACGGAGGGGAATGCCCGAGATGAACATGTTCACCCAGGAGCTGTTGGATTCCTTCGAATCCTCGGTAGTCCCCCAACCCGAGGCCGACACGCTGCCGGCGATCGTCTACACGTCAGAGGAGTTCCTGGACTTCGAACGTGAGGCGATCTTCGACCACGAGTGGTTGTGTGTGGGTCTTGCCAGCAGGATCCCCGACATCGGCGACTGGTTTACGGTCGACGTGAACGATGAACGGTTGATCATCGCCCGCGACAAGGGCGGTGAGGTCAGGGCACTCTCGTCGGTCTGCCAGCACCGTGCGCAGGCGATCTGTGAGGGTTCCGGTAACTCGACGACCTTCAGGTGTCCATACCACCATTGGATCTACGCGCTGGACGGGCGTCTCCTCGGGGCTCCGGCCATGGAACAGACGGAGAACTTCGACAAGAAGGACTGGGCCCTGCCTAGGGTCCAGTCCGAGGTGTGGCAGGGATTCGTCTTCGTCAACTTCGACGCCGAAGCTGCACCGCTCGCTCCGACGCTGTCGAGGTACGAGCCGTACCTGGCCAACTACGACCTTGCCAATTGCCGCTGCACTGACACGATCACCCTGGAGGGTCTGCCCTGGAACTGGAAGATCATGTTCGAGAACTTCAACGACGGCTACCACGCCAACAAGCTCCACCAGTTCATCCAGGATTTCTGCCCGAGCGAGCTCTCGAGCTTTCCCGTCCCGTGGGATGACGAGAGCAACGTCATCTTCAGGGAAGCCGGGTACATGCATATCGACGCCGGTTTCAACGCCACGCACAAGGCCCTCTATCCGGTCTTCCCGAACCTGACGGAGGAGGAGCGTTGGCGGTCCACGTTTGCCCTCCTTCCGCCCAGCCTCTGCCTCGGAACGGCTCCAGACCAGGCGTTCTTCTTCCTCGTCCGACCTCGGAGCGCAACGACGATCGACATCGAGATCGGGACCCTCCTGCATCCGGACACCTTTGAACACCCGATGTTCGACCAGCTCCTGGATGCTGCCACGGCGGGAATCCAGGTGTTCGTGGAGCAGGATCAGGATGTGACGACGAAGGTCCAGATTGGCCTCGGGTCGCGGTTCGCCCGGCGGGGGCGGTACTCATGGCAGGAGGAGTCACACATCCACTTCAACCGCTGGTTGGTGAAGCGGTACGCCGAGAGGTGGCCGGGTGGCTGAGATCGGCCCTGATAGCGGGATTTGATGAGTTGAACGTTCCTTACTATGGTCTGACAATCAGACCGAAACTGCCTATCAGAATAGGGGATCCAGGCAAATGAGAAGGTCATCGAAGGTTCTGGTGGTCGCCATGGTGTTGTCGCTGGTGGTTGCCGCGTGTGCTTCCGACAACGGAGACGACAAAGCGACGTCAGCCGCTACAGCAGCCCCAGCCGCTACAGCAGCCCCAGCCGCTACAGCAGCCCCAGCCGCTACAACGGCGGTGCCAACTACTACCACCGCTGCAGCGACCGCTTCGACCGTCGAGGAGGATGCGGCTTTCGACTATTCGGCGTTTGATGCCAATGGTGATGGTGTGATCACCATTGGTGTTGCTGCGGCTGGTCCTGCTGATGATGGTGCGTACTACCAGGCGGTGGTGGATGCGGCGATTGAGTTGTCCGAGGCGAATGGCTTCGAGGCTCCGATCGTGGTCGACAAGATCGAGGCTGCGAACGCGGCTACGGAGTTGTCGAATTTGGCTGAGCAGGGTGTCGACATCATCATCGTCGGGGCGAGCGAGATTGCTGAGCCGTTGCCGGACCTGACCGAGAAGTACTCGGACATCTTCTGGTACTGCAACTGCGGTGCGGGGTTCGCTTCGCTGCCGGGTCTGGCCCAGAGTCTGGATGACAGCTCCGAGATCAGTTACACGGCCGGGTATGCGTCAGGTCTGCTCCTCCAGGATCGGGGTTCGACGGTTGCCTACTTCATTGGCTGCTGTGACCTGAACTTCGAGATGGAAGCGTTGCTGAGCTTCGAGATGGGCCTGCAGGCGGTGGATAGTGCCTTCACGGTGACCTATGTGCCGACCGGTGACTGGCCGTACGACTTCGACAATGTGCCCAATGCGACCGAAGCGTTCAACACTGCTGTGGCTGAGGGTGCCGGTGTCGTGTACCCGTATCTGGGCGGAGCCCACGAGGCGATCGTCCAGTTGGCCAACGAGAACGGCGTGGCTGCTCTGAGCGCTGGTCCGTCTGATGTCTGTACCCGTGAGGGCGACCTGACGTGGGACATTGCCGTGCGGTTCGACGGTGGTGACTACGTGGCGGCGATCTTCCCGCAGATCTTCGCTGGTGACGTCGTCGAGGGTGAGACCAAGGTGTTCAGGGTCGGTGTCGATTCAGAGCCGGGAGCGGTGATCTGCAACGCCACGGCTGATCAGCAGGCGGCCATGGACAGTGTCTACGCCGAGATTGCCAGCGGAGCCTTCGCCGGCGAGTTCGGTGCCATCAAGGGCGCCGCCTACGGCGGCTGAAAGAGTTGGTTGGGCCTGATATCGGCCTGGGTGTAGGGGGTCCCACTTCTGTGGGGCCCCCAGCGGCCATCTGCGCACGCCTCCTCTCCAAGAGCTACGGAGCGGTGGCGGCCTGTGATGCGGTTGACATCGAATTACACAGTGGTGAGATCCACGGCATCCTGGGCGAGAATGGGGCCGGCAAGTCCACCCTCATGAAGATGCTCATCGGTCTGGTCGTGCCTGACTCTGGCACTATCCTCGTTGACGGCTCGCCGGTCCAGATCTCGGATCCCGTGGTTGCTGCATCTCTCGGAATCGGGATGGTCCACCAGCACTTCAGTCTGGTTGAGGCACTCAGCGTCTGGGAGAACGTCGCCCTCGGGGACAGTGGGCGCCTTGACAGGACCGCCGTCAGAGGTGCCGTGGGTGAGATGGGCGAACGATACGGGCTGCACGTCGACCCGGATGCACGTGTGGCCGACCTGCCGGTCGGTCTTCGACAGCGCGTTGAGATCCTGAAGTGCCTTCGTCGGGAGCCCGCCATCCTCATCTTCGACGAACCGACGTCCGTTCTCACCCCGGAGGAGTCTGACGAACTGTTCGGGTCGCTGCGCAACGTCGTGGAGCAGGAGGGTCGCTCTGTGGCCCTGGTGAGTCACAAGCTAACGGAGATGCTCGGGGTCACTGACCGTGTGACCATCATGCGAAATGGCCGGGTCGTAGAGCGTTGCCTGACGGCGGAGACCGATGCGGGTGCGCTTGCACGAGCAATGGTCGGCCGTGATGTGCGGCTGCGGAGCGGGAGTCGGCCGTCGGCGAGAGCCAGTGCCGAGGAGTCTCCTTCTACCGACACCAGGCCAGCGCCGGTGCTGGAGTTTAGGGGAGTCACGGTTGCCGAGTCTCGTGGCTTCGTGGAGCTGGAGGATCTCTCATTAGTACTACGGGCGGGGGAGATTCTGGGCGTCGCCGGAGTGGAGGGCAACGGACAGCGTGTGATAGCGGACCTGCTTTCGGGCCTCCGTAGTCAGACCAGCGGAGATGTCCTTGTGTCGGGGGAGGTGATCGACGTGGGTCGACTGGGAGCCACTATCCGCGCTGGCGTCGCCGTCATTCCCGAGGATCGCCACGACTCAGGGATTGTTCTGGGCATGACGGTGGCGGAGAACCTGATGCTGGCTGATCCGGCCGCGATCGCGGACCGAGGTGTGATCGACAGGGCCGCCATGGGTGAGATGGCACGTGGCCTGATCGAGCGCTTTGCCATCATGTGCACTGGCCCGAATGCCCCGATGTGGACTCTGTCCGGCGGCAACCAGCAGCGCGTGGTCCTTGCCCGCGAGATTACGGCCTCACCGAAGGTTCTGGTGGCGGCGCAGCCAACCCGCGGGCTGGACGTGGGGGCCATTGAGTACATGACCGACCAGCTAAGGCAAGTGGCATCGACGGGCGTCGGCATCCTTCTCATTTCGAGCGAGCTGGATGAAATTCTTGAGTTGGCCGACCGGATCGTCGTCCTCTACCGCGGTGAGATGACCGGTGAGATGAGCCGATCCGAGGCCACCCGCGAGAAGATCGGCCGCCTGATGGGTGGAGACCTCACATGAGCCTCGCAGTCGGCTCTGGACGTGGAACGGGAGGTCGGGTGGTCGAGGTGGTCACGATCTATGTGGTCTGTGGGATGGCGGCGCTGGTCTTCTCCGGACTCATAGTCGAGGCAGTGGGGTCCGACTGGACGGACGTCGGAAAGGCGTTGCTGAACGGAAGCGTCCTGAAGCCCGGTCGTTGGGGCGGCACCATCGGCGTGACCATCCCCCTCGCCATGGTCGCAATCGGCACGATCATCAGCACAAAGGCGAACTTGGTCAACATTGGTCAGGAGGGGCAATTGCTGGTGGGAGCAGCGACCGCTACCTATGTCGGATCTCGGATCTCGGCGCCCGGGCCGATCGTCGTGGTGCTGATCCTGCTGGCCGGCGTGCTCGGCGGTGCCCTCTGGTCCGGCATCGCCGGTGGCCTCCGGTACTGGCGAAAGGTCCCAGAGGTGCTCACCACCTTGTTGCTGGTAGCCGTCGCCTCGAACCTCGTGGGGTACGGCCTGAAAAATCCATGGTTGTTGTTGGATCCTGAAGCGAAGCTGGGCAACAGGAACATGGTCAGTAGGCAGTTACCACTCGATACCCGTATGCCGCGGATCACCCTCTGGGGCAACGAGATCTCGATCAGCGCATTCCTCGCGGTCGCCCTGATCCTCCTGGTCGGATGGATGCTGAGTCGGACAATCTGGGGCTTCAGGTTGACGGTCGTCGGGCAGAACAGGCGGGTGGCGACGCGGTTTGGCATCAGTGAATCCGCCCACGGGATGATCGCCATGTTCGCATCCGGCGGGTTCGCTGGCCTGGCTGGAGCGTTCATGCTCACCGGGGGCGACTTCGCCAACTACAGACTGGTGCCTGGGTTCTCGGTGAACATCGGATGGGTGGGCCTGCTCGTGGCTCTGGTGGCCAACAACCGGGCGATGGCGGTGATTCCGATGGCCTTCGTGTTCGCCAGCCTCCGGACGGGTTCCGGCTTCCTGGCTTCCACCGGTATCGAACGTCGCGTCACAGATGTGGTGCAGGGTCTGATCGTCCTGGCGTTGCTGCTGCCACCGGCGATTATGTTCATCAGGGAACGTCGTAGGGCGCTGGCATCGGCGAGGAGCCGGGTCTGATGGGCGATCTATTTTCCGCGGTCTTGGACGTGGGCACAACCGAGTCGGCCTATACAGCGGCTGCCCGGTTCGCCGTGGTCCTGGCGTTCGCCGCGGTCGGCGAGTGGGTGGCCGAGCGTGCTGGCACCTTGAACATCTCTGTAGAGGCGATGATCCTAGCTGGGGCATTCGGAGCGGCTCTCGGCTACCACGCAACTGGTTCAGTGGTGTTAGGTCTCGTAGGGGGAATGCTCGCCGGTGGAGCGGTGGCGTCGGTACAGGCCCAGATGAGCCATCGTCTGACAGCCGACCAGTTTGTCGTGGGCTTGACCCTGAACATCCTGGTGCTGGGGATCGTCGGCTTTCTGGACTCAGAGTGGAAGCTCTCGACGCGCACGGCCTCCATAGTGGAGGTTCCGTTCCTGGTTGACATCCCATTGGTCGGTCCAGCCCTCTTCGGGCAGCCTTGGCCCTTCTACCTGATCTACCTGATCACACCCCTGTTTGCCTGGCTCGTGCTCCGGACGCGTTGGGGGCTGGAGGTTCGATCGGTGGGCGAGAACCCACAGGCCGCAGACGTCAGCGGCATCGACGTCAACCGTCGTCGGCGCCAGTCGATTTACCTGGGAGGGCTGAGTGCTGGACTGGGCGGCGGGTACCTCCTGTTGGGCCAGGTCGGCAGGTTCGACCCCGGTATCGTGGCCGGGCGCGGTTTCATCGCCTTGGTGGCGGTCATTTTTGGTGGCTGGACCCTCCGCGGAGCGATCTTCGGATGCCTTCTCTTCGGTTCTGTACTGTCATTCAGGCTGACCCTGCCCGGTCTCGGATATGACCTGAACAATGAGATGCTGTCGTCGCTCCCCTCACTGGTGACCATCGCCGCCATGGCCCTGTTCGCCCACGCCGTCAGACAGCCAGAGGCCCTCGCACGGCCGTTCATCCGTGGTCTCAAGTAGGAACCTCAGCGTTCCGGCCGTGTGTCCGCTCATGTCGGCCACTGGTAGCGCGGCTGGTGCGGGAAAGACACGCTGTCAATGAGGGCTACGTACTACGAGCAGTCCGGTGGTACGGAGGTGTTGTGCTATGGCGAGGTCCCCGACCCGGTTCCCGGTCCCGGCGACGTTGTGGTCCAGGTTGCGGCTACGGCCCTGAACCGGCTGGATGTCCTTCAGCGCAACGGCTGGTTCCAGATGCCCGGATTCAGTTATCCGCACATTGCAGGAATGGACCTTGCCGGCATCGTGGCCGAGGTCGGTTCTGCCGTTTCCAACGTCTCGCCGGGCGACAGGGTAGTTGTGGATCCTTCGTTGGCAGGGGTGGCCCGCAACTCGAGTTTCTTCGGCCGTGGTGGTGCTGCTGGGGAGCCGGCCGTCATCGGAGGGACGGTCGACGGTGGGTACGCGGAGATGTGCCTCGTTCCCTCGTCACACGTCCACCCGGTTCCGGACGACATGTCGTTGGAACACGCGGCGACCTTCCCCACCTCGTATGTGACCGCCGCCCATGCGATGTTCCGGGTCGGTGACCTGCGGGGTGGTGAGGTCGTGATGGTCCATGCGGCCGGGTCCGGAATGGGCGTGGCCTCCATCCAGTTGGCCGTCAGGTCTGGTGCGACCGTCCTGGCTACCGCCGGCACGGATGAGAAGTGCCAGAGGGCCTTCGCTCTGGGGGCATCCCATGTCCTCAACAACAGGACGGGCGACGTGGCGGCGTGGGCATGGGAGGTGACGTCCGGATCGGGAGTGGACATGGTCATGGACTTCGTGGGTGCCGCGCTGTTCGGTCCGTCCCTATTGTCCCTCGCACCCGGCGGCCGCCTGGTCAACTGTGGAAACGCCTCGGGCGACGAGGCGACCATCCCATCGCTCGGCCAGATGTTCCACTCGGGGATCTCGATCCTCGGATCGGACGCCTACCGCTCCGAGGAGTTCGGAGAGGTCTGGCAGGAGTTCTGCTCAGGATCCTTCAGGGTCGAGATTGATTCGGTGCACCATCTCTCCGATGCCGGGGTTGCTCAGGAGAGGATGCTCTCAGGAGATTTCTTCGGCAAGATCCTGCTCACCCCGTAGTGGGTGCGTGTGCCGGGCCCTCCCGCCAGGGTGGTCGCGGGTGCTCAGCGGACCGGCCAGCGTGGGGTGGGTGCCAGTCCGGCCTGGCTGAGGAGCCGTCGTTGAGCCTCGTTTGCCTCGGCCACCAGATCGGTGTGGTCGACCGTCGTGCTCTTGTAGTCCACGACGATCGGAACCCCGTCCACGACCACATCACGGACGGCACGGCCATCGCCGGCCCAGAGCAGTTGCAGTGCAGGATCCACGGAGGTCGGCGTGGAGGCGACGCCGGTCGTGTCGTGTACTACCAGATCGGCGGCCTTGCCAATTTCCAGCGAGCCGATCTTGTCGTCCATTCCGATCGCTTCGGCCCCGCCGATGGTCAGCAGTTCAAGTGCCTCGTGTGCACCGAATGAGCGGGGGTCCATTGAAGTGTCCCGGGCCAGCCCGGCAGCCAGGGCACCGACCCGTAGGGCATCGATGGCATCGCCTGCATTCTCGGTGTCACAGCCCAGCGCCAGTCGGCCCCCTTGATGGAGAAACTCGATGTGGCGGCCGGCGCTACTGACCCCCTGGCCCAGACGGAGGTAGGCCCACGGGCAGTACGAGACGGCGGTCTCCGTCTCGATGAGAAGGTCCAGCTCCTCATCATCTAGATGGACGGCATGGGCGATCAGAGTCTGCGGACCCAGAACTCCGAGATCGGCTAGGTGTGTGACAGGGCGTTTGCCGGTGCGTTTCAGGAAGGCGATCCCATCGTCGATCGATGGGGATAGGTGGAAGGTGAGCCGTGTGCCGGCCATACGTGCCAACTCGGCTGCTTCGACGTAGAGCCTGTCAGAGGACAGGTCGTGGCCCACGAGCGTCACCCAGCCCTGAACCAGGCCGTCGGAGGCATGCGCCTCCAGCACCATCTGCTGACGTTCCATGACCTCGTCCGTGGTTCCGCACAGGGAGCTGTCTCCGTTGTCCCACCCCCAGGCGCCGACGCTGCCGCGTACGCCCACTCGCTGGAACGCTCCGGCAACGCGCTCCGGATGGGCCACGGTGCCTGCTTCGATCGTGGTGGTGATTCCGTTCCCGACTGCCTCCAGGAGGGACAGGGTTGCTGAGAGCTCGTCGTCGTCGCCTGAATGCGCCTCGTGGATCGGCACGACCCAGTCGAAGATGGCCTCGTTGGAATCAATGTCGTCAGGTATGCAGGAACGGATGAGTCTGTCGCCGGTCAGGTGCTGGTGGCTGTTGATGAAACCGGGGGTGACGATGCATCCGGGTCCACCCAGTATCCGGGCCTGAGGATGCATCTGGACCAGGTCGCAACGCTGGCCAATGAGCCTGATGAGACCGTCGGTGACGTACACGGCGCCGTCCGTCCAGATGGTTCGGTCCCCGTCCATCGTTAGCAGTGTTCCCGCGACTATCAGGTCGGTCATCTGGCCTCCGGTGGACTGGGAGACTAGCGACCATGGGCGTTATCCTGCTGTGATGTCGCGATCGGCAATGCTGTCATCTAAGGCGATGCGAACCCACTGGCAGGTGGTGGCCAGTTCCACCGATGTCTCACCCGGGCCGCTGGGAGTGCGGCTACTCGGCGACGACTACGTGATCTGGCGCGGCCCTGAAGGAGACCTTGTCGCAGCGCCGGACAGGTGCCCACACAGAGAGGCGCCCCTGTCTGCGGGAACGGTCGAGAACGGCTGCCTGAGTTGCGTCTACCACGGTTGGACCTTCGCCGGTGGGGGCCGCTGCAGCGACGTGCCGTCAGCTGACGAGGGGGTTCCGATTCCTCCGAAGGCGAACCTGTCGACCATCGGGGTCACTGAGAAGTACGGGCTGGTCTGGTTATGTCCCGCCGAGCCGTCGGCTCCGATTCCGGAGATGTCGGTCGATTCTGACCCGTCGTTCAGGCGGATCAACACCGGGGTCGCGGTCTGGAAGGTGTCGGCACCACGGATGGTCGACAACTTCCTTGACATCTCACACTTCCCGTACGTGCACGTGGGCACCTTCGGTGGAGCCCAGGACTCGAATGTTCCACCTATCGAACTGGTCGACCTGGACGATGGGTACCACGGCTACAGGTACGAGGTGGTCGCCAAGAATCCTGAGGAGGCCCAGAAGACCTCGGGGTCCGCCGAGTCCGTGGTGGAGCGGGTCATGACCACCGGTTTCCACCTGCCGCTGGCCGTTCGGAGCACGATCGCCTACGAGACCGGGCTGGTACACATCATCCTGCTCCTGGCCACGCCAATCGACGAGGTCACCTCCTACTTCACGTTCGTCATCTGGCGGAACGACGATTTCGACGTACCAGCTGAGGACGTGATCCAGTTCGACAGGGCCATCGGAGAGGAGGACCGTGTGATGCTCGAGCGCCTCTCCGGAGAACTTCCCATGGAACGCACTGCGCTGGTTAGCGTCCGCGCCGACAAGGCGTCGGTCGAGTGGCGCCGCCGATTCGCCGGTCTGCTGGAGGCCTGACTAGTGGGTTCTGCAGCGGTAGACGATGCCGTAGCGAGGCTCCGGTCCGGCGGCATGGTCCTGGTGGCCGGATGGAGCGACGGGGTCGGCGCAGTGGTCGTCGCGTCTGGGCACGAGAGGGACTGGTTCGAGGCGAACACACTCGGTTACGTGGCTGTGGAGACAGCGGGACAGCACGCTGGCAGATTGGTGGCTCGACCGTCGCCGGAGTCCGCCGCAGCCGAACTTCTCCGGATGTCCGGCAGGTCAGGTGGTGGTCTCGGGATTCTTCCACCCGTCCAGACCACAGTCTCTAGTGACGCAGTATTTCCCAGGTTCGCCGATGACGAGAAGTTGGTGCTCATAGAGGTTGATGACCTCGTTCACTATCTCTGGTGCAATGTTCAACTGGTCGAGGCGAACGGCTCGGCGCCGGTACCGACGCGTTTCGGCACGTTCGACGGCCAGGTGTTCACAAGCCTGGTAGATGGTCTCGAACACATTGCATTCGTCACGGGTGACGTGGCCGGCGATTCAGTGGTCACGAGGGTGCATTCGGAGTGCCTTACGGGTGACGTATTCGGCTCGCTCCGATGTGACTGTGGTGCACAGTTGGAGATGGCTCTCGAGCACATAGCGGAGTTGGGCCGTGGGGTCGTCATCTACGTACGCGGTCATGAAGGCCGTGGCATCGGGTTGGCTGAGAAGTTCGGCGCCTATCGACTCCAGGACGATGGCCTGGACACGGTCGAGGCCAACCTCAAGCTGGGCCACCCTGTCGATACACGCCACTATGGAGTAGCCGCACAGATCATCTCGCTGCTTGGTATCGACTCGGTGGTGTTGTTGACAAACAACCCGGAGAAGGTGGCGGGTCTCGCCGACCTGGGCGTGGAGGTGGCGGGCCGGTCCGCCCTATGGACCAAACCGACGGCTCAGAACCTCCGCTACCTGGAGACTAAGAGGTCGCGGCTGGGCCACGTGCCCCCGGAAGTGCCGTGAGTCCTCAGGCCTGGCCTGTCTGGCGTAGGAATGTGAGGCTGTCGAAGTAGTCGACGCGCCGCGTTATCAGGCCCCCGGTGATCACGAAACTGAACATTCCCGGGATCTGGATCGGAACCCCATCGTGGACGGCCCGCATCAGGTAGGCGACGGCAACCCTGTCTCCCTCGGCGACCGTTTCCAATAACTCGTAACGGAGTCCGGTGAAGGCGGACAGGAAGAGCGGCAGGCGCTTGCGATACTCGGCCCGACCGGTGCACGAGTCGCCCAGCGCGCTCTTGTGGACGTTCTCGAAGTCGTCGCTGACATGGGACGCGATCTCGTCGGGGTCGCCAGTCTGAAACGCCGCCAGATAGGAGACGACCACGGATGTCGGATCGGGGTCTATCCCCAGACCTCCTGGGCGGTGGCGTAGATGCCCTGATCGTAGGAGAACTCGATCGTGTTCCCGTCGGGGTCTCGGGCCATGCAGATGTAGCCGATCGGGGGCGGCATCTGCGTAGGTGGCATGGCGAGGCTTCCGTTGGCCTCTGCTGTCGCAGCGGCTTCGTTGATCTCGTCCCTGCTGCAGAGTTCGATCCCGAGGTGGGCGAATGGTCCCAGAACGGTGTGTGGTGATGAGGCGAACGGGTCCATTCCCTCGAAGAACTGGGAAACGACGAGCACGAACGGGCTGTTGGAGTTGTCGTCGTGACCCAACCAGGCTCCGTAGCCGGCTTCGTCCTCTCTTCTGGTGAGGAGCTTCAGGGGGGTGTGCTCTGTGTACCAGGCGATGGTGGCGTCGATGTCATTGACACGCAGGGCCACATGCGTCCAGCGAGGTGACGGCGGGTGCACCGAGTAGGTGTCCGGGTTGTCGGGGTCCCGGGTCACTCGATGGTCCATCCGTCGGGGAGGTTCACATCTCCCACTGCCTGATGGGTCTCCTCGTCCTGCTCTGCGTCTGGAAGGTGCTGCCAGAGGAGCATCTGGTTGCCCCAGGGGTCGAGGAACGAGGCGTTGGCTCCACCGAACTCGGTCCAGAAGTGGTTGCGCCACAACTCCGTGGCGCCGAGGCGGTTCGCCGCTTCGAGTATCCGGTCGAAGGAGTCGTCCTCGCTGACCAGTATCCACGCACGCATGGACCTGCCACCGGGGTTCAGGTGTAGTGGCTCGGTGGGTTCCGTGCTGGGATTGGGGCGGGCATTGGATGCGTTGTACAGGCCCATGTGGAGGTTGCCCGTCGGGCCCTGTGATCCGTCATCCACCTTGAAGTTCTGGCCGGGCACGATCCGATGGAAGAGCCCAGGGATTCGCTCTTCTATCTCCCAGCCGAAGACCTCGCTGTAGAAGGCGTGGGCAGCAGCCGGATCGGTTGACGGAAGGTCGATGAAGACGAGCGTGTTGGGATAGGACACGGGCTCTCCCTGTGTGGTGCCGGGTATGTTGATGTGCGGTGGTGAGACCATAACAGTTGGTCTGATGGTCTGACCACAGGCGGAACTGGGCCTGCTCGTGGCAGATGTGTCCCGTTCGGAGCAGGTCGCCGTACCCGAATTCCCGCGGGTGGCCCCGATGAGGCCCGCTGGTACCATTCCCTCCGAGGACGGCCCGACTGGGGTCGTCCAGGGTCGGAACCCAAGACCTCCGGCCCTCCGTATGGC
>Ga0257112_10000284_pt1 | contig 22183 bp, 19 predicted proteins | sample LP_taG_5_FD_191565 | JGI IMG/M metagenome (GOLD analysis project Ga0257112, IMG submission 191565) | Marine microbial communities from Northeast Subartic Pacific Ocean, Canada - LP_J_2015_P26_1000m | ecosystem: Environmental > Aquatic > Marine > Oceanic | place: Canada: Northeast Subartic...
TGTTTTAGATGATGATGCTGCAGTAATTATTGAGAATGTTATTTCTATAGATACTGTTGAGACATTGAAAGGTGAGTTAGTTCCATACCTTTCAAAAGAGGTGTTTGGTAGAGATGAATTTACTGGTTTTAGTACTAAGAGAGTTGGAGCGTTAATGGCAAGATCAAATACATGCAGAGATCTTGCTTTGAATCCTTTAGTAATTAATGTTGCTAAGCAATATTTAGAACCTTTTGCTGATGGTTATCAGTTACATTTCACATCTGCTGTAAGTATTGGACCTAGTGAAACAAAGCAGGTTTTACATAGAGATAGAGGCATATGGGGAGGTTATCTCCCAAGAAAGATAGAACCTCTTATGAGCACAATTTGGGCTGTAACCGAATTCACCAGAGACAATGGAGCGACTCAGATAGTGCCGGGTTCTCACAAATGGGAGAAAGAAAGAGAGCCTGATGACACAGAAATTGCTTACGCTGAAATGAATCCTGGCTCTGTTCTTCTATATACTGGAACTGTTCTACACGGGGGAGGTGCAAATAAAACCGCATCAGAAATTCGTACAGGAGTTTTTTTACATTATGCTCTTAATTGGTTAAGACAAGAAGAAAATCAATACTTGTCTTGTCCTCCAGAAATTGCCAAAGAGCTAAGCCCTGAATTAAGATCTTTAATTGGTTATGCGAAAGGGGGCTATGTTTTAGGTTTTTACTCAGATCCCTATGACGAAGAAGCTAAGTTTGAATCAGTATCTCCTGAGAATATGTTCAATAACGCCAAGGATGAATTTGACAGTCTGCCCAACCCAGAAGAATTAATTGATAAAACTTCTTAAAAAATTACTCATTCAACTCTTGAGTTTGAGCATCATATAGACACAAGTTGTGAAGAGCATGACTAAAACTCAATTATTGACGTAAACCTTCTGAGATCCCCTTTAGGGTGGCATCTAATCTTTCGAATCGGTTTTTTGTCTGGACATCAGCATTCAATCCTTCAGCTGACAAGCTAAATCTGTTGATTTGTCGGGCGAGTCTATTGTTACCACCCATCTCCATTTCGATTTTGACTTGGTCGAGTTTTTCGATAATTTGATCCGCAGTATCTTCATCTATGGCTTTGTCTCTCAAAAGCTGATCAATATAGGCACGAGCCACCTCTGGAGTCGCGGGCCAGTCCATTGGCACTTGTTGTTGTGGGTTGAAAGCACGACGATGGCCAATCATTGGATAGGCAAGTGCAGCGGCTGCGATTTCGTTTTCACTCAGATACTCACTGGGTATTAGTTTTAATATGTCTAAGCCTCGAGTTATCTCAGTTCCATAAATAGTACCTTCATAATAATACACAGACCAATAACCACCTGTTATCAACTCGTCCTCCATTATAGGTCCACGGTCGAAGTAGGCGATCTCTATGGGGTTTAATGAATCAGTAAAATCAATCACTGAGATTCCACCTTGATACCAGGCCTGGACAAAGATGTCTCGTCCTGGAACAGGGACAATTGAACCATTGTGAGCAACACAATTTTCAGTTTCCATTTGCGGTGCTGGCATCTTGTAGTGACTTCTAAATTCAAGTTTCTCATCGACAATATCGTAAATGGCATCTGCACCCCAGTTTACTGGATCCCAGGCCCGACAGCGTGCACGGCCACCGCCACCCCATTCGTCTGTGAACAGCACCTTAGTGCCTTCATTATTGAAGGTAGCTGAGTGCCAGTAGGCAAAGCCAGAATCTGTTACCACATCGATTCGATGGGGTTTACTTGGATCCGTGATGTCAAAGAGAATACCATTACCAGAACAGGCACCAGCAGCTATATTGGCTGATGGGAATACCGTGATGTCATGACACTGGTCTGTGATATAGGTCTCCTGAGAATCATCACCATGGTCACCGCCACGCCAGAGTCCAGCCAGCACTCCTGTTTCAGGGTCAGCAAATACTGCAGGGCTGTCAATGATTCGTGACTGAGAGGGATCATCCACTGGAATTTCGATCACATCGATACGGAAAAGGGCAGTGCGGTCATCGCCGGGAATGTCCTCAATACATTGTTCTAATTCTTCCTCTTCACGAACACTTCCGGTGCCTGAGTTATAGACCAGAATCTTGCCATCTGGACTAGGACCTGACACCACTGAATGGGTATGAGAGCCACGGCAAGTTTGCACTGCACCCACCTGTTTTGGTCGACTCAAATCAGAGATATCAAAGATGCGTAATCCACGGAAACGATCTAGACTCGCGTCTACTATCACTCCTTCTAGTCCACAGTCAAGTCGACCACGAGTCTCTTCAACTGAATAAATTAGTAGGTCCCCAACTAAGGAAACGTCACCTTGACCTCCTGGGCAAATAACAGAGGTTATAAGTTCTGGTAAACCTTCCTCACTGATACTATAGATGTTGAAGCCATGGTAGCTTCCAGTCACTAGTATATCGTCTCGGAAGGTCATGTCTGTGTTGGAGAAACTGAGCATTGGATAACGCCGATTCATTGCATCTTCTTCTATAGATGTAATCTCCTCTTCATCCTCCTCAATGCTTTCTTGATCTTCTCTCTCAGTATCCTCATCCAGCTCTTCAGCCCCTCGTTCTGCAGGATTCGCAGGGTCATAGAATCCTATAGGCTTGCGTTGGGATTCCAAGAGTTGCATATTCATGATCGCTTCTTCTGCATCATAAAGGCCCGAAGCCAACCCTGCCCGTGGGTCACTTGAGAGACCTATTAATAATGAGTTCATTCGCTCAATTTCCACTGCTTGATCATTGGTTACATCCGAGGCAAATTCATTGAGAATGGGGTCGTAGGTAGACCCAGGCTTATCTCTGAGTTCCTCAACCATTTTTATTGCTCCATCATGATGAGCAATCATAAGAGACAGAAAAAGTTGGTCAAAATCTGTGCTTTTTGATTCAGCAAGTTGAGTCATTTGTTCTGTAGTCGCCATACCAATCATGGTGTGGTGAGTATGCTCTGAGTGTTCCGTAGTGGGGTCAGGTACTTGCTCTTCGCGTTCTTGCAACCAGTCTTGCATAAAACTTATTTCATCCTCTTGTGAAACATCAATGCGCCCAGCCAGATCAAGAATTGCCTGATTATTGGTACTTGGTATCGCCAGCCTAGACATCAATAGAGCTTGATGATGATGGATAATCATGTCTTTCATGAATTCGACATCGGCAACCGTATACGAAGAATTAGCAATATTTACTGCAGTTTCTGCATCAAGTTCACGCGTGGGGTTGCCAGGAGCACCTGGCTGAAGGATGGGGACTTCTGACACGCTAACAGACGGAATTAACAGACCACTCAAAAGGATGATGATAGTAATTTTGGAAAATGTTCTAAAAAGATAGATGTAAGTTGGATTGTTCAAAGATTCCCTCATTTTTAAAAAGTATACAATTTGATACTACGATAAAATGAATCAAATCAGTAATCTATATTAGAGTTTAGTTATGAAATATTATGTAAATGTTTTCTTGGTATTGTTAATTATTATTTCAATCTTTGGTTTACAACCATTCCGTCAAACCATAGACGCTGAAAAAACTTTGGTTGAAGACACTGGAGTTTATGCTACCGAAGTTCGAAGATTGCCTGATGCAACTTATTTAGTTGCTGTGAGAACTCCAATGCCTGAGGTAAAGGCAGACATGGTTCGTTGGTGGTTCTCTGATTTTCTGCAGACAACAGAACATTACAATTGGTGGCATCCCAAAGATCATGTATGGATGGATTGGGAAAATAAAATGCCAGGAGAAAATACAGGCTCTAGCCATTTAGTACATGAATACATTGGCGGCGAGTTAGCAAAGCTTAGAATACAATTTGTTAATAGTGCAGAGTTCTTTGGCTATGAAGTAAATGATGAAAATACATTCGTAATTTGTGCGAAAGTAGGCTTGCTAGAAGAAGATATCAACGTAGCAAGAATGTGTCATGTTGTAAGAAATACATTGGATGGTGCAGAAATGAGAACTCGTTTTTGGTTGGGGCATATTGCTAAGCGTGAAGGAAACAAAACCATTACCTCAATACAGGGTTTTATTGGAAATACGGCTTTAGCGCGTCTGTTTGTGCTAGATAAACAGAGTGCAGAAGACTTAAAGCGCCATGCAAAGGAAGAGATGAAGTATTTAGCAGATTTACTACCAACACTTTATGAATCAGAAAAAGAGGTTAGATCACAATGAGCGAAATGGCATGGTCATCTCTAATCTGGATTGATTCAGCCAATGAATAAAAAAGTAGTTAATCAATTAATATGTAGGTAATATTTTTAGTTTATATATTACCCCTTAGGATAATTTTCTTAGTTTAGAAGCATAGTATGGAAATAAGTTTTACAGAGAAAGACCTAGAATTCAGAGATGAAATAAGATCCTGGATTGAACACGATTACCCAAAACACATCAAAGAAAAACAAGACAAAGGGGAGGTCTTAACCAAAGAAGAGGTTATTGAGTTTCACAAAGCACTCGCTGCTAAAGGGTGGATGGGCTATAACTGGCCAGCTGAATATGGAGGAACCGGTTGGACGTCCACGCAAATATATATTTTCCAGAAGGAATTTGGTCTTGCAGGTTGTCCAAATATTTTACCTTTTGGCGTGAGCATGGTGGGGCCTGTTATCTACACTTTTGGAAATGAAGAGCAAAAGAAGAGATTCTTACCAGATATATTAAATTTTAATACCTGGTGGTGCCAAGGGTATTCAGAACCGGGTTCAGGTTCTGATTTGGCTTCCCTAAAAACCAAAGCTGTCAGAGAAGGTGATGATTATATTGTCAATGGATCCAAAACATGGACGACTCTAGCTCAACATGCTGATTGGATATTCAACCTAGTTAGAACTGAAACAACAGAAAAAAGACAGGAAGGTATTTCCTTTATTCTAATTGATATGAACACTCCGGGTGTTGAAGTGGAACCAATTATTACAATTGATGGAGCGCATGAAGTGAATGCTGTCTTTTTTACTGATGTGAAAGTACCTGTTGAGAATTTAATTGGAGAGGAAGGCAAAGGTTGGACCTATGCAAAATTTTTATTAGCTCATGAACGATTTGGTATCGCTGTTGTCGGAGCTTCAATCAGACAGTTAAGTAAATTAAAACAATTGGTCGCAGAGCTTGATAATCCTGATCTAGAAAGAAAGGTTAAAGAGCTTGAGATTAATCTTTCAGCTTTGGAGATGTTAGAGCTTAGGCTACTGTCTGATTTAGAAAACGGCGGCCATCCCGGTGCAGAATCCTCCATTTTAAAAATACGAGGTACCGAGATACAACAACGTCTCACAGAATTATTTGTCGAAGCTTCTGGAGAGTATGCTCTTATTTACCCCGGACCTCATGGTCATCTTGCTAACTCAAAACCAAGCGGCCCTGACCATGCTGCTAAATCACTTTCTAAGTATCTTAATTTTCGCAAAGCCTCTATCTATGGAGGTAGCAACGAGATACAGAAAAACATAATTTCTAAAATGATATTAGGTTTGTAGTTATGAATTTAAATTTTTCAGATGAACAGCAAATGCTAAGAGATCAGGTCCAAAAGTTCTGTGAGTCAGATTATACTTTTGAAAAAAGAGAGGAAATTATTAAATCTGGAGAGGGCTTCAATAGAGATTTTTGGAAGCAATATTCGGAGCTTGGATGGCTATCTCTGCCTTTTAAAGAAGACTCAGGTGGGCTTGGTTATGGACCAGTTGAACTTTCCATTTTATTCGAAGAATTTGGAAAAGTGCTTGTAATTGAACCTTATCTAAGCACAGTCGTATTGTCAGGAACCATCATTGATCATTCCTCTTTTGATAGGCGTATTGAACTTATAGAAGGAATCATATCCGGCGACAAACATCTGTCCCTAGCTTATATTGAGTCCAATCAAAACTTTGATCATTCTGATCCTAAAACCTCAGCTTCAAATCAAGGTGATAACATACTGGTTAATGGTAAGAAATCGTTGGTTTTAAATGGCGGTAATGCAAACCATTTTATTGTCATGGTGACACTTGATAAAGAATGTGCCTTGGTTTTGATTGACAAGGATCAGGCAGGACTATCATTAAATCAATACCCAACTGTGGATGGACAGACTTGTGCAGAGTTAACACTTGAGAACGTTAGCATCACTAACGAGGCAATTATTGCTCAAGGCGATGAAGCCAAAAGACTTCTCGATGAAGCACTCAATCTAGCTACACTTTGTATCAGTGCTGAAAGCATTGGCTGTATGACAGCGTGTTATTTGCAAACAGTCGAATACACTAAGAGCAGGCAACAGTTTGGTCAACCCATCAGTAATTTCCAAGTGCTGCAACACAGAATGGTGGATATGTTTATCGAAACTGAAATGTGTAAGTCGCTTTTATATAAAGCTATGCTTGAGTGTGATTCTGATGAAGACACGAAAGCTCAATCAGTCTCAGCTCTTAAATACCAAGTGGGAACAGCAGGTAAATCTGTTTCCCAACAAGCTGTTCAGCTTCATGGTGGCATGGGTGTAAGTGATGAAATGCGGATCGGTCATTACCTGAAAAAGCTGGTTGCTATAGATGCCTTATTTGGCAATGCTGATTATCATCTGCATAAGTATTCAAAATAAGAATGAGATTACGGAATAGAATTCCACCACCTATTGTTACTCTTGCCTTTATTCTTCTCAGTTTTTGGTTAACAAATTATCTTCCTAAACTAGTATTTAATTATCAGGGATTGTTATCCGTGTTAATGATTTTAATTGGCTTAACAATTATGGTTATTGCTGTTAAAACATTTAAAAAGAATGAAACCACACTGAACCCTTTAAACCCAAGGGAAGCATCATATTTAGTTACTAACGGTATATTCAGTTACACAAGAAACCCTATGTATCTAGGAATGATAATTATTTTGTTAGGAGTCACTATTTATAATGGTGTTTACATTGGGATAATTATTCTACCGTGTTTTGTTCTCTACCTAACAGAATTCCAAATAAAACCTGAAGAAGAAGCCATGGAAGAAATATTCTCAGCTGACTATACAGATTATTTAAAAAGAGTGAGAAGATGGTTATAGAAATTACCCCAGTGATTATATGGTGGAATAAAAAAGTGTTAAGTTAACCTTATTGTAGTTGTGCTTGAATTTCTCACCATTGCTATTCTTCATTTATTTGCTGTAGCTAGCCCAGGACCTGATTTCTTATTGGTTACCAGGCAATGTTTGAAATTTGATCGAACTGTTGCTATTTGGGCAAGTGCAGGGATAGCAACTGGAATTCTATTTCATTCTTTTATAGCAATTACAGGTGTTTCTTTAATCATCTCCTCAAACCCTGAGATTTTTAAATGGTTAAAGATTTTGGCATCAATCTATATTGCTTATTTAGGGTATCTATCAATATTTAAATCATCGACATCAGTTAGCGATGAAGATAAAAGAGATAATGAGGATTATTTTGGCTCATTTGTCTTAGGCCTGATCACTAATATTTTAAATCCCAAGGCTATTTTATTTTTTATTACAGTTTTTACTGCAGTTGTGGATGCTTCAACCACACGTTTATTACTAAGCATATACGGGTTTTACATGTCACTCACAACCTTCATTTGGTTTACCGGTATTTCTTATATCTTTTCTAATCAAGGGTTAAGAGATAAGTATAAAAAATTTATTCCACTCTTCGAAAAGAGCATTGGAGTAGTGCTTATTATTATTGCTCTTGGCTTAATTTTGTAAAAAAGGGTTTTAATCTCTTTTTTGATTGATCTCAGATGTCTATAATTGTTCTTCAATCATTTAGGCATGGATAACATTGAGCTAATGAATAAAGAATTTAAAAACTTTATCAATCGTTTAGAAAAAAGCAAAGATTCTTTCAGAACCACTGCGACTGAAAAGAGACATCATGCAGGGTATCGAACAGCTAGAGAAAATCTAGAAGATTTAGCTGACCCTGACAGTTTTTTGGAATTTGGTGAGTTCGCTGTGGCTGCTCAAAGAAGTCGACGAGACTATGATGAACTGCAAGCAGAGACATCAGCTGATGGAATTCTTACTGGCTTTTGCACAATCAATGCAGAACAGGTTGATGAGAACAGAGCACATGCTATTGCTATTGTTTATGATTATTCTGTTTTAGCAGGCACTCAAGGGTTCTTTCATCATCAAAAATTAGACCGTATTACTGAGCAAGCTGAGAAGTTTAATTTACCCATAGTAATTTTTACTGAAGGCGGTGGCGGACGTCCCGGAGATGTGGATGTTACCACTCAAATTGCTGGGCTTCATATCCCGTCTTTCTCTACCTGGGCAAGGTTGTCTGGTCATTGCCTTAAAATTGCTGTTAATAATGGGTATTGTTTTGCTGGAAATGCTGCTCTTTTTGGGTGTTCTGATTTTCGGATTGCAACAAAGAGTTCTTGGATTGGTATGGCCGGACCAGCCATGATTGAAGGCGGAGGTTTGGGTGTGTTTGATCCAAAAGAAATTGGACCAGCTAATGTTCAAGAGCAAAATGGTGTCATTGATATTGTTGCTGAAGATGAGCAAGAAGCCACTTTGATAGCTAAAAAATTATTGTCTTATTTTCAAGGCCCAGTTAAAGACTACTCACACGATGATCAAGCCAAATTAAGAGATATTATTCCTGAAGACCGACGTTGGGCTTACCCTGTAAGGAATGTTATTGAATTACTGGCTGATACAGACTCCTTTTTAGAGCTAAGGAAGAATTACGGAAGAAGCATCATCACTGGATTTATAAGAGTTGAAGGACAACCAATAGCTCTTCTAGCCAGTGATTGCCAACAATTAGGTGGGGCAATTGATTCAGAAGCTGCAGAGAAAGCAGCTGAATTTTTAACAATATGTAATGCACATTCCCTACCTGTGGTTGTTCTTGCTGATACCCCTGGCTTTATGGTGGGTCCTGATAGCGAAGAACAAGGCGCAGTGAGGAGAATGGCTAAGTTATTCAAAGTTGGTGCTAGTTTACAGACACCGGTCGTTGCAGTTTTTCTTAGAAAAGGCTATGGATTAGGGGCACAAGCATTAGTCGGCGGCAGTCTCCATGATCCTGTTTACACAGTTGCTTGGCCTACAGCTGAATTCGGCGGCATGGGCTTAGAAGGGGCAGTTAAATTAGGTTTTAAAAAAGAACTAGAGGCAGAGATTGACACTGATAAAAGAGAAGCTTTGTATAATGAACTGGTTGCACAGGCATACGAAAGAGGCAAGGCAATAGAAGCAGCAGCACATCTTGAAATAGATGCTGTTATTGACCCGATAGACACAAGGTCAGCGGTGACTAAGGCTGTTAACATGGCTTTGAATAAAAAAAGCTAACGATGACAAACAAAAAACTAACAATCTTAACCTGCATGGATTCGAGACTGGATCCAATTATCTAAATTATGAGATTACCAATATTTCAAGTGGACGCCTTTACAGACAAGCTGTTTTCAGGCAACCCCGCAGCAGTTATTCCCATGTCAGACTCTTTATCAGAAGAGCTGATGCAGTCTATTGCACTAGAAAATAATCTCTCTGAGACAGCTTTCATTGATTTATCTAAGCAACCCTATGTTATTCGTTGGTTTACACCAACCACAGAAGTTGATTTATGCGGCCATGCTACACTGGCATCAGCAAAGGTTCTATTTGATAAAATTCTTGACGAGCCAACCAATGAAATAAATTTTCAATCAAAATCTGGTGCGTTAAGAGTGTTCAAAAAAGATAACCTGATTTTTCTTGATTTTCCTTCCGACACATCTTCAGAAGTCTTAGACAAGGCATTTATAGAAGATCTATTAGGTTTTCAGCCAAATCATCTTTTTAAAGGTAGAGACGATTATCTTGCTGTTTTTAGTAGTGAAGATATTATTAAAAATCTGAAGCCTAACTTTTTAAAGATTTCTCAAATCAAATCCAGAGGTTTGATAGCCACCGCACCAGGTGATCAAGTGGATTTTACTTCACGATGTTTTTATCCACAACTTGGTGTCAATGAGGATCCTGTTACCGGATCTGCACACACATTAATGATTCCTTATTGGAGCAAAATCTTGGGTAGGCATGAGATGGTTGCGCAGCAATTATCTAAGAGAGGGGGAATCTTATATTGTGAGCACCAAGAAGAACGAGTCCTGATTGGTGGTAAAACAGCTATATATATGAATGGTGAAATTAACCTCTAAGATTTAGCTTTAAAATACATTTGATTTTTTTCTTTTTACTCTTTAATTTCAACTGTTCGAACAAATAATTCTACAGGAGCAAATTATGCAAAAAATTATCATATCTTTAATGGTATTACTCATGACTCCATTAATAGCCCAAGCTGATCATCATGCAACTCCAGGACCTGGTGAAGGTAGTTTTACAACATTGATGGTTCAGGCCCCAGACGTCTCAGCCTATATTAAATATTTAAAAAATAATCCAGAGCTTTTTAGTGCATTCAACGCCTCTGCTGCTGGTGTTTGTGTAACTAAAACAGGTCAAGATTATCCTGGAGAAATGTTCGTTTGGAATGCTTTTCCTGATGTAACAGGGGCCATGGAAATAACCACAGCTTATGATCCTGATAAAGCACCAAAAGACTTAGCAAAACTCAGAACCCCTAAGTACAGTCTTGCATGGAAGCCGTTAAAGCCATTTGCTTTAAGTCCTGGTTTTGAAAGAGTAACACGTGTAAAAATTAAACCTGAAAACGTTCCCGCTTATATCGCTGCAGCAACAAAGCTCGAAGCAGCAATTAGAAATGCCGGCCATGATTTTAATATGGGTATTTTCCAACCACTTGGCGGAGGTGTTCATGAAACAGGAACTTTTTTATTGCGGGGCGTATCACCGAATTCTACCGAAGCCGGCAGACTCATAGATGAGTATTTTTCTGGAGCAGCATGGGGACAACTATACCTTAAGGCTAGCTCACTCATCGATGAGGTTGTGAGAGACACTTATGAAGTATGCGAACAAATTTATACTGCTGAACAATAAGATTGATTAGCGATACAAAATATTTTATTAGGAGAACAATTAAATGAAAAAATTATACAGTCTATTAACAATAACTTTTATGTTGTGTCCAAGTGTTTATGCAAGCTCTCATTCACACTCGCATGATGACTCAGATCATAAGCATTATAGTAATCAAGAGATAATGGAAATAGCGATGTCAGCAGCTCCAAAAAATGTCAGCGACAAGGCAACCATTATGGCATCAGACGGAGCCATTTTAAAAGAAGGAAGCAATGGATGGGTGTGTATGCCTGGAACTCCACCTAATGAAAATGTCAATCCAATGTGTGTTGATCCAGCCTGGCAAAACTGGTTACAAGCTTGGGTGAATCAAGATGACTATGATTCTGAATCGGCCTCATTTGGAGTGTCTTATATGTTAGTAGGTGATATTCCTGTGGATAATAATGAGCCATTTAATCAAGACCAAAGTAAAGGCGTCTGGGTAGCAGAAGGGCCTCATCTTATGCTGCTACTACCAGAAAGTTTAATGAAAGATCTCCCTAGAGATCCATACGCAGGTGGTCCCTATGTGATGTTTGAAGGTAGTGATTTTGTTCATGTGATGGTGCCTCTTGAGGTTTCAGAACCCCTTAAATAGATAATAATAAATTTATTCTTTACTGGAGGCCCTAATGTTTTTTCTCAAGCAGCTATTTCTGATCAGTCTGTCTTCTATAGTTTTTTTCATTTCTAATAATATCTTTGCTACCACAATTATTCATGCTGGAAAGTTGATTGACGGTAAGGTAGATGTTGTTCAGTCAAAAATGACCATTGTGATTAATGATAATCTTATTACAGATGTAATTAAGGGTTATAAAAATCCTAAAGATGATGAGATTTACCTCGATCTAAAAGACCTTACAGTTCTTCCAGGACTCATGGATATGCATGTTCACTTCGGTGGAGAATATCAATCAAAAGCAGAGAGACCCTCAAAAGTTGAAAAAGAGATGGAGGCCATTCTTGCGACTCAAGATGCCTACGTCACATTCAAGGCAGGTTTTACAACAGTTAGACAAGTTGGTGATAGTGGCATGGTCGCAATCAGTCTGAGAGATGCCATCAACCAAGGCAAGGTTGTCGGCCCAAGAATATACACCTCAGGAAAGAGCTTAGCGACTACAGGAGGTCATGCAGATCCCACCAACGGCAGAGCTGCCGATGATTATCACTATCCATTGCCAGAGGATGGTGTTGTTAATGGTCCTTATGAAGTTTATACAGCAGTAAGGCAAAGATATAAAGACGGTGCTGATGGGATAAAAATAACAGTTACAGGCGGGGTTTTAAGTGAAGCAAAATCTGGCAGTAATCCACAATTTACTCAAGAAGAAGTTAACGCAGTTGTAAGTGCGGCTAAAGATTATGGCATGTGGGTAGCAGTTCATGCCCATGGTGCAGAAGGAATGAAACGAGCAATTAGAGCTGGTGTAGATTCCATTGAACACGGTACCTTTATGGACGAAGAAGCAATGGAGCTTATGATTGAGAACGGCACTTATTATGTCCCAACAATTTCTGCTGGAGAGTTTGTTGGTGCAAAATCTAAAATAGATAATTATTTTCCAGAAATAGTCAGACCTAAAGCAGCCAGTGTTGGGCCACAAATCAGCGACACTTTTTCTAAAGCCTATAAAAAAGGGGTCAAGATAGCTTTTGGCACTGACGCGGGTGTTCAACCCCACGGAACCAACTGGGAAGAATTTGTTTTCATGGTAAAAAATGGAATGCCTGAAATGGAAGCCATTCAATCTGCCACCATGGAAACTGCAAAACTTTTAAGGATTGATGACACTTTAGGGTCGATAGAAACAGGGAAAATAGCAGATATCATCGCTGTTAATGGCGATCCTTTAGATGACATTTCAGTGCTTAAGGATATCGCTTTAGTTATTAAGGACGGAAAGGTTTACGATTAGGTTCGACACATGACAACCGGGCCTTTTGACTCATTAAGAGACTATATCCATGCTCTAGAATCCAATGATCGGTTGATCAGGATTAAGCAAATGGACCAAGATAAGTTCGAGGCCACAGGCTTTGCTTATCGATTAGTCAAAGAATATGGATATGATCTTGCCCCGGCTTTTTTAATTGAGAAAATAAAGATCAATAATCAATGGGTGAATGGTCCGGTAATAGGTAATCTTTTTGGTGGTTGGAATGCTGAAGCATTAATTTATGGTGTTGAAAATTTAGGTGAGTCACAACAAATTTCTCGTATTAAAACCTTTAAGCACCTCAAAAAACTTCATAAAGAAAATAATGGATGGCCTAAAATATCACCCGTCACAATCGAAAATCAAAACGCACCTTGTAAAGAAAATATAGTTTTAGGTGAAGACGTTGATATTTTGAAGTTTCCTTGGTTGCAGACAAATCCTGCTGATGCCGGAAGATATATTAATGCAGCTACTATATTTATTGAAGATGAAGAACTTGGAAGAAATGTTGCCACCTATCGTTGTCAGGTTAAGAGCAAAAATAAAATTGGTTTTAATGCTGAGATTAAGCAAAACGCTTGGAGTTTCTTAACTAAGATGAAAGAGAGGGGTCAAACTACTGCAGCTGTGGCCATTGCTAATGGAGTAGATCCAATAACTTTTACACTGGGTGCTTCAAAGATTGCTAAATTGGGAGAAGATGAACTCGATTATGCCGGCGGTATTAGAGGTAAGCCAGTAGAGATGGTTAAATGTGAAACCAACAATATTTTGGTTCCTGCAGAATCTGAAATTGTTTTAGAAGGCGAAATTCCTCTCGATAAGATGGAGGAGGAAGGACCTTATGGAGAAATGTACGGGTTTATGGGATTAAAGAAAAATGAGAATTTTTATATGGAAATTAAAGCCATTACTCATAGGACTAATCCTTGGGTTGTTAATTCTTTTGCTGGGGTAACAAAAATATCTCCAAGCATTCTTCAAACGGTAGGCAATTTTATAGATTACAAAACCTTTATTCCTAATCTTGTTGATATTTATCGTCCTGCAGAGAGCACGGGAGTGTTAACCGCTAGCATTAAGAAAGATAAGTCAGGACAAGGCATGGAGGCAGGAAAAATTCTTGCTGAGAAAGATTTCTTTGCAAAAATGATTATTGTTGTTGACGAGGATGTTGATGTTTACGATAAAGGTGAGATATTCCAAGCTTTAGGTACTCGTTGGCAACCTTATCCTGCTGTAGAGATTATAGAAAAGATGAGAGGCATGCCTCTAGATGCAAGTGCTCCTGAACGTTTTAGCACCAGTAAAATCATCATAGATGCAACTCGACAGCTAAAAGACGAAGGCGGGCCATCTATTTGGCCAGATATTTCCAAAGTAATGCTAGAAGAGATGAGCCCAGAGACAAGTAAGTTAGTTGATGAAAATTGGTTAAAATACTTTGAAGACAGTAATGACTAATAACCATAAAATTCATTTAATAGGTGTTCCAGGATCTCCTTACACTAGAAAAATGTTAGCTTTACTGAGGTTTAGACATATCAGTCATCTTGTCACTTGGGGCCAACCGCTCAATATTCTAAAGAAAAATAACATTGAGCCACCCAAGCCTATTTTGTTGCCAGTTTGTTTATTTGAAGGGGATGAGGGTGTTATAGCAAAATGCGACTCAACCCCAATTATCAGAGATCTTGAAAATGACTTTACTGAAAGAAGTGTCATTCCGAGCAATCCGGTACTTAGTTTTTTGAACTATCTTATTGAAGATTTTGCAGACGAATGGGTAACAAAATATATGTTTCATTACAGATGGCATTTCAAGAAAGATATAAACAATGCTGGTGATTGGCTTCCTTTTTTGTATGGAACTAATACTGATCAGGAAACTTATTCAACCTTAAGAGATTATATTGTAGATGCACAAACTAGTAGATTATGGGTTGTTGGATCCAATGAAACCACTGCCCCAATTATTGAAGCAAGTTATCTCAGAATCTTAGGTATCCTAGAAAAAATATTAGCAAAACAATCTTTTCTGTTTGGTGATCGTCCATCATCTGCTGATTTTGGAATATTTGGACAACTGACACAATTAGTCAATGTTGATCCTACCTCACGAGCTCTTGCAGAGAAGCAGTCAATGAGAACAGTTGCCTGGGTAGATCTCATGGAGGATCTTAGTGGTATCTCAGATAATACTCAATGGATGAAACCGGAGAGTGTGCAACCAATTTTAAATGATTTATTGATCGAGATAGGTAAAACATACGTCCCTGCCATGTTGGCAAATGCTGAAGCTATATCAGCAAATCAGGACACATGGAGTAATCAAATTTGCGGATCAGACTGGAGCCAGAAAACCTTTCCTTATCAAGCCAAGTGCCTCAACTGGGTCAGAGAAGAATTTAATCGGTTGAATCAAGAAGATCAAGATCTTGCAGTGTCTTTGTTAAAAGATACAGGCTGTGAGAACCTTTTCAAGGAGTGAAATAGTGAAAGTTTTAAGAACGCCTAATAAATATTTTAAAAACATTAAAGATTATCCTTTCGAGCCAGTTTATACATCCATTCAAACCAAAGATGGAACAGAGATTAGGGTGCATCATATTGATGAAGGCCCAAGAAATGGGCCTATACTTTTAGCAATGCATGGTCAACCAGTTTGGAGCTACCTTTATGCAAGAATGATTCCGATTCTTAATGAAGCAGGCATTAGAGTCATTGCTCCTGATTTAGTTGGATATGGAAAATCAGATAAGCCCGCAGCAAGAGAAGATTACTCATACCAAAATCAAGTTGACTGGATGAGTACCTGGTTGGAGAAGAATAACTTTAAGAATTTAACTTTTTTTGGCCAAGATTGGGGAGGACTTATTGGTCTTAGGATGATTGCACAAGACCCAGACAGATTCATTAAAGTATCAATGGGCAACACTGGCTTACCATACAACCCAGACACACCCCAAGAAGTTATTAATCAGGTAAAAGCATTCAGGGGTAGTGATTTAAAACTAACACCAATGAGCGTGGCTAAAGAGGTTCGTCAAATGGATGGGCAAAGTTTAGCTCAAGATAAATCTCAGAAGTCACACCCTGCATTGAAATTTATGTATTGGCAAAAATTTTGTTGGGATACAGAAAATTTACCAATAGGCTTCCTTAACACCAGCATGATGGAAAAAAGATCAAAATTTGTTTTGTTGGGTCAATATATTTTTCATCGACTAGGTTTAAATAATATATCTCCGTTCAGAACAGATCTTTCAAAAGCCTATGATGCACCATTTCCTAATGCGAGTTACAAAATGGGACCAAGAGCTATGCCAAACCAGGTTCCAATATTCCCAGATCAATCTCTGGATGCACAAAGAATCGCAAGAGAATTCTTTGCAACCTCAACTATTCCATTTTTATCAGTGTTTGCTGGTGACGATCCAGTTACCAATGACATTGAGAGGGATGTATTAAAAATGGCACCTAATGCAAAAAGTGCTCCACATATTGGAGGTGGGCATTTTTATCAGTGGACTAGACCAAAGCAATTATCTAAGATTTTAATAGATTTTATTAAGGAGTAGTTATGAAAGTGGAAAATAAATTAAGACCAAATGCCAAACAAATGGCTGGATTTCTACTTGGCGATACAAAAACAATCATCCACATGGTTAATTTATTAAAGTTTAAAAATAAAGCTGAGTATAAAGATGGGCGGCAAACTGACTTAACTGGAGAAGAAGCTTACCAAATATACGGAAAAGAAGTTCAAGAGCATCTTCGAAAAGTGGGTGGAAAAATGATATTTAGTGGAGAAGTGAGTCGATTAGTTCTCGGAGAGGTTGAAGAACTCTGGGATTGGGTTGCAGTTGCGGAATACCCTAACAAAAAAGCTATGCGATCCATGATTATGGATAAGGAATATCAAAAAAGTGAAGAGCACCGAAGCGCCGGCTTAGCAGGTCAATTAAATTTAGAAACCAGGCCGCATCAGTGAAATTAGCTCGGTACATAGTTGCTACAGTGATTTTAATTCTTATAGCTGTTGTAATTTTAATAAGACTGCCTAGTGTGCAAGATAGACTTATGATTGCAGGAGTTAATAGTGCGATGTTATCTTCTTCCGTAGATTTGCATGATGACTCGCTAACTGCCTTAGTATGTGGTTCTCGTGCGCCATTGCCAAATCCGAATAGGGCTGAAGCATGTATCTTAATAAATGCAGGCGGAAATTATTATGTGGTTGATGTTGGTGATGGCAGTGTTAGTAATTTAAGGGACTGGAGAATTGATGGAAGCAAAATTAAAGCTACATTACTCACCCATCTTCACTCAGATCATATTGCTGATCTTGCAAATTTGCATCAGAACACTTGGATCGCACAATCTAGACCAAAAAGATTAGATGTCTTTGGTCCAGCTGGAGTTGAGTTGGTTACACAGGGGTTTGAAGATGCATATCAACTAGATTACCAATACAGAAATGAACATCATGGCAATGAAGTTGCTCCTCTTGAGGTTGTAGGCTTTGATCCTCATCCGATAGATTTATCAAACCCAGTAATTATTAATAAAAACGGTTTAAAGGTTACAGCTTTTGCAGTTCCTCATGATCCAGTAAAACCTGCCTTGGGCTATCGCTTTGATTATAAGGGCCGGTCCATTGTGATAAGTGGGGATACCAAGTACAGCGAAAATCTAATCAAAAACGCCGAAGGCGCTGATGTACTATTCCATGAAGCTCAAGCAAACCATATTTTAAAAATCATGGAGGATGTAGCCAACAATGCTGGTCGCCCTTTGGGAGCAAAGATTTTTCAAGATATTTTGACTTATCACACTACTCCTGAGGAAGCTGCCAAAGCAGCAAATCTTGCTAATGTAGACCACTTAATTTTCTATCACTTGGTTCCTGCTCCATTAAATAGCCTAATGGAGACAGTTTTTTTTCGAGGCGTCAATAAAATAAGAAAAGAATGGACTGCTGCAGAGGATGGCACTATGGTCAATTTACCAATAGACAGCGATGAAATAATTATTTCAAATATTAATTAATTTGAAACCAACTCATGAATACTTTATGGGACTTGCTCTCGAGCAGGCTAAAAAAGCTGAAAGCTGTGGAGAGGTCCCTGTTGGCGCAGTCTTTATTGATGATGATCAGGTCATAGCAGAGGCTGGTAATGCATCAATTATTTTAAATGACCCCACAGCTCATGCAGAGATAGTAACACTTAGGGAGGCAGCAGAAAAAAAAGGGAATTACAGGTTAGGAGGAACCCTTTTTGTAACCCTAGAACCTTGTATCATGTGCATGGGAGCATTAATCCATGCTCGAGTAAAGAAACTAATATTTGGAGCTTATGACCCTAGATCTGGAGCAGCTTTATCTGTCTATAACTTCTCAGATTCCCCTCATCTTAATCACCGAATTGAGGTTGAAGGAGGAATTTTAGAGAGTGAGTCTCAGCTATTGCTTAAAGATTTTTTTAAAGCTCGACGCTAAGGAGTTATAGCTTAGTCTGTAAATTTTTCAAGGTTTAAAACTTAATACTGGAAAGCCACTATAGATATATTTAACGTCTTTTGGATAGAGCAATCTCTTTGAAATTAAGATGATTAAATTCAAATATGCCTCCAGGAGTCAATGAATTTGAAACTTGCTGGCGCCAGTCATAATGCATACCTATATTGCCTGACTTGGGTGGGTTAACTTTAAAAATTACAGTGTAGGTTTGATCAACGGCCCCAGGTAATTTAATGTTCTGCGCGTAATGAAGATTATCTGACATGTTCAGATGAGGCATGAGATTAACCGTTAATGTTTTATTAGTTTTTTCATTAGCAATAACCGCTGTAACGTCTAGATAAGCAACATGCCCTCCAACTGGAGATCCTGAAGGTGCATTATCAGACCAGTTGGCAATTACCTCTAAGTGAACATCAGTTTCATTTTCATTTAGAAAAAAATTAGCACCTTGAACATCATCCTTAATTCCACCTTCAAATATTAAGTCAATCCCAGGTTTTATTGATGATTCACCAATAATCATTTCTGGTAATGCATTTAACTCTATGGCGAAAAGCCCGATAAGAAGAGATAAAAAATAATGTCGATTTTTAATTTTCATTGTTTACTTCCTTTAACTGGTCAGGTAGAAAATACCTAACAAAATCAGAACAGTTGATATGGTGCCTTTAATGATAAAAAACAAAACTGACCCTTTAATGGTGTAATTCAGGATCTTTTTTTTGTTCGGTTTTATCTTTTCTAACAACTCAAAAACTCATGATTCATTTAATTAATATACATAATAATGATAATCATTCTCATTTCAATTAATTTTTTTTCAAGGAACTGAATAAAAAAGTCGATTTTAGTTTTTATTGGATTTTTCCACCACGATAATAACCCTCTATATAAAATTCTAGGTTATAATTCGATTTATATTTATTGATAGTTTGATCAAACTCAATGGCAACAAAAAACCTGTATAAAATTACTTTTAGCAATCAAGGTAAACTCTATGAGATTTATGCTAAAAGTGTATCTAACAGCAATTTACTTGGATTTATTGAAATAGAGTCATTGGTTTTTGGAGAAAAAACTTCCTTAGTTGTTGACCCATCAGAAGAAAAAATAAAAACGGAATTTGAAGGGGTAAAGCGCACCTACATACCGATGCATTCTGTTTTGAGAATAGATGAAGTTGATAAAGAAGGTGTGAGCAAGGTTAGTAAAGCAGATGGGAATAATGTTACACAGCTACCTAGCACTGTATTTGTCCCTGATGGTAAGTCAAAAACTTAATTATTTAACTCAGGAGTGAATGATGCTCACCATTGAAGGGCCACCATCTCACTCACCTTATCGACTTAACCAACTCTTATCTGAGCTGCAGAATATTGATTCATCCATCACCTTAATCGGTGCCCGATATATACATTTCATTGATAACAACAAAGACTTCACTGACAAGGATTATGATGTCTTGAATCCACTACTAAGCTACGGACCTGATTGGGATCTTGGTGCAACTAAAGGCGATAAAATAATAGTTATTCCTAGGATTGGCACCACCTCTCCATGGTCCAGTAAAGCCACGGATATAGCCCATGGTTGTGGATTGTCCAACATCAATAGAGTCGAGCGAGGATTGATATACACATTAGTAGATCTAACTGATGATGAACATCTAAGATCTCGTTGTGTTACCGCACTCTATGATCGAATGACCCAGCAAGCAATAACGCAATTTGATCAACTTGATAGGATGTTTGATATTGACCAACCTCAATCATTCACAACAATCTCAATATTGTCTGAGGGAATCAAGGCTTTGGAAGTAGCAAATATCCAACTAGGTTTAGCGCTTAACAACCAGGAAATGAATTATTTACTAGAACAATTCCAAATTCTAGAAAGAGATCCAACGGACGCCGAATTGATGATGTTTGCTCAAGCCAATTCTGAGCATTGTCGCCATAAGGTTTTTAATGCCAAATGGACAATAGATGGACAGCCAGAACAATTGAGTCTGTTTGATATGATTAAACACACCTACCAATCAAATTCTGAAGGCGTCCTATCAGCTTATAAGGATAATGCTGCAGTCATGAGTGGGGGCCAAGGGCATTGGTTTATGCCATCAACTAGCGACCAGAGCTATTCATTTATTGAAGACAATATTCACACTATGATGAAGGTGGAGACCCATAATCATCCCACAGCCATATCACCCTATCCTGGTGCTGCTACAGGATCAGGAGGAGAAATTAGAGATGAAGCAGCTACTGGCAGAGGCGGAGTGCCTAAAGCCGGTTTAACAGGTTTCGCGGTGTCTCATTTAAGAATACCTGGCTACATTCAACCTTGGGAGAGGAGTATTGGCAAACCGGACCGAATTGCTTCTGCACTTGAAATTATGACAGAGGGTCCCATTGGCGGGGCCTCTTTCAACAATGAGTTTGGTCGACCAAATATTCTTGGATTTTTTAGAACGTTTGAGTTTTCTGAGAATCAAAGTGCGAGCAACTCATGGGGTTATCATAAACCTATTATGATAGTCGGAGGGTTGGGTAATATATCCGAAGCTTCTGTTAACAAGCTAGACACAGTAAAAGACTCTTTGATTATTGTCTTAGGGGGACCATCTATGCTCATAGGATTAGGAGGCGGTTCTGCGTCATCTCTTAATGCTGGTGTAAGTAATGAGGATTTAGATTTTGCTTCAGTTCAAAGAGATAACGCTGAGTTGGAAAGGCGAGCCCAAGAAGTCATAAATCGATGTTTCAGTCTAACGTTAGACACAGAATACAAGGGAGAGAATCCGATTCTCCTTATTCATGATGTGGGTGCGGGAGGCTTATCAAATGCAGTTCCTGAGATTATAGATCACAGTAAGATGTCTGCAGATTTAGAGTTAAGGAAAATATTTAATGCTGAACCGGGACTGTCGCCATTAGAAATTTGGTGTAACGAGGCTCAAGAACGCTATGTTCTTTGCATTGACCCTGAGCACTTAGATTTATTTGATGAGATCTGTCAACGAGAACGCTGTCCTTATGCAGTTATTGGTAAGGTGAATAATCACGGTTATTTAAAAATGAATGACTCACATTTTGATAATTTACCAATTGATATGCCGATGGAAGTACTTTTTGGAAACCCGCCTAAAACTCAATTATCTATAAGTAGAGAATCAATTAGTGTGCTTGATGATTCAATGAAGGGTATCTCGATTGGTGAAGCGTGCGAACGAATTTTAAGATTTCCTACGGTGGCTGATAAAACCTTCTTAATCCATATTGGTGATCGAACGGTTGGTGGTCTAGTTTCTCAAGATCAATTTGTAGGGCCTTGGCAAGTGCCAGTAAGTGATGTTGGAGTTACCTTAAAAGACCATTACTCCAAGACAGGGGAGGCAATGGCAATGGGTGAACGAACACCAGTAGCTACAATCAACCCTCCTGCTTCTGGGCGGCTTGCAGTGGCTGAAGCCGTAACAAATATTTTGTCTGCTCCCGTCAATGAGATTTCTGACATAAAATTTTCAGCCAATTGGATGTCATCGATTAAGACAGACGCACAAAAACAGGCTCTTTTTGATACTGTTCAGGCGGTAACTTTAGATTTTTGTAGTAAAATTGGTCTAACTATACCTGTAGGTAAGGACTCTTTATCTATGCAGACCACTTGGAGTGAGGAG
>Ga0257112_10000290_pt1 | contig 21829 bp, 20 predicted proteins | sample LP_taG_5_FD_191565 | JGI IMG/M metagenome (GOLD analysis project Ga0257112, IMG submission 191565) | Marine microbial communities from Northeast Subartic Pacific Ocean, Canada - LP_J_2015_P26_1000m | ecosystem: Environmental > Aquatic > Marine > Oceanic | place: Canada: Northeast Subartic...
TAGATCAAAACTCGATGGATGTGCCACTAATCTCTCTCTCTGGCGGTGAGCGTGCAAAAGTCGCTCTTGCCAGACAACTGGTCGGACTAAGTCAGATTGATGTTTTCTTCCTTGATGAACCAACGAATCACCTCGACTTCAATACTCTCGAGTGGCTTGAGAGGTTCCTAAACAGATTTGATGGTGCACTGATGATAGTTAGCCATGATAGGTATTTTCTCGATAAAGTCTGCAATAACATCGTTGAGATTCAGGATTCGCATCTTCGTGCCTATCCTGGAAACTACACATCATTTCTAAAGCAGAAGAAAATCTTCCTACGAACATTGAATGATCGAATTGTAAAGATGCAGAAGGAGATTAAGCGTCTCAAAGGGGCCATGCAATCGATGAAGAGAGCCAACAAGTACGACAAATCAGTATCTCAGAAACATTTCATGATTTCGCGCTCCCAACGAGAGTTAAAGTGGCTAAAATCTTTGAAGCCGAAGCAGCGTCAGAGTCTAAATTTCAATCTCCAATCTGCAGAGAAGAGTAGTCTGGAGGTATTGGAGTTCCGTGATGCAAGTTTATCCTTTGAATCTCTTTCAAAACCAATAATCCAGGATTTAGGAGTAAGTGTTCGCAGGGGTCAGAAGATAGGAGTAATAGGACCAAATGGAGCAGGCAAGACCACTCTCCTCAGACTCATTACAGGCGAATTAAATCTTGACTCCGGGAAATTAGAAATCAGTCCCGGGGTGCAAATTGGGTACTTTCATCAAGATCATCGCTCCTTGAATTTTGAACTCACTCCAATCGAAGAGGTTCAGGAATTGAAACCGAGGATGGAGTATGGTGAATTGCGGGCACTTCTTGGGCAGTTTCAATTCACAAAGGAAATGATCTCAACTCCACTTAGCAAACTTAGTGGCGGTGAAAGGGCCAGAGTGGCTCTTCTCAGACTCCTGCTTGAGGAAAATAATATGCTTTTGCTCGATGAACCCACAAACCACTTGGACACAGATGCAAAGGAGGCTCTAGAGACCGCTCTGAATGAGTTTGATGGAGGTATTATCACGGTAAGTCATGACCGATTTTTCCTAGATAAAGTGTGTGACACAATTTGGGATTTACAAGGAGATGGAAACCTAATTGTTTGGCCTGGAAATTACTCTGCTTACAAGAATAGGGTTGTAGGTATCCTCTGAAAGGACGTACTGAAAGCCCATTGATTCATCGCCAACTTTGCTAGGCTCTGGAGTCCGCTTTCTTCAGCTTGCCGCGGGACCGACCGTTCCGTTTACTCTTCCGGCGCCCCTTCGAATGCCCCGAGCCGTGGTTTGAGGACCTGTACTGAGCACTCTTCCTATATCTCCTCGCCCTCTTTCTGTTGTAACGTGGACTTCGGGACTTTTCTCGTCGCTCGGGTTTGCCGGCTGGCGCGGGAATGAATTCCCTCTCTTCCAGCATCTCGACATCGGGTTCGGTGAATTTGCACCTTATGCCTGCCTCGTTCTGGATTCTACGGTACTTCTTGTTCTGTGACCCCTGCACGAGTGAGACGACAGTGCCGGTAGAGCCGGCTCGGGCGGTCCTCCCACTACGGTGCTTGTACGCCTTGCCGTTCTCGGGAGGGTCAAAATGGATGATGCAGCTGACGTCATTCACGTCGATCCCACGGGAGGCGACATCAGTAGCTATCAGTACCCTCACATGGCCGGCGCTGAACTTCTGCATCGACTTGTCCCTCTGCCTCTGGTTCATCCCGCCATGCAGAGTGGTGAACGACGAACCTATCTCGCTCATCTCGTCGCCGAGCCTGTTCACTCCGGCCCTAGTTCTACAGAATATGATGCTCCGTCCGCACTTCTCGGTAATGTATGAGGATAGGTTCGCCTTTGTTCGGAAGTTGACCTTCCAGAACAGGTGCTGCATGCTATCCATGCTCACCTCTTTAGGGCCAATTCCGATCCTCACAGGATCGTCCTGGTACGAATCGACTATCTCCGTGACGTCGTCGTCCAAAGTGGCACTGAACAGTATGGTCTGCCGGTCCGGTCTGCACTTGTCTAGTATCGAGCAGACTGGTTCCATGAATCCCATGTCAGCCATCCTGTCGGCCTCGTCCAGTACCACGACTCCTACATTGTCGAGGCGTAGTGCGCCTCTGTCCAACAGGTCGATCAGCCTGCCTGGACAGGCGACCAGTATCTCGACGCCGCGACTAAGCTTCCTCAACTGCCCCTTGTACGGAGTCCCTCCGTAGACCGACAGGACACCTAGGCCAGCCGAACTTGCGAGAGGATGCAGGACGTTACGAATCTGCTCAGCAAGTTCCCTCGTCGGAGTGAGAATCAGTGCGGTAGGCCTCTTTGGCTTGGCCTCGACGGTCCTAGAAATCAGTGGTAGAGCGAATGCGAGCGTCTTACCGGAACCGGTCGGGGCCCTGCAGCATACGTCCCTGCCCAGCATCGCATCTGGTATCGCTTCGCGCTGCACCTCGAACGGTTCCACTATGCCCTCATTCCGCAGTGCCTCGACCAAACTAGGGTCTATTCCAAAATCTGAAAATCGCACTAAGATATACCTCTGTCCGGCCGCGACTGCCCACCCTATTTAGTATGAGGAGTAGGAAAAATCAAGCGAGTGCACACACATCTGCACTCAGTCTTACTATGGAATTCAGATTCTTCTCCACACTGAGTATGTTGAGGGACACTCGTTTTTATCATCGGAGTCAAGACTCTCGACAACCTCTTCAGACCATTTGCTCCTATCCCACTCAGGGAATTTGACCTCTCCGCTATCATTGGTGTGAACGGTGGTCACGTGAATCTCGCCAACCCTATCGAGGAACATCTCGTAGACTTGCGCTCCTCCGATGACCCAACACTCCTCACTTCCCTCAGCGAAAGCCAACTCAATTGCTCGTCCCACATATAGTGCGGTCTCAGCACCCTCTGCTAGCCATCCGGTGTCGCGCGACATTACGATGTTGACACGTTCGGGAAGGGGTCTGAATGAGTCGGGAAGCGAGTCCCAAGTTTTCCTTCCCATGATTACTGAGTTGGACCCATCTCCCTCTGTAAGGCGCTTGAATCGGGCCATGTCGCTCGTCAGCCTCCAAGGGAGGCGGTTCCCTCTGCCGATGAATCCGCTCTCATCCATCGCGACAATCATTGCCATCTTCATTAGTTCACCTCAGACGGAGATCGGGGCTGCGATATGCGGATGGTGGTTGTAGTCCGTAATCTCAATACTCTCGTTAGAGAAGTCGTCAATCGATTTAACAGAAGGGTCAAGCCTCAATGTTGGTAACTCAAGAGGCACACGACCAATCTGCTCGCGGGCCTGTTCGAGGTGGTTGAGATAGAGGTGACAATCCCCTCCTGTCCAAATGAATTCGCCAGGCTCGAGGTCGCACACCTGAGCCATCATGCAGGTTAGCAGGCTGTACGAGGAGATGTTGAATGGTACACCGAGAAATGCATCAGCGCTTCTTTGGTAGAGTTGGCACGAGAGTTTCCCGTCATTGACGTAGAATTGGAAGAAAGCATGGCAAGGCATCAAAGCCATCTCATCGAGTTCGCCAACGTTCCATGCTGAGACGATGATACGTCGACTGTCGGGGGTACTTCGAATCAGGTCGATGGCGTTCTCAATCTGGTCGATTACTCTGCCGTCGTCAGCCTCCCATTTCCGCCACTGCTTGCCGTATACAGGTCCGAGGTCTCCATCCTCGTCAGCCCACTCGTTCCAGATTCGAACCTTGTTGTCCTGCAAGTAGCCGATGTTGGTGTCTCCTGAGATGAACCACAGCAACTCGTGGATAATACTCGGCCAGTGTACTCTCTTAGTGGTCACTGCCGGAAAGCCCTCGGAGAGGTCGAATCGCATCTGGTGACCAAACACCGAGATGGTCCCCGTCCCCGTACGGTCCCCCTTCTCCTCGCCCTTCGCGAGAATCCGACGCAAGAAATCCAGATACTGCTGCATATGCCTACTGACCTGTACGTCGGAAGTCCATCAAGGATGCGGCTTGTTCCGACGACCAGCATCTGAGTCAGAGACGGTGCGATTGAACTTTCCATGATTACACAAGAGTTGATGGCTGACTTCTATTGCCCCCTGATATGCGCAACAGGAGTATGGCTGGCTTGCTCATGGTGGCCCTCCTAGCCACTGCCACAACAGCCCCGCCTGTCGCTGCCGAGTGGGAGGACGACAGTTGGCTGAGTAACATAATTGGCCCAGAGAGACTAGCCCACGGAGACGAGTTCGGATGCCACGGCTACGAAGGAGTTGTCACCGCCGAAGAAATCTGGGTTATCGAGGCCTGTAAGGGCTACATCACTGAATTTACCAACGCCTCACGCTGGGACCCGCATCCAATATCGTTTGGAGTTCCAGGGCAGCATCTCGACGAGGTCACTGCTACCGCTCTGGTCGAAGCCGGTTTCGAAATCGTAGGTGATCTGCTGACGGAGGCACCCGAGGGCCTCACTACTATGACGAGGAATGGGGGCAGCTTGGAGCGGGGAGTGGCAGACCGAGAACTGCTTGAATCAGTTGAGGAGGACACCCTAGTCAGTATCTATTGGGAAGCGAGAAAGGATGACCTCAAGTTGAGGGAGGATGAAGGGGTGATGTCATGGCTCGAGCAGCAGGATGTCTGGTTCACTACCTGGGGCGAGTGGCACCACCACCGAATGTCGGGCAACGAGGTCGTCGTAACTGTCGAGGGGAGTACCATCACAGCTACACTCCCAAACCAATCATCGTGGGCCGTTCCCGGCACAGTAAGGCTGCAGTTCGACACGGGAGTGGTTCGAGTCACTGATTCCTCAGGCTCAGACTTGATGGTTATTGAAGTGGATCAGCGTAACCTCATAGTCGGCTGGAGTGAGACAGCAGACGGATTGCTCCTGACGATAGAGCCGGGAATGACTGCTTCCATAGAACTCGATGGTGACCCCAATTCCGTCCTGTCCACGCCGCAGGTCACGTTCAACGGACTGCACCATGCCGTGACCGTGGTCGGTCACCATACTACCAATCTTTTCCAGTGGTCCTCGGACTTCCAGAAGTCCGCCCTCGTGTTCACTTGGCTCATAGAGAGGCCAGCAGATATTGAGATGAATTGGGCCCTCCCGGTGATTGCAGCAGCGGTGCTGATTGCAGTGCCAGTGAGCATCAACTACCTTGTCAAGAGAGATCAGAGAGAGCTCTCTGAATAGTCACAACTCGATATCAGGTCCCTCGATTCTAACTCTCTCCGAGCGCATGGTTTGGATAATCCGAGCAACGACTCCGGGGGCCAATGCCTCGGGCGCATGCACTCCCGGAGGGAGCATCTCGGGGTCGGCCAGCCACTCCTCGACGCAGCACGCGGTCACCATCCCGGTACTGCGTGCCATCGACGAACCATCATCACCTCCGTGGTCAGCTACCCTCCACACCATCTCGGTGCCATCGTGACCCTCTGCCCTGACTTCCATCCAAGTGAATTCAGGCATCTTGTGGTCGAACCACCATTCGCGCAGCAACTCGTCCTCATCTAGGGTACCCGCATTCCTCTCATCGATGAATCGCTGGATATGGCCCGGCCATCGGACGGTGTACTCCGACATCTCGACGGCAGGTATCGAGCTGAGCACGCTGCGCAAACCATCTGTCAGGAAGGCCTCCATCTGGCCATGCTCAGGGACATCAATCAGATGACGTTCTGTAAGCGCAGGTAGAACCACCTCTTCTCCATCTCTGATGACTCTTGCAGGTCTGGTATACTCTGCGATGACGTCCTTAGGTGAGAACGGAGCCATGTAGTTCCAACCTCCTGTCGGTCCGGTTGGATTGCCTCCGACCCGAACTTCACCTCTGGCCAACGGGCCCAGCCTACGATAGGCCTCTGCTAGAAGCATGTTAGACAGACCGGGCGCTATCCCCACGTCCCATAGAATACTAGTCCCCCAATCCCTCGCTTTCTCGTCATGCAGGTCAGGAGTATCGTCACTAAAACTGAGATCAACCGTCCTGTAGCCCTGCTCATTCAGTGTATTCATTGCAATCTTCCCTATATCTCCTGGTAGCATGTTGACGACTATATCCACCTCTGCGTACTCATTCAGTTCTTCGCAGTGGTCCAAAGCGTCGCCGTGATGAATCATCACTCCAGGGTATCCAACTACTTTTGGTCGTGGATTCATGTCATGCACGTGCACGTCATGCCCCCTATCGGCCAACCTGCATGCGACGTAGGAGCCCACGAGCCCGGCCCCAATGCAGTGTATCGATGCCATGGGGGCTCGAAGGCGGTTACATACTTCGGTCTAACGGTTGGACTCTTGGCGGCTTTGAGGGGCGATGCCTTGATTGAGGGCATTGCAGGCCACGGGACGTGGCGGGAGGCGAGCGCATAGACCCATGGTCGTCTGAGCAGTCGCAGGACTACGCGAGAATTATCAAACAGTTCGGCCTCGGTACAGTGAATCCCTCCGAACTCCCGAATCCGGGTATGTTGCACCGTCGAGGTATCGTATTCGCCCATCGTGATCTCGACGTAGTTCTTGGCTGCATCCAGCGGGCAGAGCCATTCGGAGTTTTGACAGGTCTGATGCCTAGTGGCAGGATGCACCTAGGTCACTCTATGGTCATAGACCAAGTCAAATGGTTCCAGGAGCAAGGCGCCGACATCACGGTTACAGTTGCCGACCTCGAAGCACTAGCCACCCGAGGCACCTCCCTCAAGGAGGGCCGCAAAACCGCCCTAAATGAGTACATCCACAACTATGCCGCCCTCGGCCTCGATCCTGATTCCACTAAGGTTTACTTCCAGAGCTCAAGACCTGCTGTGCAACGACTCGCATTTACTCTAGGTAAAAGGACGAACCTGTCCGAGTTCGAGGCGATATATGGATTCAGTGGCGAGACCAATCTGGCTCACGTTCAGGCGCCGCTGATTCAAGTAGGCGACATCATTCATCCCCAACTGGAGGACTTCGGTGGATTGCGTCCCATCGTAGTCCCTGTCGGTATCGATCAAGACCCCCATCTGAGACTCACTCGTGGTATTGCAGGTAAGACCCATTGGTTCAATGTCAAGCCGCGCAAGGAAGGAGGTCTGACGGTGGCACTATCGGTGCAGGAGGGCAACCAGCGAGCACTAGGCATCATCGGTGGAAAGGTCGACAATTCAGCGAGGGCCATTCTTTTCGATCAAATGGCAGGGGCACTCGCCCCCCTAGGCTTTGCTGATATACTCGCCAATCCTAAGTACGGCACACTCGACATCCCCGGCGCTACACTTGACGATCGCGCACGTGTGCGAATGCAAATGCTTGCACTGGAGCGCGAACTAGGTGGCATGGGTTTGATGCCACCTTGCTCGACCTACCACAGGTTCGCTGTAGGTATGACGGGGAACAAGATGTCCTCCTCACAGCCGGAGACGACGATATTCATGGACGAGTCGATTGAGGAGATGGAAGTGAAGGTCAAACGGTCATTCAGTGGGGGGCAACCTACTGTAGAGGAGCACCGCCGCCTCGGCGGCGACTGTTCCAAGGACGTGGCCTTCCAGTACTTACAGTTCTTTTTCGAGCGCGATGACAACGCTCTGTCTGAAATCAAGGCAGAGTACGAGAGCGGTCGAATGCTCGCCGGCGAAATTAAGCAAATCTGTATCGATAGGGCCACAGAGTGGCTGCACGAACTGGCCGAACGTAGAGACATGTGGTCTGACAGGCTAGATGAATTCCTCGCCCCTGATGCCCTCTAGAGGTCGTCTACGTCGAACACTGGAATGGATGGGCCTGTCTGTAATTTCGATAGTTCGTCCTCTGTGAGCTCTCTCGGGTTCGCATCATCATGAAGAATCTGACTGTGCCCCATCGGATCCAAGAGTAGGAGTTCAACAGACCCCTGTCCAGCGCTGATTCTCCTGATCTCTCGCAGAAGGATATCGCATTGTTCAGCGGTATCATCATCCTCAGATTGCCTACGAAGCATCATGATGACATCCCCAAAACGGTTGAACACGCCTTCGATGTTGGAGATGTAACCTGAAGAACTGTTTCCCGGAGAGGCTTCGAGGGACAGTTCGACCAGCCTCACTGTGCATGATGAGGAGCGTACTACCCTCGCACTCAAATGCTCAGGCGAATTTACTTTGAGACTCCATCCGCCAGGCTTGCTACCTTCGGCGGGGATGAAGTCGGTATGCTTCCAACCGCATGAGTCACAAAGTATGGTCAACTGGGTGTGTTCTCCGAAGTATGGTATCTCGGAAGTGTGCGCTATCATTGTCAATTCTTTGCCGGAATCGCAAACCGGGCATGGCTGCTCGATACGGCTCTCGATGGAATCACCTCAGAAGTACATCGATGTACCCTCGGACTTCCGAGTGCTCTCGAATTCAGAGGGTAGCAGCAAAAGTCGCGAATCCCCTAGTCTGACTACCTCGCCGCATAGGTCATCCTCTACGAAGCCCCTGAGCCTCTCTACTGCTGTTTGCAGCTCAAGCTCCCGGCTCAGCATCCTGCTCATCTCCACGATTACTAGGTCTCCATCTGATACCCAGTCCATCACCATGGGCACACCGGTGATATCGTCGAGTACTGCCCGATGGACGATGGCGTCCCCAGTTCCTCTGGATACGGGGGCGTCAGGATACCTGTCTGCAAGGTCGTGGTAGTTCTCACCGGGCTCCATAGCCATGCCCGCATCATCCGAGATGCTAGGCATCTCTATCCAGCGCGGCCCACTTGCCTCACCCTTAGCCACGACTACCCGCTTCTACGCGTCGCCTTGACTTCTGCGGTAGGACACAGCGCGTAAATCACGTTTACATCCATTCCACGATTTTCCAGTCTCCTCTCCCGTCGCATTCATAAGGGGCCCGAATCGAGTCGGGTTCGCTGGGGACTTCCCTGCAGCAGGTGACTCAATGAACGATTCCATGGATGTCGTCAAGACCGGAACCAGTACCCTCGGGATTACTTTTGACGGTGGAGTAGTGGTCGGGGCCGATCACAGGGCCACTATGGGGCACTTCATTGCCAATAAGAACGTGCAGAAGGTATTCAAGATTTCAGACTCAGTGGCTCTGACCACTGCAGGACTAGTGGGCCACGCTCAGTCGCTATCTCGTACTCTCACGGCCGAATTGCGTCTTTACGAACTCAAGCACGGTACTCCAATGACCGTGAAGGGCGCCGCTACACTAACTGCCAACATCCTAGTTGGCCGACCGCATTACGTCCAACTTCTAATCGTAGGCGTGGATGATTCCGGTTCTAGTGTCTATAGTATAGATTCGGCCGGCGGTTCGATTCCTGACGTCTACTGTGCTACCGGTTCTGGCAGCCCCTACATGTATGGAGTGCTCGAGGATCAGTTCACAGAGGGGATGTCCGTGGACGAGGCCTTGCGTGTCGCCGCCAAGGCCCTGCTCGCCTCCGCTCAGCGCGACGCCGCCAGCGGCAACGGAATGGATCTTGTCGTCATCACCCCCGGCGTAGGCTTCAACCAACTCTCTGAAGACGAGGTATCAAACCTCCTGTCTGGAATCTGAATCCCCTCCCGGCCAAGTGCCAACCTCCCATTCTGGTGGGTGACAAGTACTGCCGCGAGCATAGCAAGGATGTGAACGAATGCGCTTTACGTTGAGTGAATTGAAGAAGAAAATTTCGAAGTTAATACCCAAGGATGTCGACTACGAGGTCGACTTAGAGGCTGGCTCGATTTCGATAGTGACCAAGCAGCCAGGGGCATTCAGCGGCTCTGGTGATAACCTCACGGTCAGAATAGCGAAGACCATCAAGCGCCGCGTAGTCATCAGACCCCATGCCGATATAATGGTCGACGAAAATGCAGTTCATGACGCGGTCGCGCGACTGATTCCTCCCGGTGCCGATGTTCGCAAGACTTGGCTCGACCCCGCTCTCAGTCAAGTTATCCTCGAATGCGACGATCCTTCCGTAGCCGTTGGCCCAAAGGGTTCGAACATCAGGGCTCTGCGTGATGAGATTGGTTGGCTAGTTGACGTGGTCAGGGCGCCTGCCATAGGAAGTCGAACCCAGCATGACATTCGACGATACCGCAAGGAGATGGCAGATGACAGGAAATCACTGCTAAGGAAGTTCGGCACCCGCATCTACCGTCACCCAAGGCCCGGTGAGCCATGGGTCAGGGTCACTGCACTGGGCTCTTACAGAGAGGTCGGTAGGGCGATGCACCTAGTCACTACCAACGAGTCTAAGGTACTCGTAGATTGCGGGGCGAAGCCAACCACCAAACGCAGCGAGGTAGAGCCCTTCTTCACCGCTCCTGAGTTGCTCCCACTGGACAATTTGGACGCGATTGTGATTACTCACGCGCACATAGATCACATTGGCATGCTCCCAGTTTTGTTCAAGTACGGCTACAGGGGGCCTGTCTACTGCACGCCACCGACTCGTGACCTCATGACACTACTCCAGATTGACTACATCAAGGTGGCTCGAGCGGAGGGTAACGAACCGCCATACTCGAAAGCCGACATACAGGAATGCATCAAGCACGTTGTCGATGTCAACTGGGGCGACAAGACGGATATATCGCCGGACATAAAGATGACAATGGAGAACGCCGGGCACATTCTCGGCTCATCCAGCGTCTACATGCAAATCGGAGAAGGCAGGGGCGAACACAAGTTGCTGTTCTCAGGCGACATCAAGTACGAGAAGTCATGGCTCTTCGATGCAGCAACAGTCAGGTTCCCCAAGGTTGAGACACTAGTAATAGAATCGACTTACGGCGGACCTCAGGACATCCAGCCCACAAGGCAGCAGGCCAGCCAAGAGTTGCAGGACCTCATCATCGACGCACTTGGGAGGGGTGGCAAGATATTCTGTCCTGTGTTCGCAGTCGGCCGATCTCAAGAGGTCATGATAGCAATAGACCAGTTATTCAAATCGGGCAACGTCAAGCCTGTTACCGTTTGGCTCGACGGAATGATATCCGAGGCCACAGCGATTCACTCCAGTCATCCGAACTTCCTCAATAGGGACCTCCGTCGTCAGATGCTTAAGGGAGGTTCCGAGAACCCCTTCAACTCATCATGGTTCAAGCAGGTCGACTCGCGCGAACAGAGGGATACGATTCTACTCGATCCCAGCCCCTGTATCGTCCTCGCTACCAGTGGGATGATGACCGGAGGTCCTATTGTTGAGTACTTCAAGCACTGGGCACCTGAGCCCAACTATACCCTGTGCTTCGTTGGCTACCAGGCTTCGGGAACGTTGGGCAGGCGTCTGCAGCAAGGTCATGCCCAAGTTCCCCTAATGGACAAGGGGCAGACTCTGATGATCGATATCAGGTGCAATATGGTGACCATAGACGGCTTCAGTGGCCATTCGGACAGGAACCAACTATTCGATTACGTCTCGGCTCTGAATCCGACCCCTCGCAAGATTATCTGCCATCACGGGGATCCTCAGACCTGCAACGCCTTCCGACAGGGTCTGAGGGAGCGCTTCAGGGTGCAGACCTACGCTCCTGCTAATTTGGAGACGCTCAGACTCACGTGATTACAGGACCGGTATGTCGAAGCCGGATTCGATTGGATCAGGGACGTCCTTCTCTCCCTCATCGGAACCCTCGTCATCCGGCCACTCTTCAGCTCCCTCTGAATCAGTACTCTCCCAAGGTACCGTAGGACTGAGCGCCATCACCAGAGCCAGTGGAGTCAGCAGGAGAAATCCCCATGCCTCGGCGGTGAGCGCACCCTCAGCAACGAAACTATTCGCAGACATCCCTACTAGAAGCACGGCGAGCACCCAACCGACAACCACTCTGGGCCCAACCATGCACCCCGCACGGGCCCGAGATACATCAAACCGGCACAGTAATGTTCGGGACAAACTATTGTACCGCGATATTGTGGTTCTAGTGTGGATGAAATCTGGATACTAGTCAAGTGCATCTGCGGCAACTCGTTCGGTTCTAGGAAAGCTTCGTTCTCATCATGCCCCCGATGCGGCTCCTCAAAGGGCAAGACGCAGAGGGAGTTCCAGTCTCCTGAGGCCCTCGCCGAGGCGGTAGCCGCATCTAATCTTCCTTCACAGATTAGTCAGGAGGTAGAGTCCCGAATCGCCGCTGAGCAGAGCCGGAGGGCCGCTCTGGGAGAGAAGACCAGAGGAGGCTCGGAGGCTATACGCAGGATTATGCGCCAGTCAACCGGAAGCGACGGCAGGCTGACTATCCAAACGCTCTCCTCAGAATTGGAAAAAGAGGGCTACACCAAACCGTCCGCAGAGCAGATTATTGGGCAGGCTGAGATGGAAGGTATCCTATTCATGGCCGACTCCGAAAGTTGGTACTGGCTTTAGTAACCTTCATGCTGCTCATTCCTGTGGATAGGACTCAGGGCCCGTGGGTTAGTCTGGCCTATGCTAGATCGTTTGGGACGATTTGACCCAGGTTCAAATCCTGGCGGGCCCACCATCTCAGACGCCTGTCGAAGGCGTAACCGTTCCAGGCTGCCAGAGCATCGCTCATGCGATGCCTCCTTCAACTGACAGAGAGTGCGCGGCTTGATGGAATACAAGACGGCGACTGCGGGAACCCGCGAAGACGGGGGCCAAGGGGTGATAGAGGACAGCGTGCAACTGGAGGCCGTGTTGGACGCTAAGGTCAACGACCTCATCAGACTTGGATGGCGACCGGTCGGCGTCGTCGTCATAGGTCCAGATGGTAGGTTGAACCAGTCGATGGTCAGAGTGCGCTGAGGTCAAGCCGGCTCACCCCCCAGCGCCGAAGAGCTCACTGATCAATTCTGAGGATTGCTTCGATATCAAACAGTGAAACTGCGTTACTGAGAGCCTCTTTGGGGCTGAACCACCGGGCTTCCTCTATCTCATCATCCTTGGGCACAATGTCCTCCGCTGGAATATCTGCATGACATTTGTAAGTGAACGATATCCAGTTGATCCCATCCTGCTGGAATATGGCCTCTTGGATGAGCGCCCCATCATCACCCGCTAGGGGATCTCCTGATTCTCCCTTAGGATCGGCTATCGAGATGTTGATTCCTAACTCTTCGAGCGCCTCACGTTCGGCACCCTTGCGAGGATGCTCTGCGTAATCGACGAAACCACCTGGAAGAGTCCAGCATCCAGTGAAGAATCCCCTAGTCACTTTGACCATCAGTATCCTGCCCTCAGTGTTGGTGATGACAACCTTACTTACTACCCTGTGCAGGGTCCGATAGACCGATTCGCGTGCCACCGGGTCGACGGCACTGTCAGAGATGACAGCGTCCTTCCATGCCCAGTGCTCTGGCCATGTGATATCGGGCGTAGAGACGATTACCGTGTGGTCGTGCACTCCGAGGCGAAATCTGTTGATTCTCCTCTCCTTCCACCTGAGTCCCATAATCTCAGCTTCTTCAGGGGTTGGCAGCCTAATCAGGAAGTCACCCCCGTCCCACTCGGTTCTACCCTTTTTCGGAATCGCGGGACCATTCCCGTCCATGTCGACGAGAAGCAGCTTGCCGTCATGTTCGAGGTGGATGTGCTCGCACTGTCTCTCCACGCATGACCCACTCCCTCAGAACGAAAGAAACCAGCGGACTAGTATCCGAGGATTCCACTGAGTTGTTCCTTGTAGAATTCGGCTGATTCATGGAGACTTTTAAGCTCGAATTCCTCTAGTTCAAGCTCGATTATCCGTTCCACACCGTTCTTGCCAAGCACTACGGGTACACCGATGTAGATGTCATCAAGACCGTACTGCCCGTTCAAGTAGGCGCTGCACGGCAGGCTGCGCTTTCTGTCATTGAGGATTGACTCAGCCATTATCGCCGCCGCCGAGCCGGGTGCGTAGAAGGCGCTGCCCTTCTCAAGCAGCTTAACGATCTCTCCACCGCCGCTCGCAGTGCGCTTGCAGATGGCATCTATGGTTTCAGCATCCATCAATTGGGTGATTGAGATGCCCGAAACGGTGGTGTACCGGGGAAGTGGCACCATTGTGTCGCCGTGACCACCGAGTACCATCGCCTGAACATCTTCGTTAGACACTCCTAGTTCTTCAGCGATGAAGTGAGTCATCCTGGCTGAATCCAGTATTCCAGCCTGTCCAACAACCCTCTCAGGAGGAAATCCAGTAACCCTCTGCATATGGTAGGTCATCAGGTCAAGTGGATTGGTAACCATGACAATGACAGAGTCGGGCGCATGCTCTCGAATACCCGCTCCGACCTCGGAGATGATGTCGGCGTTCTTTCCGACCAGATCCTCGCGAGACATGCCAGGCTTCCGGGGGAATCCCGAGGTCACTACAACAACATCGGCTCCAGCGATGTCTCTGTAGTCTTTGGTGCCGATAATCTTTCCATCGTAGTTGAGTACCTGTCCTCCTTGACTCATGTCGAGAGCCTTCCCCTTAGCGAATCCCTCGTAGATATCGAGCATCACAATCTCTCCTATGTTCTTCTGAGCTAGTACGAAGGCACAGGTCGCACCGACGTTCCCAGCTCCAATCACTGCGACTTTCCTAGCGCCTCTCGACATAGCATTCCTCGCTGGGAGCGCCAGCGGTCCCGGACTTAGCATTAGTGATGCTCGCATTAGCCGTCTTGTAACTCCCAGTAACCCCTCTTTAGTCGCTGAATCTTCCGGCGACGGTTTCAATAAGCGCCCTCAGGTCGAATGCCTTGAGGAGACTGAGCCTACGGCTCAAACAGCGGAAGTGACAGATTGAGACTCGGAGTCCTGCTAGAACCCGAAGGCGAGAACAGAGTCGCCATTGTTCCCAATTCTGTCCCCAAGTTGAGTAAGGCCGGATTCGAAGTCGTTGTCGAATCAGGCGCCGGAGCAGGTTCGAACTACTCAGATGCACAGTATGTTTCCAAAGGCGCTAAGGTAGGTCAGAGAGATGAGGCAGTAGCAGCAGATATCCTAGTGACGATTCACATGCCTGACGCCTCTGAAATGAACAGCGGCCAGATTATCGCGTGCGTGGCCGATCCGTTCCGTCATCCGGATAGGGTCCGGCAGTGTGTGGACAACGAAGTCACTCTGTTGAGCATGGACATGATTCCACGCAGATTGTCCCGAGCACAGTCGATGGATGTGAACTCCAGTCAAGACAACCTAGCAGGATACAAGGCCGTGCTTATGGGAGCAAATTATATCTCAAAGGCCATACCGATGATGACTACTAGTGCAGGAACAGTCAAGCCCGCCAAGTTCGTAATCATGGGTAGTGGTGTCGCAGGTTTGCAGGCCATCGCCACAGCAAAACGCCTCGGGGCCATCGTCTACGCCTCTGATGTCAGAAAGTCAGCAGCCGAGCAGATCGAGTCTGTAGGTGGTCGTTTCATCGAGGTCGAAGGGATGGACGATTTTGAGGATGAATCAGGATATGCCAAGCCGCTGACACCCGAGTTCATCCAGAAGGTCAATGACACTGTTTGCGAAGTCGCCAAGAACGCTGACGTAATCGTCACGACTGCGCGTATCTTTGGCCGACCCGCTCCAATTACGGTTCCAAAAGACGCCGTGGCCTCGTTCAAGGACGGTGCAGTCATTGTGGATATGAACGCCGACGTCGGAGGCAACTGTGAACTCACTCAGCCGGGCAAAGTCGTCGTCGAGCATGGAGTCACAATTGTCGGCATAGAGAACTTGCCCGGCACCATAGCCTCCACTGCCAGCATGCTGTACTCAAATAATCTGACCAATTTCGTATTATCTCTGATCAAGGACGGCGAACTCGTACTCAGTATGGATGACGATGTTCTAGTCGGAGCCCCAGAAGATTCGGACTTCCATGTCACTGGGATGGGAGGGGTGTTGGTCTGCTCAGGCGGCCAGATTCACGAAAAACAATCTCGACTCGCGGAGGTGGTAAACTGAGCCTCACCGTTGCAGCACTAATCGGTAGCATAACCGTATTCGTGCTTGCCATTTTCCTCGGGTTCGAGCTGATAAGCAAGGTCCCGTCCACTCTTCACACTCCATTGATGTCCGGCGCTAACGCAATCTCGGGGATAACCATAGTCGGCGCACTGATACTCTCGAACACTGCATTCAACGAAGGAGATCCAGGTACTGCTGCCTGGCTCGCCTTTGCCGCCTTGATTATGGCGTCCATTAACGTGGTTGGTGGCTTTATGGTCACTAACAAGATGCTGGAAATGATTGCCGGCAAGAGACGAAAGGGGGGCAAGTGATTGGTCAACGTCGCCGTATGGGATATCGGCTATCTCGTGGCAGCAGCACTCTTTATTCTAGGAATCAAGCAACTCTCCAGCCCGCGAACCGCCCCCCAGGGTAACAGAATGGGGGCTATGGGAATGTTCCTCGCCGTGCTTGTGACATTGGCCCGGATGTACTCTGAGGGAATGGTTGGCTGGGAACTGATAGTAGGGGGTCTAGCCATTGGCATTCTGATTGGCGTTCTAATGGCTACAAAAGTCGAAATGACCGGTATGCCAGAGTTGGTGGCGCTGTTCAACGGTTTCGGCGGCGGCGCATCCGCACTGGTCGCACTCTCAGAGGTCCTAGGCAGATTACAGGAGGGTAATGTTCCCGACGCCGGAGTCGAACTCTACGCGGTATGGGTGGCCATCGGTCTGTCCGGACTGGTCGGATGGATGACTCTAACGGGATCTCTAGTAGCAATGATGAAGCTCAAGGGAGGATTTGTAATTCCCCTCAGTAAGAAGTGGGTCAGGTTTCCAACCTGGGGCCCACCGTGGCTAAATGTGGTAAAAATCCTACTATTTTCAGGCTCCCTATACCTCGTCTGGTTGACTATTGGTGACCCGACTAACCAGGACTACATCTGGGGTATTGTTGGGTTATCCAGCTTGCTGGGAATACTGTTCGTTATGCCGATTGGTGGTGCTGATATGCCTGTAGTCGTCAGCCTCCTCAACTCCCTCTCGGGTATTGCCGCCGCCTTCACCGGATTCGTCATCGGAAACAACGTGCTCATTATCGCTGGCTCGATGGTAGGGGCCGCCGGCCTGATTCTCACTTTCATCATGTGCAAGGCAATGAACAGGACGTTGCCAGACGTTCTCTTCAAATCATTCGGAGGTTCTGGAGAGAAGGACCAGTTGACTCGTACCAAAGTGGGCAGCGATCCCGAAGAGGTTGCGATGGTTCTCGATGGTGCCCAGAAGGTCATTGTCGTCCCTGGATATGGGATGGCTGTCAGTCACAGTCAGCATGCCGTCAAGGAGTTCGCTGACATGATGGAGGCCGAGGGATGCGAAATCTCCTACGCCATCCACCCTGTAGCTGGAAGGATGCCGGGGCACATGAACGTCCTGTTGGCCGAGGCCAATGTTCCGTACGAGCAGTTGATAGAGATAGATGACATCAATTCTGAATTCTCTGAGTGCGACGTTGCCCTAGTAATCGGAGCGAACGACACCACCAATCCCGTCGCTCGAACTGGTGAGGGCCCTCTGGCTGGCATGCCAATCTTGAATGTCGACAAAGCGAGAGTAGTTGTAATGATCAAGCGCAGCCTGTCCGTGGGCTATGCAGGTGTCGACAACGACTTGTTCTACATGGACAAGACGATGATGCTGTTCGGCGATGGGAAGAAGATGATGAACGAGTTGAATTCCGCTCTCAAAGATCTCTAGACGTACGCATCCCAAGGGGATGCGACCGAGCAACGGTTATGAGACTCCCACTGACGAGGGCACTTCAGGTGCGGCCATGCGAGGAGCGGCGACTAGGGTATCCCTGTGCCTCATACTAGTTGGTTTGCTGGCCATACCCGTCTTCGGCATGAGTGGCGGTCCGAGTGTTTTGAACAGTAATGATGATCTCACTGTGAAGTACGGTTGCACCTGCCATAACAACGGAGCCCCTTCTGACAGGGTAATTGTCATGATTACGGGGGTCCCAGTAATGTACGATACCGATGTAACATATCAGTTCACAATCAGGGTTGCAGACCCACTGACTCTTTCTGGAGGAGATGGCAATACTAAGGCCGGCTTTTTACTCTCCTCCGAAGGAGTGGGGGTCTTTTCATGGTCAGAAGAACAGGAGATTCGACAAGCCGATGGCGCCGAAAACGATATTTCGCATTCTGAACCAGACCCAGATGGCACTTGGGAAGTCAGTTGGACTTCTCCCTCAGAAGACATCGGATCAGTTCACTTCTGGTTGGCAGGTAACTCTGTTGATGGCGGAGGAGTACCGGATGAGATGGATTACTGGAACCTACTGGCTTTCACAATAAACCCTCCTGGGACTATTTCCTCGGGTGAAGATACAACGACTCTTGAGACCAGAACCATATCTGTCGGGGACTACGACACACTGTTCGTGATTGAGGAGAATGAAGCTGAGAAGGAGGCAGAGAGGCAAGATGCACTCTCTCAAAGGGTGTACGAGCAGGGTAACCTGCTATATTGGACCAGTCTGACCGCTCTGATAGTCGGTGCTGTGGTACAAAGAGAAGTGCTCGAGCGTCGTTACGATGAGAGTCCAGAGTTCCTAGCTTCTGAACTGGCTTACCCGCAAGCGATCAGGAGGGCCGCCCTCAGCATCGCATCCTTCGTCATCGGAGTTCGTTGGATGGCATCTGACACTTCAATTTCATTCCCACCATCTAGCATCGTTGAAGAGGGAACTAGGGCGGTTGACCTGACAGTATTCGCTATCGGATGCGCTTTCTTCCTCAGTGCTTGGGCCGCTTATGGCGTGTACAGAACTATTCTGGCCGCGAGGTCCGAGCCGCAGGTTAAGGACATCCTCTGAGTATGTCGATGGAACTGTCTTCCGACCGACCTAGGCCAGTATTGGAGCACTTCTCGGAGTTGTATGGGATAATCAGGGCATCAACTACCCTTCTGGTTCTAGCAACGATTGTTTGGGCCTACGGATCAGACTCTCTGATGCGTCTCTGGTTGGATTCATTGCCCTTGGGTGCTGCATCGATGAATCTCTCTGTGTACTCTCCGTTCGATTGGTTGGAAATCAGGTGGTCGATGGCGATACTGCTGTCTATATTGACAATCATGCCGTTCGCATCAATTAGACTCCAGAGATTCGCTAGCCCGGGCCTATTGCCTAGAGAACGATCGTGGCTCACTCTTATTCTAGGCATCAGCACTATCCTCATCCCTATGATAATCATCATCTGTTGGGTCTACTTTCTACCGTTGCTGATAGAGACCTCACAGTCTGTGGACCACCTTGAGGGAGTGGGTAGTAGGTACGACGCGAGCGCGCTTTTCAGACTCACAATAGGCCTCTCTTGGGTCATGATCTGCGCAATGCTCGCCACAGTCACACTGTCGATGGCCCGACTGCTCGGTTTGGTTGAACGCGGAGAGACCAGATTCAGGATAAGATTACTGTTGATTTTTGGGGGTTTGCTCGTCCTCACACTGCCTTCGGAATATGAGGGACTGAGGCTGTTGATAGCCGTGGCAGCAATGCTGGCCGCCGATATGTTGTCCAGCACCCTGCCTCATGCCACTCTAGGTAGAAGATCCTTCGAGCCAGCAGACTTCGTTTCCGAGAACGGGTCTGTGACCAGATTAGCCCTTCTAGACTGCAGTTGCGAGGGCGCATGTCCACGATTCCCTTCAGCCGTTGTTCCTTCTGGCATTGCCTCTCCGAGGTGCACTGCGCTTTGCCTAGATATCTCCGAACAGGCTGCCGTAACTGAATTGGTGTTGCACAGGGGAATCACTAAACTCATAATTGGCGGTTGTGATTCCGCTCCGTTACCCGGACATCTGAAGGCTACCCTCGACTCCCTCGGCTGCGAGTACAGCGGTTTGGGTTGGCTCGACAACCCTAAATCATCAGATAAGTCTTGGAGAACAGCATCCATCACCGATTCGACTTCGCAGACGACCGGTTCTGCATTGGATTGAAAGAGGGACTCATGGACGTAAGTCCATGAACGCCGCCCGGGTAGTGCTTGCTGCGGCAATACTTCTGATGGGCGTTTGGGCTAATCTCAACTCTGATGTCATTGATGGGTGGGTGGATGATGGAATAGCTGTTCAGAGCGACGAACCCGTTTCTCTGGTAGGTCTGCAGGAAGAGGAGGAATGGTTGATTGTAAGAGTTCAATTCCCCGGGAAGCCGTTCTCCCAGAGCAAGGCCGATTCAATGCTGAGAGGGGCCGGCTCTGCAGCAAGTTACATCGAACAAATGAGTGGTTCCGATTCTTCCCTCATAATCACCGAGGTCTCTGAGATATGGACATCCCCTCATCCAGAGGGGCACTGGGGTGCAGATTCTACCGATGAGCGAGACATAGGAGTCACATCTCTAATCGAGGAATCTGTAGAGGCTCTACTTGTTGGGATAGACCTGTCGAGGTGGGACTTCGATAACGATGGGACAGTAGACCGGTTGCTTATTCTCCATTCTGGTGGAGCCCAGGAGTCAGGAAGTGGGGCCAATGCGATTTGGAGTCACATGTCTTGGCTTGACGAGCCCTTTGAGATTGGAGACTGGTCCGTGAGTCACTATACCATTGCCTCTCTGGATTCGGGAATAGGGACCGTGGTCCACGAAATGCTCCATCAGATGGGTGCACACGACCTCTACGACGTGCACAGCGACCTCCCTTCTTCAAGTTGGAATGGCTTGGGCGACTGGGACATCATGGCAAGTGGGAACTGGAACGGCAATGGAGCCGTGCCATCGATGCCGGGAGCTGCGACACTCGATTTAATCGGAGCCAAACGATCCACTCTAGTGGATGGTGACATTGGAGGAAGTTTCGTGTTGGGTCCGATATCAGATGGCGGTATCGGTTTGGCCATCGAAATAGCACCAGGAGAAACCATATGGATCACCCTAAGGGCTGATTCCGGATTCGACTCGGCACTACCTGGTCACGGCATCATCGTCGAGCATTCGGATGACAACAATGGTAATGCGCCCGATAACCTTGTCAACACAGATCCTGAAAATGCCTGGGTCAAGATTATCGAAGCGGACGGCGATGACGCCCTGCAGAGGTCGAGGGACTCGGGGTCTGTCGGAGACGCCTTTTCGGTGGGAGACGAATTCGGTGCTGATGGGATGATGATACGAGATAATCGGGGTAGGCTCGTCACGTGGTCTGCTACAGTGGTTACAATATCTTCAGAGTCCGCAACTGTAGAGATAGAGCCCAAGGGTGAATCATCAGTGGAAGTGCTGACTCCGAGAGGCCCTATTCAGTTCATTTCAGGCGAATTGACTTACGCAAGAATCACCGCTTCACAGGCTTGCACCTTGGAAGTATCTCTTTCAACGACACAGAGTGAGAGTCAGGTGCAGCCTGAGTATATCGATATTCCAGTCGGAACGTACGACATAGAAATACTCGGCAATCCGAGCAGCACCAGTGATTCAGGAAGTGTGCGTGGAACCATTGGGTGTGAGGGCGAGGTCAAGACGAATATTGATCTGGATTGGTTCCTCATAGGTCACAGATTGTCCATTGAGGAATTGTACGTCGTCGTAGCATGGGAATCTTCCTCTTCAGTAGAACTCATGCTAGAGTACGAGGGTGAGGAAGAGCGAACGTATTCCATCGCAGTCGAGGGTGCGGCTGCTAGGATCGCTACCACTTCAACTCCGATTTCTCTTTTTCCCGGCGACTCCATCATACTGGATATAGAGCCAGATGGGCTGATGGAGCCTGGCATGATAGCAAGGGGTAATCTGGTGTTGTCGGACAGTCACGGCTCTGAGTTGCGAATACCATTGCTACTAGAGGCCGAATCCCCATTCACAGGTGACGGTTGGGTCGCTTGGTTGGCAGAACCATCTAACGGACTGCTAGTGATTTGCGTGCTGCTGGCGATATCAATAGTCTCTGG
>Ga0257112_10000291_pt1 | contig 21735 bp, 18 predicted proteins | sample LP_taG_5_FD_191565 | JGI IMG/M metagenome (GOLD analysis project Ga0257112, IMG submission 191565) | Marine microbial communities from Northeast Subartic Pacific Ocean, Canada - LP_J_2015_P26_1000m | ecosystem: Environmental > Aquatic > Marine > Oceanic | place: Canada: Northeast Subartic...
TCTTCCGGAAAATCATGAGGTTTCAGAACTTTTGGATTATCCAAAATATCTTTGCCGCATTTTCCAGACTCATCCTCTTCCGTGGTCATCATTTGCTGTGTCTTCAAATCAAAGAGCAGGCAATAAGAAGTGCTTTTGAGAACAGCATCGTTGCGCAGTATTTTCAGTACGCTGCTTAGATGTTTAAATTCGGATTCATGTGCTTTCGAAAACAGGGCAAAGAACTGAGGTACAGCCATTCCCATCAGCAGAACTCCTAAAGTCAATACCACCAATATTTCCAGAAAAGTGAAGCCTTTGGGTCTTTGACTGCTGACTCCTGAGGCACGGTAGCTAAATCTTTTACAGATCGCTGGAATTGATATCTGCATCCAAATCTGTTCCTCCATCAACACCATCCGCACCAAGTGAAATAATTTCATAATTTTTACCGTTCACGCTGACATAGCGGAATGGGCTGTCCCAACTGTCTTCCGGCAAATTATTTCCTCTTAAATAGGGTCCGTTCCAGTTTTTTGGAATCATTCCCACTTCCGGTTTGTCCAACAGTGCTTTAAGTCCCTGTTCTGAAGCAGGATAGCGTGAATTGTGCAGGCGATAAAGATCCAGTGCAGTTTCCAAACCCCTGATTTGGGTTTTTGTTGCATCAACTTTTGCTTTTTCTGCAGAATCAAAAAGGTACACTCCAACAATACTGGAAAGCAGCCCCAGGATAATTATCACAACCATTACTTCAATGAAACTGAATCCGCGGCTGCGCTTTTTGCTTTTATCCAGAGTAGCATTTACAATAATTTGTTTCCGTTTATTTTTCATCTGAGTTCAAATCTGAGTGTGTTAAAAGAAGTTCGCTTGCTCTTATCCACAATGATGCTAATTTAGTAAGCATCAGAGCCGGATACGTGGCCGCCCGCTTTCCTGATTATTTTCGAATCCGGGGGGCTGGAGGAAAGTCCGGGCAACATAGGGCAAGGGTGCTGGCTAACGGCCAGGCGGCGCGAGCCGATGGAAAGTGCAACAGAAAACATACCGCCGATGGTTTCTCCGGAAACACAGGTAAGGGTGAAATGGCAGGGTAAGAGCCTACCGCAGTCTTGGTGACAAGACTGGCAGTGTAAACCCCACCCGTTGCAAGTCCAAATAGAACCGCTATCAGGTGGCCCGCCTGGCGGTTGGGTAGGACGCTAGAGGCGGTCGGTAACGGCAATCCTAGATAAATGGTCACGACTCACATCTGTGAGAACAGAACCCGGCTTATTTCTGGCTCTGACTTTTTCCAAACTTACACAAGCTTTCAGATCACAACAGACCTACGATACTGTATTGAATTGTACAGTACCAGCATAAAACATTTCAACTCTTTTTAGACTAAAATGAGTTTTTATAGAGAAGGACATAATCTGTTAAAACTTGCTCCTTGGGCAACTGCAGGGCCTCAATGTAGCAAAGCAAATAGCCCTTTAAATAAATCTCAGATGTAAATTTGGAGAAATTTTCGTCTTCAATCGCTCGGAGATAGGTTTTACGAATACAGGTGATTTGTGCAAGTTCTTCCAGAGTGACCGATTTTATTTTTCTAATTTGTTGTAATATAGTACCGTTGTATGAAAGTTTACCCCCATGGGTTTTGAAAGTGGAGTAAAATTCTTCTAGACTTTCTTCTGCTAATTCATTTTTTGCGGACAGTTTTTGGTAATTGCCCAGGCGTTCTGCATGTGTTTCTTCAACAATATTTCTGATAACACTTTTTTTGATTTCAATCTCTTTCTCAGCTTTTGCTTTTTTAGGGGGAAGTAGGGGAAGAGGAACTGTTTTAGTTTTTACCCTCACTGATTTTTTAATTTTAGTAAGATGCTCTTTCTTAGTGACAGGCTGCATCTCTACTGAAACCATCCCCTGTTGTAATTCATCATCATATTTTGCCCGGGCAACAGGATTAGCCAGAGTCATAAAAGCCTGACTGAATTGCAGTAATTTTTCTTCAGTCTCTTCTTCCGGCAACAAGGAATACGCAGCAAAGGCTTCTAATTGAGTCTCCTCCAGTTTACCCTCGTAAGCATAACGGATTTCTACCAATGAAGCAGTTTTTTGTACTTCAAGAATCTGATAATAATTTTCTTCAACCTGTGGATTATTTGCCTGAGAAGTCATAATGCTAGCTGTGATAACAGATTATTTTTTTTAGTTCCTTCCTTCTCTTCCTTTAATAATTTTTCGCAGATTATTGACAGTTGCTGTACTGGCACGCTCTCCAGTGAATTCTTTGCTAAAGGTTCACGATCTATGACCGACTGCCTGACTGTTTCATCGAAATCTAAATATCCCGAAATTTTCACATTCAGGTTAAAATATTTTAAACATGCTTTTTCCATTGCCACACCAATCTTTTTTTCCTTTTCGGAACGTACCTGATTCAGGATAATACTTGGCATGAACAACTGCTGCTGTTCCTCTATAAAAACCGCCGCATTGCCTCCCAGTTGATTCATGTAAGCAATAAGTTGTTTCGGGGTATTTATGTTGAATGGGTTGTCCTTTCGCAAAATATTTTTTATCGTTGATTTAATTCTAAATTTTTCACTGTTGTGAAGAATTTGACGATAAAATGAATTCTTTAAAAAACGATAGGCATTTTCGATTGATGTCGGTTCCGGAATTACAATAATTATTTGCGTGTCTGCCAGCAGAAAAAAATCAACTGTGTTGTATGCAGTGCCTGCACCTAAATCAATCACAATATAATCTGCATCCAATTGTCTCAGGGCAGTTACGAAACGACGTTTTTGAGTGTGTTTCATATTTGCTATTTCGACCCCGTCTTTGGCTCCGCTGATCAGACGCAATCCCGACATATCGGTGGGTATTAATAACTTTTTGATGTCAGGTATGTCTCTTTCAATGAATTCTGTAATCCCTTTAATGGGATTGCTCACACCAAGCCAGGTGTGCAGGTTTGCTCCACCCAAATCCAAGTCAGCTAGAACTACATTGTGACCCTTCTGAGCCAGCAGAATGCCCAAATTGCCGGCAACATAACTTTTGCCAACGCCTCCTTTACCTCCACCAATAGCCCAAATTTTCTTTTCCATTTTACCCAGTTAAAGTCTGTCGAAATGAGTTGCTTTTTTTTGTCGTTATTATTCAAAATTGCAAATAGTTGGCCAATTTTAATTTGTAAAGAGTAACAGTTAAGCATAACATCTTTGTTTTTAGTGACTTAAGTTGAAGACAAAAGCAAAATTATGCAAGCCGGATCGTGAAGTTCCTTACTTTTTTAAAGGTTTTTGGTGGGAGGCCGATACATATTTCAGGGGGGTTACTATATCCTTTTAAAGAGGAATTGAAACAAGATATCCAAAAACTTCATTAATTTTACATAAGACATTCAGCAGGCCAAAAAAAGTGTTTATGCGCTATTTTATTTTTTATGTTTCAGTCATTATCTTTTTGCACGCTTGTTCAAGTACTACTCCTGAATTTCCACAACAATCCTTTCGCAGCCGGTTAAGCGGAGGAGATAGTCATATGGGATGGAGCCTGAATTATTTTGACAGCTGGCAGAATGGACTTCAGCCCCGCTACCTGCAGTTGGCAGAACAGCACACTATTGCGGCAATAAAAATGTTTGCCCACCTTGAATCTGACACATCGCCGCGAATCAGTGAGTTTTACGTAGTACGTGAAAGACGTACACGCAGTTGCAGACTGCTGGCTGAAATACAGTTTGCAGCAGGAAACCACGGCTACAAGCTAAGTTCCCGTACTCCCGACGGGTGCGTATATTTTTACTGATTTTATTTTAGTCGGTTGAATCCACTGAATCAGTACTTTACTGTACTTCTTCTTCCATTGCCTGCTTGTATTCTAATCCGTCTTTTACTCTTAAAATTTCTGACTGATAGCGTTTTGATGCTTTCAGATCTCCAATATTTGTATAGTGGGCACTGATCAAATCAAGCAAGTGCAACTCACCTTCAATGTCATCCAACTGTTGTTTGATTGCAAGATGTTCTTTGTAGGTAGCTACTAATTCTTCATCATTTTCCATTGTTGAATGTGCACGCTCAATTCTTTCGTAAATGGGATCCATTGCTGAAATATTCACTCGCTGCCGATTGTAGTTCAGCAGATCCTTTAGCAGCGGCAAAGCTTCTTCATATGAATCTTTTTCTTCAAGAGTCTTCACTATTCCATCCATGACACTTTCATAATTGGTTTGCTCTGGTTCATCCTGAATATTTTTTTCCAATTCTTTTTCAGTCTCTGTTTTTGTTTCATCAGTTTTCAAAGCAAGTTCCGCAGTCAAAGTTGAATCAAGTGGAATCCCAAGCTTTTCAGCTAAATGCAGCACGTCTGAACTTGGCTTTTGACCAAGCTCTTTGAGCAGATCCAGATAACTTTTAAGACTGGCACCGGCTTCTTCCATTCTGCCTGCTTCGCATGATGTTGTTGCAAGTTTCAGCAGTCCTTCAGCTTCAGCATTTTTTTCTCCCCGAGGAGTTGTTTTCCGTAAAGAAGAAACCAAACCATCCTCATCTTCCAGATTGTCTGTTGCCGGTGCCGGGGCAAATAAGTCTTCATCACTGAACTCTCTTTCTTCTGGTTCAGCAAGGGTTTCTCCTCCAGGAATCGGAATCAGTTCATCTGCAAAAAGATCCTCATCGAATTCTTTCTTGGGCTCTGCAGCAATATCTCTTGTTTGTTTTCTTAATTCCTGATGTTTTCGAGAAAGAATTTCCAGAGCTTCTTCTCCAGTACCTAGTTTACGGTCTGTCTTTTCTTTTTCCCTGTATTTTGTTTCCTGTTTTTCAGCAACTTTTTTGTTTTGTTCTTCCGCTGCATCGTCACTCTGCTCCTCAACTGTGTCTTTTGCGTTACCTTCATCCTGTTCTTCTTGAAGATTTTTTGCATCTTTGCTCAAAGTAACCTTCACTTGTTCTACATCCTCCAGTTCTTCAGAAAAAGTATCAGGAGCATTTGTTGAATTGGCTTTTTCATATGCTTCTGCAACCAAGCCTGAGTTTGCATTTTTTTCAGAGGATATAGCTGAATCTCCGGTAGATTCGGAAGGAGGCTCTAAATTTAATTTTTCTCTGAATTGTTCAAAAATAGATTCGTCAACACCAGGAATTAGATTTCCTGATTCAGAGATATCTTGATCAGATGAAATTTCTTCATTGCCGCCAGAAGTTACTGAATTACGAAACGGTTCTGAAGAAAGAACAATATCAGGATAAAATACAACTTTTGTAATTTTTTTCAGTATAATCCAGATACAAAATGTAGCAGTGATCAATACAAAAACACTTAGACGAATTTCCCACGATATTTGAAACATTGAAATAACTGAAATAATGATAACTATGCCAAACAGTAATTTTATTAAATTCCACATATCTTTTGATATTGAAGTTTTTGCCTGAAATCAGGAACTGAAAATATTAGTTTTGACTCTTGTTACCTGCAAGTTAGTTAAATCCAAGATTGCGCAAATGCTGTGCATTGCTGGACCAATGTTTTAAAACTTTCACATGCAGTGCTAAATGAACCTTGTTCCCAAGTAATCGCTCGATTTTTTTCCGGGCGGCAATCCCGATTGTTTTCAACATATGACCTTTTTTCCCAATGATGATCCCCTTCTGAGAATCTCGCTCCACACAAATATTGCAGGCAATCTTAATACATTTTTTATCCTCTTCAAATTGTTCCACTACAACTGCAACCGAATAAGGAATTTCCTGCTGCAGGCGCATAAACAGTTCCTCGCGTACAAATTCACTGGCAAGGAAGCGTTCTGACACATCGGTAACCTGTTTGTTTTCAAAGTAAAATGGATGGATAGAAATATATTTTTTCAGGGTTTCAACCAGGTGTTCAACATTAGTTGATTTCAGAGCTGAGATTGGAACAATTTCCGCAAAGTCTCCCAATTTCGCTAATTTTTCCATGCTGACAAGTGCCTGTTCCTGTAAAATTGTATCAATTTTATTCAAAACTAGAACGGTCCGTCTTTCCTTTCCGGACAACATTTTTAGTATTTCCTGATCTTCACGATGCAAAACAGAGAGACCATCCTTTTTCAAAGAAGTTTCAGGCAAAGGTTCAATTAACCACAAATTCAAATCTGTTTCCCGCAAAGTTTCTGTCGCATATGCTACTATTTTACGGTTCAGCAGCTTTTTAGCAGGATGGATTCCAGGCGTGTCAATGAAAACCATCTGGGTATTTTTTACAGTCCGGATACCAAGAATGCGGTTTCTGGTAGTTTGTGCTTTGTGTGCAGTGATTGAAACTTTCTGTCCAACCAGTTGGTTCAGTAAAGTTGATTTACCAACATTTGGACGTCCTATTAATCCTATAAATCCACAACGCTGATCATTCTCAATTTTTTCATCATTTTGTTGCCTGTTGACGCTAATTTTTTTCATGCACCAATTTTATACTTTTTTGGAGGCCCATAAATCAGAACCAGTGTGAAATCTTCCATAGGTTTTTCCGTTACCACTGAAACCAGGCTTAACAGTAGTGATTCCTTCAAACCAAAAAAAGGGATGCACAGCTGCTCAGTTCTGAGTTTACTGCCAATTGCCCTGAAGACCGCCAGAGCAGAATTAAAAACTTCTGTCTGTTGCGGACGCAGTTTCCATTGTTCAATTTGTTCATCTGCTGACTGGCTCTGAAAAATCTGTTCGGTGCACTCAAATTCAGTCCAATTCATACTCAGCCAGTTTTTTGCCTCAACCGCACTTGAATTTTCAGGTCGAATATTTGCTGAAACTTGCGGATAAAGACGTGCAAATGTTTTTGCGTTTCCACCCGTTAAAATCAAATTCGTTCGGTTATGAGGATTAGCAGAAAGAACCTCATCCAACTGTAATAACTTTTCCGTAATTACTGATTTCAGCTCATTTTCAGGATTGACCATTTTCCGCAGCCGCAATGTGCCGATATCTATACTGTACTGATAATCTCCATTCTTGCAGCTCGGACTTTTTCCTGATTTCAGTAGAGATATTTCCAAACTGCCTCCACCTAAATCCGCCAAAAAAGTTTGTTTTAACTGATAGTCCAAAACCATAGACGGAGGCAAAAAAGATTTTACTCCATCCGCTAAACATTGACACTCTTCTGTTCCGGAAAGAATTTTTAGAGGATATCCAACTATTGATTCAATCCGGGCAGCCGTTTCAGCATTATTTATTGCTGAACGCAATGCGCTTGTGGCGGTTATCGATAATTTGAGGCCGGAATATTTATGAACCTTACTTAACAAACCCTGAATTGTCTGCAGCAACTGTTGAAATATTTGTTCAGAAATTTCTCCGCACTCAAAAACTGAATCACCCAAACGCAAGTGGGCACTCCACCGTTCAAGTACACATAACCTGCAGGAACCCCTCAATTCTCCGACAATCATGCGTACTGCATTACTGCCAATTTCTATGGCGGCAAAGGTCTTTGGACTCATCTCTTGAAAAAAAGTGATAAAATTGAGATCATCAGAGACAGTTTCGTATTTTTGCTCCCACTTCTTGCATTTCTCCTTCAGCATATTGGACATGTTCCCGGAAAGGTCCGGGACTGCCTTTGGCGCGCGGCAGCACGTGAAAGTGGACATGCGCTATCTCCTGTCCGGCATTCAAACCGTTGTTAAGGATCAGGTTATAGTCAATTCCATCGAAAGCTGTACTAACTGCTTTTGCCACTTGTTGCATTGTACGCATCAACGACAGAGCCTGCTCTGCAGGTAAATCTTCTAAGCGCTCAACTTCAAGTTTCGGGATCACCAGTGTGTGTCCTGCAGCGCAGGGCATGATGTCTAAAAATGCAATTTCTGAATCCGTTTCAATAATTTTTTCACAAGGAATTTCATCTTGAATAATTTTGGTGAAGATCGAAGCCATTTTGGTGTTTCAGCTTTAAGTTTAAAAGTTTCAGGTTCGAGACTCGAGGTGCGCAGTTTGTTGTACTTCGTTTTTCGTTTCCCGTTGTTGTTTTTAGTTGTTCACGGAGTGCTGATTGTAATTTCAACTCAGCTTTTATCTGCAGAATCCCACTTTAAAACGCAGGCCCCGCACTACAAAATAGACGTTTCTTATGATCACGATAAGACACTTCTTGTGGGAAAAATGCAAGTCCGTTTCACTCGAAACGCTTATCCGACTCATGAATTACTCTTTTCTCTACCGGGAAACCGTTTCAATTATCCGGATGAACGTGGTACCAGAAAACACAAAATAGTACCTGTCTTTTCACTGAGACGCTTTCAAGATAATCTCGAAGATCCAAAAACTCCAACTGGTTTCAGTACCGGAAGCTTAAAGATCAATTCCGTGAGTGGGTTCACTCAAAATCAATCAGTAGAAAAACACCCGCTGAAATATTCCCTGGAACCAAATCCTGACCTGGAGATTGGTTATTCAACTTCAAATGGTCTGCTGCGAATATTGTTGCCAAAAAATCTTCCGGATACAAAAAATTTTCCTGGAGAGTCAACTGTTCTGATAGAGTTTTCTACAAATTTCCCCGAACACGCACAAGAAGGTGCAGTCAATGGAATGTTGCTGACAGTAAATTGGCATCCAAAACTCTTAACCTGGAATGAAAAACCTGGATTGAATGAGAAAAAATGGGAAACTACTGAAGATAATCCGTCACCTGCCACATTTGAGGTTACCTGGAAAGCAGTTCAGGCGGGAACATTAATCACGACCCCGGGTCATCAAAAATTGTTGGCGGGGCAAGTTGTAACTCTTTCTGTTACAAAGAAACCGATTAAATACTTCCCCTTGATTTTTTCCAGAGTTCATCAACAATTTTCCGGAAATGAAGGAAGATCAATTGTGGTGAAAAATACAAGCACTGCAGCTGCTAAAACTTCTTACCAACTGACTTCATTTTACTTGGAAGGTGATGAACGAAGAGCTGAACTTCTACATAATTGGAGCGCCAGTTTTTTGTCATTTATGCATTCACGTTATGGACTCAAACCGCCCTGGGAATCAATTCGTATAGTTGCAGTTGAAGCAGAATATGAGCAGGTGGACGTTTTGAATAATTTGGTCCTGGTCCCCCTGCCGAACTACAAAAGGTCAGAATTTCTGGACCGGCAGGCTCTTGGATTTTTGACACGGAGACTGGCGCAACTTTGGTTTGGAGAGTTAATCTGGAGCAACCAGGATACTCAACAGTGGCTCAATTTGGGGGTTCCTGCTTTTTTTGGATTGCGTTTTTTTCAACATAATTTTGGTGCAGATGCAGGAATTTTTGATAGTCTTGACTGGCTGAATCCACGTTACCGGGATCATTTTTTTGAAAAAATGGCAAACTCTGTTTCACCAAAATTGAGATATCCCATCCTCTCATCTTTCCGAAAAAATCCTGACTCTCAAAAATATTTGCAGACACTTACCTACAAGACTGCAATGGTTCTTTCCATGTTGGAATACACACTGGGAGACAAGGCATTTAAAAAAGGTATCCGGTACTTTGCCCAAAATTATCAGCAAAATGTAATTGAACTGGAAGAATTTCAGCAGGCAATGGAGAAGTTTAATTATCACCAACTCAGAACGCCTCCACTTCCTTCCGGGAGTCCTTACAATATGGATGGAAACGGTTCATTGGAATGGTTTTTTTCACAGTGGTTCCGCACTGTACAAACTTTGGATTACAGTTTTGGAGATTCAACTACTCGAACTCTGCCCAATGGGTTGTATGAGACTGAAGTAAGTGTCAATAAAATTGGACTTGCTCAAATGCCGCTGGTAGTTTCACTTATCACAAAAGACGGTAAACAGATTCGCAGGCTGGTACCAGGAATTAAACAGCAGGAGACAGTAGTCTTTCAAACGGCGGGTTTTCCGGATAAAGTTTCACTTGATCCAGAAGAACGATTGTTGGAAACATCGAGGATCAATAATCATTCTTATAATTTTTATCGTGTTCGTTTTGGTTTCGACTGGGACAAACAGCGTGAACATTTGGTGCTTTTAGTTCCTGGATTTGGGAACAATGCCTTAGATGGAAATTCTGTTGGTGTAGGAATAAGATACAGGTTTGATGACTATCGTATTTATGCAATTCCTGGATATGGTTCAAAAAATAAACGAGGACTCTACATTTTTAATCTCGACCGTGAACACCTGGGATTGCATGGATTGGAGGCCGGAGTAAGTGCCCGTGAGTATGGTGGAGTCCGTTCCCAGGGCATCCGGGCCACATACAAACCCTCTAATAATCCCGGTGAACTGGAATATAAGTTCCACTCCAGTTTTTCCCGGGAGATTCTTTTTTCGGCTCGCAACAATCCTGACAACAGTGATGTAATTGAAACCGGAGAATCAAACACTTTTCTGCTGGAACATACGGGTGCTGTCAGTCTCATAGACTCCTATCGAATTAACTGGAACATCTGGAACGAACAGCCTTCTCTGGAAATGGAAAGCGATTTTTCTTATGTACGCGGGCAAGCAAAACTTGGACAAATATTGCGCGTTGGACATCGGAAATGGTTTGAGTTCGATATCATTCACGCTACTACTTCGGGAAAATCTCCGCTGCAGAAAAAATTTCAACTGGGAAGCCCCGCCGTATTACGTGGATATCCTCAACAAACAAATTTGAGTGACGACCACCTGCTGGCTTCAAGATTGGATTTCAAGTTTCCCTTAATCACTAAACCTTTGTGGGGAATGTTAAGTGCCTTTAAAATACAAGGTACTGTGTTTTATGACCAGGGTAAAATATGGTCGGAAAAAATTTCATATGAAAAAGCAAAACACCGGGAAAATGCCGGTATGGGTATTGAGTGGACGCTGGATACTGCTTCACTGTTTCAAGTACCTCTGAAAATTGAAGTAGCCTTTCCGTTGAATGATCCTGATTATAAAAAACCACAGTTCATTTTACTGGGTGTCCTCACAGGAAGTTAAAATACGTTCGCCTAATTTTTCAGGGTAGCCTTGCTTTTTTTTATTTTAAATGTAAAATCAGCATCCACTGGACGTTTTCTGTAGATATGCGACAATAATTCAATACTGAAATTACTTGACGTGTAACATACACTAAAATACTACAACTCGACAGTCACTAGTTTTGTAGTGTTATCCTGAACATGAGTGAGGGATCTTGTACTGTATCAGCACTTTGCCAGATATCTCCCTTCTGCCGTGATTACGAGAAAAAGTCAATAATATCCGCACCTTACTATCACTCATGACTCACGATTAATACAATTATAAACTGATTTAAAATGCTGTCGAGAAAACCAAAAAAATTTTCCCTCCTTGATGAGCTCGGAGTTAAACGATCTTCCTCAGTCAAATCAAAGAATTCAAGTGATAGTCCTTCTGTGAGAATCCGCAAAGAAGGATTGTCCCTGCTCTCACCAAAACCAAAACGCAAAAAGTCTGCAGCTGATGCTGCAACTTCTATCCTTGATGAGCTCGGAGTTAAAAGGTCTTCCTCAGTCAGATCAAAAAACATAAGTCCGGTAGGGATTCAAAAAAAAGCTGAACAAAAAAAAGAAACAACAGAAGAATTGGAATCCTGGGAAAGAATAATCCTCAAGAACCATGAAATTCAAATACCACATACTAAAACAAAAATATTAAATAAATCGACGACTAAAAAGACAGAACAGAAAAAGTTTGAGAAAATCGATTCGAGTGCCCAAAAAACGGCTGAACTGCCTGAAGTTAAATTTGGTTTTCATGAAAAATTTGTTTTGCTTTCCATGTTGGTGGTAATGGGTGTTGCGTCTCTTGCCATTATCGGAGGACATCTTAAATTACTGGATTCAGCCATTTTTTACCAGTTGGTCGGCGGTAATGTGCATCAGTTGGAGTTTGAAGGTGAATTTCAGGCAAGACTAGTAGAAAATGGATATAACCGTCTGCCGGTATTTGTAGTCGAAGGATCTATTCGGAACACCTTCAATGAGTCTGACCAGATTAAAAAAATACAATTGAAGGCTTTTGCATTTGATGCAGACCAACAGTTGATTGCAAACCATTTCACCTATGCCGGGACTGTATTGTCAGACGAACAGTTGGAATCACTGAGTCCCATGCATATCAAAGCACTACGTCATTCCTCCGAATTTGGGATTCAGGACTCCACTGCTTTAACGAACGACAAAAATGATTTATTAAATACGACCCTTCCTCAAGCCCCGTTGATCCCTTTCCAAGTTGTTTTTATAAAGTCTGTTGCGACCATAAAAAAAACATCACTTCAAATTGTAAGTTATGTACGTAACAATAAGATTGTTTATGTACATGCACCAAATCTCTAGTGATTAACGAGTTCGGGAAAATATCCTGAACTTTCCTGCTGGTACAGTCCTGCTGATTTTCATCGTTTTACCAAAATAAAATTTGTGCATTCCAAGTTTGAGACCAAGATAGGAGCCGTTTCTTCCAAACAGTGGAGTACCTTGAAGGGTACCGAGTTTCCTTTTTCTGAGCATAATTATCTGAATGCTCTGGAAGAGAGCAGCTGTGTTGGCGAAGAATCCGGATGGTTGCCTTGCCATCTGACTTTGTGGGAAAAAAAGCAGTTACAGGGAGCAGTTTGCCTATACGAAAAATATAACGGATACGGCGAATATATTTTTGACTGGGGCTGGGCAAATGCTTATGAAAAGCATGGTCTGAATTATTATCCAAAATTAGTTTCTGCTATACCTTTTACACCGGCAACCGGCCTGAAATTACTTGTGCATCCGGAAGCAGATACCAGTAATGTCAGGAAGAAACTCTTAGAAGAGGCGTTGCTTTGCATGCGTTCAAGAAACTGTTCCTCTCTCCATTTTTTATTCATTACTGCAGAAGAGCTGCCAGTCTTTGAATCCATGGGATTTCTAATCCGGCACAGTTTCCAGTTCCATTGGAAAAACAATTTTTACCAGGATTTTGATGAATTCCTTGGAAGTTTAAAACGTAAACGCCGGAAGGAAATTATACGGGAACGCAGGCAAATTCAACAGCAGATGATCAAGGTGGAAGTACTGGAGGGAGAGGCTATTCTGGTTGAACATATAAATTATATGTATGAATTTTATCTTTCTACATCTGAAAAAAAGTGGGGACGTCCATATCTTTCAAAAGACTTTTTTTCCCGTATCCATCAAACTATGTGCAATAAGCTGGTGCTTTTTCTTGCTTATGTTGATGGGAATTGTGTCGCAGGAACAATCAATTTTAAAAATGAGAAATGCTTATATGGGCGGTATTGGGGTTGTAAAGGAAATTTTCGGAGTTTGCATTTTGAGTTATGCTACTATCAACCGATAGAATATGCTATCAGGAAAGGAATTAGTTTGTTCGAAGCTGGTGCTCAAGGAGAGCACAAAATACAGCGCGGTTTTCTTCCGGAACTAACCTACAGTGCACATTGGCTGGAGCATCCGGGATTCCGGAGTTCAATTTCAAAATTTCTGGAAGAGGAGAAGGCAGCAATTGATCAAGGTATTGAAGAATTCACCCCACACTCACCTTATCGTTAAACAGTTCCTTATTTGATATTCGAAGTTCGTTTGTAAAGAGAATTTTCGCAAATTCCTTTTATCGTTTCTGCATACCAGCGACCTCCCCGCTTAGACCTCAGTCGCTGGCTATTGAGGAACCTGGCTATTTTGTGATAACTCAAATTTTCATCCTCTCGCTTTTCCCGGATGAGTTTGGCAATGGCCAGTTCTTTTTCTACAGGCGCCAGTCGTTTGTTCCGGTACGTATATCCAAAAGGAGCATGGCCTACACGTTCACCAATTTCCCGTTTTCGTTCTATCATTTCGCGGGTCCGGTCCGGAATTGATTTTGCGTCCCAAAGTGCCATTATACTGAGTGCATCTAAAACCATTTTTCCACTTTTTGTTTTCGAATCCAAACCTTCTGCTACAGAAACAAAACGTATTTTATGTTTTTCAAATAAATTAAGTAATTGTTTGTAAAGACGAATTGACCTCGTTAACCGATCCAAACGAGCAACAATGAGTACCGTGACTTTATCCTGTACAATCAGGGTGATAAGTTTTTTTAAATTTGGCAGTTCCAGGCTGGCACTGTTTGATTCAATATCACGGAAAATCTTTTTGAGTTTCAGTTCCTTTTTTTCAGACCATTTTCGAATTATCCCGGCCTGGTTTCGTGTGCCCAATTTATCAGGAGTTGGACGGTGGTTGTTTAAACGTGTATATCCGTAAATACTCATTTTACTTTTTTATAATGCAAAGCCATATTTTAAATCTAACAAAATACTCAATTAAACTTTCCTGACGAGACAGTCAGTTTTCTTCTTCTCCCATTAAATCAAAATATATGTCTCGAGCATGATTAAGGTGATTCCTCATGATAGCTTTAGCCCCTTTGGAATCTTTTTGACGAAGAGAGTCCAGTAAACATTGGTGGTCATCCAGAATGGCAGTGTGCAGCTTTTTCTCTTTCATCCGCTCAATCAATTTTACCCACATCGGAGAATTCTGCTGCTGATCCCAAAGAAATTCAGTTATTGTTTCCAAAACACTGTTCCCGGCAGCTTTGGCTACCAGTAAATGAAATTCTCTGTCCCCATCAGCACCAATCTTGTTTTCATGCACCATTTTATCTATTGCCTGCTCCAGTTGCTCCAGGCAGCCCGTGTCAATACGCTGCGCGGCAAGCTCTGCAATGGCACCCTCAATTTCTTTGCGTGCCTCAATTAATTCAAGTGGACCAGGCCCAATGTCAACAGAATTTTTACACATTTTCAGATTTGGACTTGAAGTGTCCAAAACGTAAATTCCAGAACCAACCCTGACTTCAACCAAACCAGAAATTTCAAGTGCAATCATTGCTTCACGCACCGTCGGACGACTTACTTCGAGCTGAAGTGCAAGTTCCCTTTCAGGCGGCAGACGCATACCCGGTTTGAGTTTTCCTTTTTGGATTATTTTAGATATTTGTTCTGCAACTTGTTCAAAACGACGTTGTGAGCGGACTGCTTTCAGGAGCATTTGATTATTCCAACTGATGATTTATTGTTTTGGAAAAAGACAATTAATTTTCATGACGAGTTCGTAGGGAGGCGTCGGCAAAGCTCATCAATTCCTGCAATGAATCCTCTGTTTTCTGAGGACAATGGTCAAGTGGATTCTGTTTTATGACAAAAATAATAATTGGTCTTACAATTATACCACTTGATAGAGTGTTTTTAATAAGTTATTCTTAATTCCAGCAATATGTCCCAAACAACTTTATTGAGGCCTGCGAAAACATTTTAATGAAGATCGTTTTCATCACAATACATTAACAAAATTATTTTAATTTTGAGGAGCGTGGAACATGTCATTTGAAAAAAATATCCGCGGAGAGTTTGTCCGGATTCTTGGAAAAGAGTGGGTCAAGGATGATCAAGTAACACTTTACACTTACCGTTGCGACGGTCTGGCTCTTTACACTGCACCACCAATGGGTGTTTTGTTTCCCGGAACAGTTCAGGAACTTTCATCGGTCATCAAACTGCTCAATCAGCACAAAATCAGTTTTGTCCCACGAGGCGCCGGCACCGGACTTTCGGGAGGCGCAGTTCCTCAGGAAGGAAGTGTGATTATTGAAATGGCGCGTTTCAAGGAAGTGCATGAAGTAGATTGGGTTAACCGCACAATTACAGTCGGTCCCGGAGTAATTAATTTACATATTACTGAGAACGTCCACTCTCACGGCTACCACTATGCTCCTGACCCTTCTTCGCAAAAAGCCTGCACTATTGGCGGCAATGTAGCAGAAAATTCCGGAGGGCCGCACACACTCAAATACGGAGTAACTGTTAATCATGTGCTGGGTGTCGAAATGGTTTTGCCTGACGGTGAGTTAGTCACACTTGGTGGAAAACATCTTGGAATGCCCGGACCGGATTTGCTGGGTTTGGTAACTGGTTCTGAAGGTACTTTTGGCATCATCAGCAAGATCATTTGCCGTCTTACTCCAAACCCGGAAAAAGCGGTAACTTTGCTTGGAATATACACTTCAGTGCGCAATGCCTGCGAATCTGTTTCAAGTATAATTCGTCACGGCATAATTCCGGCTGCAATGGAAATGCTGGACAAAATCACAATTTCTGCCGTTGAAAAAGCACTCAAACCTGGTTTTCCTTTGGATGCGGAAGCTGTGCTGATTGTGGAACTGGACGGTTTGGCAGACGGACTGGATGCAGAAGCAGAGATAGTTGAAAAATTGCTCAAAGAAACTGGAGCAACTAAAGTCAATCGAGCTCAAGATGAGGCAGAACGTGCCAAAATCTGGCGTGCACGTAAAGAAGCTTTTGGCGCAATTGGTCAAATATCACCGAGCTATTATGTGCAGGACGGTGTAATTCCACGCAGCAAACTTCCGGAAGTACTCGATGAAATCACAGCAATTGGTAAAAAACACGGTTTGACTGTGGCCAATGTTTTTCATGCAGGAGACGGCAATTTACATCCGCTGATTTTGTATGATTATGAAAATCCTGAAGAGGTTGAAAAATCACATAAAATTGGCGAAGAAATATTATCGGCCTGTATCCGTTACGGCGGTACGCTTTCCGGAGAACATGGAATTGGTATTGAAAAAGCCGAGTGGATGTCTGATCTTTACTCAGAGACATCGCTTGCTAATATGCAGAATGTACGTGTTTTTTTTAATCCTGAGAATTTGCTCAATCCGGGAAAGATTTTTCCGCATCCCGGACGCTGTGCTGAGTCCAAAGCAGGAACACCTCCGCCTAATCTGTCTGCCGTTAATAAAACAAAAATGGTTGCCGCAAAATCAGGAATAGCAGTATGAGCAAAATAGAACCGGGCTCCTTGGAAGAATTGCAAAATTGGGTTAACTCCCGTATTGAAACGCAAGTACCATTCAGGATCTGCGGAAATGGTTCCCGATTTGTGAGCACAATTTCAGGCAACCAGAAAGATATTCCCGGCGACATCCTTTCCCTGAAAAAACTCGACGGAACACGCTTTTTTGATCCGGATGACATGGTCGTTGGTGTGGAAGCAGGAATGAGTATCCGGACTCTACAGGGAATGCTGGCGGAGAAAAATATGGTCCTCCCTGTCAATCCGTGGTTTCCGGATTCTTGTGTTGGCTCTGTAGTAGCGTGCAATGATTATGGACCAAACCGCATGGACATGGGGGGGCTTCGCGACTGTATCATCGGTATCGAATATGTTAACGGGAAAGGTGAATTAGTAAAGGCTGGCGGAAAGGTGGTTAAAAACGTTTCCGGTTATGACCTGACACGAATGATGTTAGGAAGTCAAGGCGGTTTGGGTGTTATCACTGCTGTTAATTTTAAGGTTATGCCACGGCCTGTAGAACCACATGGGATGTTTGGAATTTTCCGGGATGAAGCATGGTTGTCCCAGCTCAAGGAGCTACGCAAACTCAGGATTCCATTGAATTGGATTCAGGCTTTATCTACTTCAGACTCAAGCTGGGTTTTAGGTATGGGATATTCCGGAAACAAGCTGAATCGAAACCGAATTGAAGGTGAAATACGTGAAGTTTTTGGTGAGACTCTGAATATTCAGCCTGACGGCAAATCATATTCCGGACAGATTTTCACTCCGGGAGAACAAAGGTTTACAGGGTTTTTACCGTCGATTCGTGATGCATGGAAAATGGAGGAATCACATTTTCATGTTTTTGCAACTTTGCCGACTGAAGAAATCTTTACCTTCCCTTTTGAAACTTTCCGAAAAGCAAATTTTAAAATTGCAGTTCATCCTACAGGAGGTGATATTCATTTTATGCACAAAAGCACAGAACGGAAAGAGCAGCTTCAGCATCTTGAAAAAATAAAATCAGCCCTGATTCATGCTGACAGCAGGCTCCGGTGGGTGAGTTCTACACCGAAATGCTCTTTTATGGATCTGGGAAAATTTGGTGTGGCCAGTGGATATTCTTTGGTAAAGAGACTTAAAAAACACCTTGATCCTGCAGGTGTTTTTTTTGCTCCATATTATGATTTAGAGTTTGACGAATGAGCATAAATTTTTCGAAAAAAACGGCTGTTTCGACTAAGGAGCTTTTCCGCCAGGCCGAATTTGATAACATTCTAAAATGTGTACATTGCGGACTCTGCCTGGAAAGCTGTCCTACATATCGTGAATTGGAAGATGAAAAAGATTCTCCACGCGGTCGACTTTATTTAATGCGTGGACTCTGGGAGGGAGAACTGGAACTGGAACAATCAGTAATTGATCCTTTAAGCCGCTGCCTTGATTGCCGTGCCTGCGAAAGTGCTTGTCCTTCCGGTGTACCTTATGGAGAACTGCTGGAAAAAACACGCGGAATTATTCTGGAAAACACACCTCAAAGTTTGAAAGAGCGGTTTCTTCGGAATCTCTTGTTAAAAGGGTTATTTCGTTACACCAGCATGATGATTGCAGCAAGCCGTATCTTGAAAATATATGCTGCCACAGGATTGCCCAAATTTATTACTAAAACATTTATTGGGAAACTGCTTCCTAAATCATTCGTTTTTCAACAACACCTGTTGCCCAATTGTTCAGGAGAATCGTTCAAACGCAAATATGCCGATCAAATCCTTTCACCTGTTTTTCCAGAAAAAACACAACACACTGTACAAAATAGAAAATCTAAGATCAGAGTTGGATTGTTTTCCGGATGTATTATGGATGTTTCAGAATCGGCAATTCATGAATCAACATTGACACTGCTGCGTCATTTCGGTTGTGAAGTGGTTGTACCGGGGAATCAGGGCTGTTGCGGTGCACTTCATGTTCACAGCGGTGACAGAAAGACCGCCCGTGAATTTGCTCTGAAAAATCTTGCTGCATTTGAACCTCGTCATTTTGATGCAATTATCACGAATGCAGCAGGCTGCGGAGCTCAGTTGAAGGAATATCATCACTTGTTTTCAGATGGAACTAATGGGTCCGAACAGGACTGGGTCGGTTTTGAAAATAAAGTAATAGATATTCTCGAATTCCTTTCGCGCTTCCCGGAACTGCTGGAGAGTCTTTCCTGGCGTGAAGATCAAGACATAGTGCTTTATGATGCACCATGTCATCTTATGCACGCCCAAAAAGTAGACGAAAATCCTCGGCAACTTTTGAACAGTTTGCCTGGAGTGAAACTGGTACCGCTGAAAGAATCCAACTGGTGCTGCGGTTCTGCAGGAATCTACAATCTTGTTCAACCTGACCTCTCACGAGACGTGCTGAAGCGAAAAACCGAATCTGTTCGTCAAACTTTGACGGAAAACCCAAAAGCGAAAACTATTATCACCGGTAATCCCGGGTGCCTGTACCAAATTCGTGCCGGAATCAGGAGTGAAAATATTGATCTTCGGATCCTCCACCCTGCAGTGTATTTAGCGGAACGTTTGAATAAACTTGGAACCAGGGACATTCCTCAAATTCCGATTTGAAGCCGCAGAAGCAAGTGCTCAATCCACTCCACAATCACTCACCTTTCCAGCGGTATAATTCAAGATTTGTTCGCCCATTCTGATCGAATTGGATACCTTCTGCTTTCAGCAGTTTCTGCTGAAGTAATTCTCCAGAACCTCCACTTCTAGTACTTATTCCCCCCTGAAAATTAATGACTCTCTGCCATGGAATATCGGAGTCAAAAGGAATTGCAGATGCAGCATAACCCACCATTCGTGCGGTACAACCACCAACTATATCCGCTATTTGTCCGTAAGTAGCCACCTTGCCGACAGGTATGAGCCGGATTATTTCATGAATTTGCTGATAGATTGGCGACTTCACAGAATATTAACTGACGGATTTCGCTAAATCTCTAGTTTTTGTTTCTGTAACAGAATTTTCTGCAGAGGCAACTTTCAACTTATTTTGAACAAGTTGAAGATGCTCCTGTGAATTTGCTGGTAAGGAAGATCCGTATTTTTCAGCGTAAGAAGAGGCGTCCAAAATGCTAAAATCTTTTTCAAAAAAAGTCATCCACTCATAATCTTCAGTCAGGCTTCTCAGACGCAGGATCTGATTTTCATAAATAGAGATAATAAAATCATCTTCCAGCATCGGCATGGGATGGGAAACTATCTGGAATTCAGTTGTGCAAGTTCCAATTTCATTCCCCAAAAAAAGGAAATCATCCGGTTCGTCCCCGAAAAGTGCCACCTTGATTTGGCCTGAATTTCCAACAATACCAAGACGTTTATAGGAACTGTTGACGCTGATATCGCGTAACTTTGCCATCACATCTTTTGTAACTACTGTCTCAATTAAAGGACCTTCTTCAGGAGGATTCCAGCGGGAAGCAAAATTAAAAGAACTGATTGCAGGTTTCAGGTCCAGAGTCTGCTCTTTGTTTGTACTGTGATTTTTGACATGGAGCCTGTTTGATATCACCTGAAACTCTAATTTTGCCGGATTTTTGTTCTTTAGTAATTTAAAAAATTTTGCCTCTAATGGAATAGACCATACTGGTTCATTTTCCGGAAATTGTGATGTCAGATTAGCAGAAACGTTACCCGATTTTATAAAAACATTTTTTGCATTTGATTCAAGGACAAGATGTAGAGCTTCATCTCGAAATATCAGCAGCATTCTACCATTAAAGTCCTTTTCCAGATCAACAATAATCTTATGCAGTTTTGCCGACATTTTAAAGGAACCATCATCCTCAATTTTCAAGAATGGAGTCAAAGTTTCAGTGTAAGTATCTCCTTTTTGCTGGAAATGCCCATTCAGTTTTTTTTCATTCCAAAAAGTGAGTAATTCTGCAGGATCTAATCTACGCACATCGCCGGGGAAACTGTTTCGTGCGGTTTGCCATGATAATGCTTTTTTCCCCTTGATCAAATCTGAAATTGTTTTCCCGTTATGATCTATTTGCTGTGTCCGTTTGGCACTATTTATTAAGAGGATAGAAGCATCTTTAAAGGGGTATATTCCTGCATTATCAATACAAATGAAAGGCCTGAATTCTTTGGTTTTTTCATTCATTGAATAGACCTTGCCTGAAAACTGGTGTTTCTGTTAAAAGTTATAATAATATTCCTGCAAAAAAATCACCAGAAACATGGAGCGAGAAACGGGGTTCGAACCCGCGACCTCAACCTTGGCAAGGTTGCGCTCTACCAGCTGAGCTATTCTCGCTTTGTTGGATAATACATAATCATTCTATTTGGAAAACGAAGATAGTCAAACTATTTTTAATATGAGAAGAGTAGTAAAAATAATTAAGTTTTTATGCATGATCTTTGCAATCTGTTTATAGGATGACGTACAGAAAGAGCTTGAAAAGATATCATGCACATTTGATAATTAAAAAAGTTCACCTTTTCTGCAATTACAAGAAAGATTACCTGTAAAAACTAAACTTTCATGAAATTTAAAATTTTACAAAATAATATAATCTGTTTTCTGGTAATCCTTCTCAATTTTACCTTTGTCAAGCAGCTTGAGGCAGCCTCCCCTTCTTACCAGCCAGCACCGCTTCGGAATCAGTCACTGTTATTTGAAAAAAGCGGTAAAGCCATCCGGAAAATTAAGTTGGATGTTTCCTCAATAAAGAAGCCTGTTGTAAAGAAAATAACCAACTCCAAAACACCTTACCGCAATAAATTTTGGAAAGTTGAAGGCAAGAGTTATGACATACCAATCAGGGTTAATTCAAAAGTCAAAAGTATCCTACGGAAGTTTGCATCAAAGAATCGTAAGCAATTAATAGTGGGTATTCAGCGTTCTGGCAAATTTATGCCCATGATAACCAG
>Ga0257112_10000292_pt1 | contig 21695 bp, 19 predicted proteins | sample LP_taG_5_FD_191565 | JGI IMG/M metagenome (GOLD analysis project Ga0257112, IMG submission 191565) | Marine microbial communities from Northeast Subartic Pacific Ocean, Canada - LP_J_2015_P26_1000m | ecosystem: Environmental > Aquatic > Marine > Oceanic | place: Canada: Northeast Subartic...
ATGCGAGCAAAAGGGGAGGCATGGGAGTATGGATTATCTTCGAAATTATCATACAGGTCCGGGTGGGCATCGATATGAAAAATATTTAGCTTTTCATATTTTTCAGCTAATGCTTTAATAATAGGAAATATAACGGAGTGATCCCCCCCCAGCGAAAGCGGTTTAATTCCTTTATCCAATAAACCACGAATACTATCTTCAATTTGATCCATGGCATCGCTACCAGTCGTCAATTCAACATTTCCAACATCACTCCAACAGGGATTATTTCTGAAATCAACTCCATTTTCAGCGCAGAGATTGATAGAATACGATTCCAGGTTTTTCCTGATGACGTCAGGGGCATTGGTTGGCCCTCGCATGAATGAGGAGTTTTCGTCTAAAGGGAAGCCAATAACAGAGATTTGTGGATTGGACATGAATGAATTTAATAAAGTATAAATGATATTTTATTGTATTGATTCCCCTCATAAATTCCCCAATGGGTACCCTATCTATTTCGAAGACATTCCTGCATACAGAAGATCTGCAGTCTTTTCTCGTGGCACCCGGTAAGGTCCGCCTGACTCCTGACACTCGTCAAGCCATCAAGAAATCCTATCAAAATCTCAAAGCACTTCTAGCCAGTGGTGTCCAAATCTATGGCGTCAATACCGGTTTTGGCAAGTTAAGCAAGGTGTCCATTCCAGAATCAGACCAAAAACAATTACAACTGAATTTGGTGAGAAGCCATTCAGCCGGAGTGGGAAAACCTTTCGATTCCGGAATTACTCGCCTGATCATGATCTTAAAATTGATGACATTCGCCCAAGGATATAGCGGTGTGCGACCAGCAGTTGCAAAGCAATTAATTGAATTTATCAATCATGATATTTTACCTGTCATTCCCCGACAGGGATCAGTGGGAGCTAGTGGCGATCTAGCACCGTTAGCGCATTTAGCGATGGGACTTATCGGTGAGGGAGATGTTCATTTTCAGGATCGTATTATGCCAGCATTGGTAGCAATTAAAGAAGCGGGTTTAAATCCATTGGAGTTAGAAGCAAAAGAAGGCCTGGCTATAATCAATGGAACACAAGTATCTGCTGCTTTGGGAATAAAAGCGTTACTTGCAGCTGATAACATATTGAAGACAGCAGATATTTCCGGTGCTATGTCTGTGGAAGCCAGTCTTTCCAGCCGGAGCGTATTTGAAGCCAAGATCCATAAATTAAAAAAACACCGTGGTCAGATTGAGTCTGCGGGTAATGTGTGGCGGTTATTGGAGAAAAGTGCGATTGTTGATGATCACGCAGATTGTGACCGCATCCAGGACCCCTACAGTTTCCGCTGTATTCCTCATGTTCATGGCGCCAGTAGAGAATTATATAAATCTGCTAAAGATATAGTAGAAAATGAAGCCAACAGCATCAGTGATAATCCGCTTATTTTTTCAAATAAGGAAATTCGAAGCAGCGGCCACTTTCATGCGGAAGCTGTTGCTCAGGCACTGGATATATTATCAATTTCAATCTCTGAAATTGGTGCAATTTCTGAACGCCGTATCAATTATTTCATGAAAGGGATTGATGATAAAATACCTATGTTTGTTGCGCATGACCCCGGATTAGAGTCCGGTTTTATGTTGGCCCAAGTCACAGCCGCTGCCCTGGCTTCAGAAAATAAAACGCTGTCTCATCCGGCTTCGGTGGATTCAATATCCACATCGGCCGGGCAAGAGGATTTGGTCAGCATGGCTCCTTGGGCCGGCCGCAAATGTTTGCGCATCATTGAAAACGTTAACCAAATATTGGCGATCGAACTGTACGTCGCCGCCACCGCTACGGCAGAATTTCATAAGGAACTGCAGCCAGGGGTGGGTTCCAAAAAAGTTTTAAACCTGTTGAAACGTTACGTCCGCCTTTCAAAAGGGGATCATCCATTGCATGAAGATATGGCAACAATTGCTGGATTGATTCGAAGTGGTAAAATTGTTGATAGTGTAATAAAATCTGTAAAATTGGAATAACATTGAAAAACCGTCCGCCATTTGAGGTAGCACTCACATTTGATGATGTGCTTCTTGTACCGCAAAAATCATCTATTCTTCCGAGAAAAGTTGATATTCGTACGCGACTGACAAAAGATATAGCGATGAATATTCCATTATTGAGTGCCGCCATGGACACGGTGACAGAAAGCAGGATGGCGATTGCGCTGGCACGTGAAGGCGGCATGGGTGTAATCCATAAAAATTTGACAGTTGCAGATCAGGCGAAAATAGTAGATCGTGTAAAACGATCCGAAAGTGGTATGATAATGGATCCTATTACCATGGATAAAGACAAGACTATCCGCGAAGCGAAAGCAGCCATGTCCCATTATCATGTAAGCGGTCTGCCTGTATTGGATGGTGATAAACTGGTCGGCATTCTCACCAATCGAGATATACGTTTTGAAACGAACCTGGATCTGAAAGTATACGAACGGATGACAAAAGAGAACCTTGTCACAGTACCAGTAGGGACAACATTGGAAAAAGCCAAAGATATCTTGCAGGAACATCGCATTGAAAAGTTATTAGTTGTTGATGATAATGGCAAACTGGCTGGATTAATCACTGTAAAAGACATCCAGAAAAAGGAAGATTTCCCCAATGCATGTATAGATAAAAATGGCCGTTTGCGCGTTGGTGCCGCGGTGGGTGTTGGCGTAGATTCATTGGAGCGAGCAGAAGCACTTGCTGATGCCGATGTGGATATTGTGGTTATCGATACAGCCCATGGGCATTCCGTAGGCGTTTTAGCTAAAGTATCATCCATAAAGAAAAAGCTGGGCGATCGTATTGGACTGATCGTTGGTAATGTAGCCACGGCTGATGCAGTGGATGCATTAATAGATGCTGGAGTTGATTGTGTAAAAGTTGGTATTGGCTCTGGAGCAAGCTGCACAACACGTGTTATAGCTGGTGTAGGTGTCCCGCAATTAACTGCTGTGATGAATTGTGTTGATGCTGCAGCAAAAAATGATATTCCTGTTATTTCTGATGGTGGAATTCGCTATAGTGGTGATATTGCAAAAGCCCTGGCTTCAGGAGCCGAATCAGTCATGCTGGGCAGCCTTTTAGCCGGGATGGATGAAAGCCCGGGAGAATCAATATTATACGAAGGTCGGCAGTACAAAGCGTATCGTGGAATGGGTTCCATGGGCGCCATGAAAGAGGGCAGCGGCGACCGTTATTTTCAGGAAGGTGCAGAAGCGACCAAGTTGGTACCTGAAGGAATTGAAGGAATTGTACCTTACAGGGGATCCGTTCGCAATTCGATTCATCAACTCATGGGCGGTTTGAGAGCATCTATGGGTTATTGCGGAGCGAAAGATCTAAAAACCTATCACAGCAATGCTGAATTTGTGCAGATAACTACTGCGGGAATGAAAGAAAACCATCCCCATGAAGTGCGTATCGTAAAGGAAGCGTCGAACTATCAGATCTCAGAAGTATAATTTATTTAAAAGATTGTATGGATGATTAAATGTATGAGCGATTAATAATATTCCAACCAATCAATTTTATCTTTCTTTTTATTTAAAGTCTTTTATTTAAAAGGAAAGTTCTTTAAACAACAAAAAGCCATCCAGATAATTCAGGATGGCTTTTTGTTTTAAAAAATAGTTTTTAGGCGAGGGAATTTAAATGACGCGTAATACGGGATTTGCGTCGCGCAGCAGTGTTCTTTTTGATCAAGCCCTTTCCAGCTGCTTTATCAATAATACTGACTGCTTCTTTATAAAGCTTTTCTGCTTCATCCTTTTTGCTAGAAGTCAAAACATTCTTTACGGCGCTGCGCAATTTGGACTTATCAGCAATATTCTTATCGCGTCGACTTTTGTCTTGTCTTTCCCGTTTAATTTGTTGGGGATGTCTATCCATAAATAAAATATCCTTTTTATTTAAAATTTCGGATTGAAAATTATCGTTTTAATAGATAAAACCCAAAAGAAGAATTACTGATTTTCATGATTTGAAATACACTGAAAATCGTGTATTTTTGTCCATGGATAAAATCGTACTCCTGCATACTGTTCCTATTTTCAGGGATTTAAGTGATAAAGATGTTATTGCTATATCTGATAAAATGGTGTCACGTTCGTACAGCCAAGGTCAAATGATCCTTCTCGAAGAAACCATGGGTGAAACATTTTTTGTTATCGCTGGCGGCAGTGTTAAAATCACACGACTGAGCGAAGATGGTCGAGAAGTAATCCTAGCCATGTTAGGCGAAGGGGATTTCTTCGGAGAAATGTCTCTGCTCGATGGTGGAGGCCGTTCGGCAAATGTCGTTGCCTTAGAAGAGGCTGAAGTGCTGACACTTGCCAGGAATGACTTTCTGGATATATTGCAGAAATTTCCAAAAATTGCCATTAGTTTTCTGGAAGAATTAGCTCTCCGTTTAAGAAAAAGTAATCAGCAAATTGAAAGCCTTTCTTTAAGTGATGTAGAGCATCGCATAGGCATGACACTCGTTCGTCTTTCTGAGGAACTGGGGAAAATCAAAAACGGTAATGTGAATATTTATAATCTTCCCTATCAGCAGGATATTGCGAATATGGCTGGAACTTCCAGGGAAACAGTATCACGAACTTTTTCGTTACTAGAAGAAAAAGGTTTGGTTAAACGCGATGGCCGCAACCTGACCATTTTCGATTACTCTGCCTTTTGTAGGGTATTCGCTTAAAACCTTAAATTTCAACCCATGGATAAAAGCACTTTGGAAGGCGTACGTGCCAACGATCATCGTATGCTATCACGTGTAATCAGCCGTATTGAATTTGATGAATCGTTGAAAGATGAATTCTTCATCAATCTTCACGAATACAGCACAGACGCAATTCGCATTGGGATTACAGGTCCTCCAGGTGCGGGAAAAAGTACACTCACAGATCAATTGATCAATCAGTTTATCAAAAATGGACAATCAGTTGGTGTTGTGGCTGTGGATCCAAGTAGTCCGTTTACTGGCGGTGCATTACTTGGCGACCGTGTCCGCATGAACCGCTATATCTGGGAGGACAGGGTGTTTATTCGCAGTATGGGTTCCCATGGTAATCTGGGTGGCCTGGCTCGAAAAGCGCAGGATGTGGGTAATGTATTGGCAGCGAGCGGGAAGGAAATAGTTATTTATGAAACAGTAGGTGTTGGCCAGGGTGAACATGATGTAGCCAAAGCTGTAGACCTGACTATTGTCGTATTGGTTCCGGAATCAGGTGATGAAATCCAGCTGATGAAAGCAGGATTATTTGAAATTGCTGATCTTTTCATAATTAATAAGGCAGATCGGGAAGGAGCGAATAGATTAGCTCAATTATTGCAAAATATGCTTCATACAGCTAATAGAAGAGACAAACTGGAACCACCTGTTTTTATTACAGTTGCCAATGATGGAAAGGGGATTTCAGAATTATTTGCTGGCATTCATGATCATTTAGAAAAAATGGAAGCGCAGGGAATCCTTAATATCAAACGTCTTGAAAGGCATCGCAGTCGAGTTTTTAGCTTGGTTCAGGAAAAATTATTGGATGATTTTTGGACATCAGAAAAACGCGCAGCTTTGGAGAAAAAAACGGACTCAATCGATTCGATCAAAGCGTCTCCTCATGAAATATCAGCGTCTTTATTAAACCATGAGTAAAGCCCAGGAAATGCCTTTTCTTGATCATCTGGAAGAATTACGCTGGCGGTTGATCAAATCTTTAGTTGCAATAATTGTTGGCGGTATGGTTGCATTCTTTTTTATCGATGAAATCATAAAACTTCTCATTGCACCTACAGAACATATTTCATCACCGATGAATCTGCAGGTCTTAACAGTACAAGGTATGTTCATGATCAAATGGGGCCTGGCAATAGTGGGCGGTTTTATACTTGCTTTACCTGTTCTTACATACCAAATGGCAAATTTTATTTCACCGGGACTTTATAAAAGTGAAAAAAAATTCATGAAGCCACTGGTCTTTTTCAGTTATCTATCATTTATTATTGGTGTTGTTTTTGCTTATAAGATTATGGTACCATTCTCACTACAGTTTTTTTCATCTTTGGGGACTGTGGATGTACAAAATAATTATTCCATCAATTATTATTTCAGTTTCATTACATGGCTGATGCTGGGCAGCGGCATCATTTTTGAATTACCAGTCATCGTGTTTATTTTCTCGATGATCGGACTATTAACACCACCATTTATGCGTCATTACCGGCGGCATGCGCTGATTATAATCATGTTTATTTCAGCAATGATCACACCGCCTGATCCAGTCAGCTTAATGGTCATGTCCATTCCGCTTATTGTTTTATATGAATTGAGTATTGGAGTAAGTTGGATGGTAAATAAAGGTAAATCATAAATTATCATCTCATGCGGGAAGAAATAATAAATCTAAAACAAATCACCGCACCCATTTTTGAGGATCTGAAGATCTTTGAAAATGAGTTTCGGGAAGCTATGCGTTCAGAAGTACGGTTGGTGAATACAATCGGTAAATACCTCATGCGTCATAAAGGAAAAAATATCCGTCCGATATTGACAATCCTTTCAGCTCGCTTAACAGGTAAACCAACGTTGCAAAGTTATCAGGCAGCGGCGATGATCGAACTCTTGCATGTGGCAACACTCATTCATGATGATGTGGTGGATGAAGCTGAAAAAAGACGCGGTTTCCTGGCATTAAACCGTATCTGGGAAAATAAAGTAGCCGTCCTCATGGGTGATTTTTTGTTGAGCAAGGTTTTGATCAACCTTATCAATCTTAAAGATTTTGATGCTCTTGAATTATTGTCGCATACTGCAGAAAAATTGAGCGCAGGAGAAATTTTGCAGATTGAAAAAAGTTTATCTAAATCCATGACAGAAGATGTATACTATAAAATGATTTACCAAAAAACAGCTTCATTGATTTCAACGAGTTGTGAAATTGGTGCCATTACAGCTTCTAAAAAGAAAGCTGATCGCAGAAATCTTTCATCATTTGGCGAAAATCTTGGCATGGCTTTTCAGATTAAGGATGATTTATTTGACCTATTAGGAAGTGCAGGATCTACAGGAAAAGATGTAGCAGCAGATGTAAAACGCAATGTAGTCACCTTACCTTTAATTCACAGTTACAGCAATACTTCAAAAGCTGGTACGCGACATATCAAACGCATCTTGCGCAATAAACATAAAACAGGAGATGAAGTTCAGGAGCTGAAAACACTCATCCATGAAACCGGTGGATTTAAATATGCTAAATCCAAGATAGATGAATTCAGCTTAAAAGCACTTGAAGCCATCAAGGTTTACCCTGATTCAGTTTATAAAGATTCTTTAACTGATCTGGTGGCTTTTAACGTACATCGTACATACTAACAATTATGTCAGACCCAGGGACCATTCTGGTCCAACGTTTAAGCTCCATTGGCGATATAGTTCAAGCAACATCACCGTTGTCAACACTTCGCAATCGATTCCCAGAGTCACGGATCGATTTCATGACCTTGAGTCATTTCGCACCTCTTTTAGAAAATCACCCGTTAATTAACCGTATTGTAAAAATAAATAAAACTGAACCTATTTCTACATTACGCAGTATAGGGAATACGATTGATGTGGACTATGATCTTGTTGTGGATTTACACAATTCACTGCGCACGCAAATCATAAGAAGGAGGATTGTTAATACAGAAACACTGGTATATATTAAACCACGATGGAAGCGGTTTAAAATAATTCAATTACATATCAATGATTTTGAATATGGTTTTAATCAAAGGAGATTGTATCATGATTGTTTAAAGCCAGTTATGAAAGGACAAATAGATATTCCAGATACATCACTTTCAATTTCTAAAAGTGAGAAAAATCAAGCAGTTGAATTGTTAAAACAAAATGGTGTTGATATTGATTTCATCGTCGTTATTCCTGGAGCAAATTGGGAAACAAAAGTTTGGTCTGCAGATAGTTATAAAAAAGTTTTTTCAATATTATTAAAAGAAACAAATAAATCAATCGTGATAATTGGATCTGGAAAAGATTCCATATGCGACAAAATTGAAATCGACAACCCCAGAGTCTTGAATTTGAAAGGTAAAACAGATTTAAGGGCTTCACTTTGTATTATTAGTAATGCAAAAGGAGCTTTAGGGAGTGATACCGGTTTGCTCCATGCCGCTGAAGCATTGACTATTCCTGCGGTTATGATCATGGGGCCAACTGCAGTTGAAACAGGCGGAGGAACATATTTAGATCGTTCGGTTACGATGGCAAATGAAGATCTGTGGTGCAGGCCTTGCTCTCAAAATGGCAAGACACCCTGTTTTCGAAAAGAACAATATTGCATGATGTCCATAACACCCGAAAAAGTAATCAATAGTTTGGAGAATATATTATCCGTATGATTTTGATCTCAAAGCTGATCTATAATTTTATTTTATTACCTCTATTAATGATTATTACGCTGATGGGTGCTTTGTTCAATAAGAAGATCAGAACTGGCATTTCTGGTAGATTAAAATCAATAAATTCATTAAAAGAATTCAGTAAACAGCTTAAACCACGTAATATTTGTTATTGGTTCCATGCTGCTTCATATGGTGAATACGAACAGATCCGTCCTGTTCTTGCTGGTTTGAAAGAAGTGAAGCTGCATGCAAAGATCATCGTCAGTTTTTTTTCACCATCCGGCTACAACAATGTGCATGATGATCATATAGATTGTAAGATTTATCTGCCCTTTGATTTTCCCTGGACCATCCGTAAAGCAATGAAACTTACACGACCTAAAAAACTCATATTTGCTGCTTATGATATTTGGCCAAACCTCATTTGGTCAGCCCATAGACGAAAGATTCATGCAACGTTGTTTGCAGCTCGGTTTGTTAAAGGGACTAAAAAACTCAAACCTATCATCCGCAATTTTTATCGTAGTGTTTATCGCTGCTTTAAAACAATTTATACAGTGGATGAATCGGATTATCTGCGTGTACAAAATTTAATCAAAGGACAGAACAGCCCTGTGTTGAGAGTTTTGGGAAATCCACGATATGATCAAGTAAAATATAAAGCGGACAAGTTTACAGTTTCTCATACAGAATCCGTTCTAGATCGTGAAAGAAGAATCGTTGCCGGTAGTGTCCATTTAGAAGATGAGATTGTAATCATGGATGCTTTGGCTGAAATATTGAAAAAGCATGAAGATGTTTCACTGGTATGGGTGCCTCATGATCCAGATGATAGTTATATCTCACGAGCTGAAACATTTTTCAGTAATCATGGATTTGAATGTAAACGTCTGGAAAAGAAAAAAGTTAAAATTCCAAATGTGAGAGTTGTGTTGGTCAGTGTGGTTGGACTCTTGTCTCGACTTTACTGGCATGGACAAATAGCATACATTGGCGGCGGATTTTCTACAGGTGTTCATAACACAATGGAGCCGGCCATTGCTCGTCTGCCTGTGTTATTTGGACCGCGAAATGAACAATTCCACGCCACAGGAGAACTCATTAAGGCCGGTGGCGGGTTTGAGGTCAATACACCGGATGATATCAAGACAATTTTGGACAAATTACTATTAGACAAAGACTATTTCTTGAAATGCAGTTTTGCTGCCACAGATGTGATACATCAAAATCTTGGTTCAGCTACACGGGTTGTACGGGGAATAATTCGTGACTAATCAACTGCAATTCAATATGACTTTTCCAAAGTTTTACTTTGATCGATCATTCACATTTGAAAGCGGTCTGCATGTCATTTATGGTGAAAGCGGCAGTGGTAAATCAGCATTAATTAATCAAATACTTGAATTGGAAAAAGGACAAGAAAATTTTCATTTAACTAATATCAATCGTCCTGAAGAGTTTCAAAAGGTCTTCCAAAATCCAGACACACAAATCATCAGTTCAACATTAGGTGGTGAATTAGCATTTTCGTTGGAATGCAGGAGTAATGATCAGGAATATATCTCAACGAAGCTTGCGAGTTTAAAAGAAAAGTTATTTTTTGAATGTGCAGAACATCGCCATCCTGCGACGTTGAGTGGTGGAGAAAAAGAAATGTTGAATATTGTAACAGCGTTCAGCGTTAATCCTCAACTTTTATTGATTGATGATGGTTTATCATTTCTTAATGTAAACGGGAAACAAAATATGCTTGGTTATATCCAAAATCAAATTGTTGAAACGAATTGTATTGTCCTCTGGCTGACCAGTGACTGCAATGATCTGCAATTTGGAAAAACGCAATGGGAGCTATCACTGTCATCATTTAATGAATGGAACGGCAATATAAGTCCCTTACCGACAGTTGAACATAAATCACAATCAAATGAAATTACAATCGCATGCCATGATTTGTTTTTTAGTTACAATGGAGATAGAGATCTGTTCAATGCTTTCAATATGAAAATTGATGACTTTAGAGCATTGGGCATTACCGGATCAAATGGGTGCGGAAAAACAACATTAGCAAAATTATTGCTCCATATTGAAAGGGCTGAATCTGGTTCTATAACATTAACCAAAGCCGGTGAAAAAGCTGCCATGGCTTATCTTGAACAATTCCCGGAAAAGATGGTCGGAGCAGATTCATTAGATTCGTTTGTGCAACGGTTGGTTACGGCAGGTAAACTGGATAAGTACAAGATCAATCATGCTGTCAAAAATCTTAAAAATTGTCAGTTAGAATGGGAGCAGATTAAATACAAAACAGCATTAGATCTCCCTTGGTCAACATTGCGGGTTGTTTTGACGATTTGGCTCTTGAACAGCGAATATGATCTGCTGATTTTAGATGAACCAACATTTGGTCTGGGAAGGCAACAAGTTTTAACTTTGACCCATCATTTACGACTATATCTGAAGAATAAACATTTGATCATCATTTCGCATGATACAGAATTTATTTATACATTTTGCGATCGTGTATTTGATATGGATCAGAGCACGATAATTACAGAAAAGAACAATATTACTTCAAATGGATAATCCTAGAGCAAAATTCATGGACCCCTCACGGATCCTGACTCTGGCTAACATGATCAGCCTCTTGCGGGCATTCATGGCTATCCCTATTATTATTTGCCTGCAAAACGAAAATTGGAATATAGCCTTTGTATTGATCATTTTGGCTATTCTTTCAGATACATTGGATGGCTACGTTGCCCGCCGTGCTCATGAGGTTACACATTTTGGTAAATGGCTTGATCCCACTGCTGATTTTGTTGTCATTCTTGCAGTAGCCTCTTATTTGGTTATGGAAGGACTTTTCCCAGCATGGTTTTACTGGTTTTTTCTGGGGCGCTATGTCGCCATTGCTTTACCAGCGATTTATTATCTGAACAACAGCAATTTTATCCTGCAGTCAAACTGGTATGGAAAATGGGCTGCAGGTATCACTACACTTTCGATCGTTTTGCATATTTTCCCCATCGCCCAGTTAGCATGGCTGCCTGAATTCACGTTATATATAGCTACGGGTTTGCTTTCCTACAGCTTCCTGAAATATTTGAGTTCTTTTTCCAAAGCGTCCAAACAGGTATAAATCATGGTTTTTATTGGTAAACTGTTTAATGCGCTGCGGCGGTCACGGGATCGCGTTTCCAGCGCATTCCAGCAATTGGTAAAAGAGAAGGTCAGCCCAAAGTCATTGGACCAATTGGAGGAAACTCTTCTCGCAGCTGACCTGGGGTTGAATACGGTCGAAGATATTCTGGAAATAGTAAAAAAACACTCCCAAAATAATTTCATCGATGAAGTTGCAGTCTATATGCATCAATCATTGAATCATGATAAGCAACTCGAGGTCATTACTCCTGTTGTTATGCTTGTCGTTGGGGTAAATGGCACCGGTAAAACGACCACCGCAGCAAAACTGGCCAATTATTACATGAATCAGGGTAAAAGTGTGTTGCTTGTGGCTGCAGATACATATCGTGCTGCTGCGATAGCACAATTGCAGCAATGGAGCAAACGTTTGAACGTGCGAATGGTGTGTAATGAAAATTCGCAGGATCCGTCATCGGTATTGTTTGATGGGCTGCAATCGGCAAAAACAGAGAATATCGATCTCGTGATTGTGGATACGGCCGGCCGGTTGCATACGTATAAAAACCTAATGGGTGAACTAGAAAAAATGGCTCGTGTTGTGCGTGATCGATTTCCAGAATTCAATCTTTGTTCTATGATGACAATCGATGCCAACCTTGGACAAAATTCACTCCATCAAGCGAAAGAGTTTGCCAAAAGTGTTGATTTGGATGGGGCGGTACTCACCAAAATGGATGGCACTGCCAGAGGTGGAATCGTATTTGCACTCAAGAATGAGTTGGATCTACCAGTTCTGTTTGTCGGCACGGGTGAAGAATTGAATGATCTGAATGTATTTGATCCAGAAGAGTATATCAATTCACTGTTAGGCTTGGAAGATGCATAAGCTGAACATGATCAGCTTGGGCTGTGCGAAAGCACTAGTGGATTCAGAGATTCTTTTGGGTGGATTAAAACAAAACCAGGTTGAAATAATTAAAACACCCGCAGGAGCAGATACAGTTGTTGTGAACACTTGCGGATTTCTGGACATAGCCCGGGAAGAGTCAATTGAAACCATTCTACAAGTTGCCGAACTCAAAAAGTCCGGTTACATTGAGCAATTGGTTGTCATGGGCTGTTTGTCTGAACGATATCCAGATGAGCTGGCTAAAGAGATCCCGGAGATCGACCGCATCTTCGGCTCTAATAACCATCGGGACATAGTGTCATTCATTACAGGAAAGGAATATGCTCAGGATGATCCGCTGTTCTTCCGTTCTTTAATGACGCCCAATCATTATGCCTACCTCAAAATTACTGAAGGGTGTGACAACGGTTGTTCATTCTGCAGTATTCCTATCATGCGTGGACTCCAGAAAAGCCGGCCTATTCCGGCAATCGTAGATGAAGCTCAACGATTGGTTGAACAGGGTGTTAAAGAATTGCTAATTATTGCCCAGGATTCCACTTCATACGGTTGGGATTTGGAGAAAAAAGTGTATTTAAGTGACTTGATTTATGCATTGGATGAAACATTACCTGATTCTGTAAAATGGCTGCGGATCCATTATGCCCATCCAGCCCATTTATCCCAGCGGATTATCGATGCCATGGCTGCGACTGACCGTGTGTGTAATTATTTGGATATGCCTATCCAGCATGCATCTGATAAAATGCTCAAGTCTATGCGACGGGGACTAAACCAGGAAGGGATCAGAAAACGGATCGCAAAACTCCGTTCAGCAAATCCGGGTATCGTACTTCGTACTACATTGATCGTGGGCTATCCTGGAGAGACAGAAGATGAATTCAATGATCTTTACGATTTTGTCAAAGAGATCCGATTTGACCGATTGGGTGTTTTTACGTATTCAGAAGAAGAAGGAACCCTTGCAGCTAGTTTGGAAGATAATGTTACTCCGGAATTGAAGGACGAACGAAAGGGCATCATTCTTGACCTCCAGGCGGGTATTTCAGCAGAAAAGAACCAGGAATTTATTGGTCAAACATTGAAAGTTTTAGTAGATGAAATAGGGGAGACCGTGTCCGTCGGACGGACAGAATTTGATTCTCCAGAAGTGGACCAGGTTGTTCACATTAAGGGTGTTGTTGAAAAAGGAGAATTCTGTCAGATACAGATCGAAAACGCCAATGAGTTTGAACTTATTGGAACACCAATCTGATCAATGCCAGGTGCGGTCTTTGATCTCTGGCTGCACGTAAACATCTTTTCCGCCCACAACTGTCCTTACTACTTTTGTTTTCAGGATATCATCTGGATTGATCACCCGCAGGTCCTTGGATAACACCACAAAGTCAGCCAGTTTTCCCGTTTCCAGCGTGCCCAGTTTATCTTCCTGAAATCCAGCATAGGCGTTGTTGATAGTGTAGCAGCGCAGTGCTTCTTCTACTGTGATCTTTTCATCGGGATACCAGCCATCAGGATTTTTTCCATCACGAGACCTGCGTGTAACAGCTGTATAAATGCCCATCAATGGATCCAATGAAGTTACAGTCCAGTCAGATCCAAATGTGAGGGTGGTACCATCATCAAGCAATGATCTGAAAATGTATGTTCCTTCTAATACACTATCATTCACGCGCTTATAAGCCCAAGTTGCGTCATCATAAATACTGGTGGGTTGCATGGATGCGATAACACCATCTGCGTTGAAGCGTTTCATGTTCTGGGGAGTTAAATGCTGGGCATGTTCTACGCGTGGACGACGGTCGCGGCGGCCATGTGCATCCTCAATTGCTGCAAATTCATCCAATATCCATTCATTGGCTCGCGTTCCAATGGCGTGGACGGCGAATTGAATTCCTGCTTTATCCACTTCCCGCAAGATCTTACGAAATTCAACAGTATCAGCTGCTACCAATAGTCCTTTTGTACTGGGATCATCTTTATAAGGTTTGTGCATCCAGGCGGTACGGGAGCCCAGGGAGCCGTCCATCATGGCTTTCATGCCGTGCCAGCGCAGCATATCATCCCCGGGACCATTTTGCGCATTATGACCGATCAATTTTTTCCAGTTCGTATACCAGGGGATTGCGTAGATACGCAGGGAAAGTTTATTTTTATTACGCATGTAAGTTTCAAGGTCCGACCAGGAACACATATCATGAACCTGTGTCACACCAATTGAAGCGGCGTATACCATGGCTTTTTGCAGGGCCAGGTCTGTTTCTTCATCCGATGTAGGAGGAATGACAGCGGAAATAAGTCCTTCTGCTTCATCCCGAAGTATGCCTGTTGGGTTACCATTTTTATCTCGATTAATTATTCCTCCAGGAGGGTCTGGTGTATTTTTTGTAATACCTGCTAACTCAAGAGCTTTCGAATTTGCCAAAGCCATATGACCATCCAGACGGCCGAGAAAAACAGGGATTTCTTTTGTGAAAGGGTCAATCCATTTTTTGGAGGGCAATTCACCGCCCCACATTTCGTGGTCCCAATCACCGCCTTGTACCCATTGGCCAGCTGTAATATTTTGAACATATTCTTTTACACGATTGATAAATTCGTTTTTAGTGGAAACATCCCGGAGGTTGATGCTCATAAGCTGAAATCCGCCGCTCATAAAATGGGTATGGTTATCTATGAATCCTGGAACAACGAATTCGCCGAAAAGGTTAATCATTTCCGTTTCAGGATTTTGCAGAGAAGAATAATCAGTACCCATTGATAGAATTTTATTTCCTTTTACGGCAATGAATTCAGCGCTGGGTCGGTAGGCATTTCCTGTCCAGATATTGCCGTTATAATAAATCTTGTCAGCAAATTGGTTTGGCTCACAGTATGTGAGACAGAATATTGCTAGAAATATAATAATTCGGATGTTCATTAAATCTCCTGTTTACATCAAATATTTGTGCACAATATATATAAATATATAATAATATCCATTAAGGAAAAAAGTTCACTCTCTGCCATTGCTCTATATAGTTTAACCGAGGTAAATTTGCCGTTATGGCAGAGTTTAAAGTCTATTCAGAGTTCACGCCTCAAGGGGATCAGCCCCAGGCAATAGCCAGTTTGGTAGAGGGATTAAATCGCAATGACCCTTATCAGACACTTCTGGGCGTAACCGGCAGCGGTAAGACTTTTACCATGGCTAAAGTCATTGAAGAGGTTCAAAAGCCGACGCTGATTATTTCTCACAATAAAACATTGGCCGCCCAGCTTTATGGCGAATTCAAACAACTGTTCCCGGAAAATGCTGTGGAATATTTTATCAGTTATTACGATTATTACCAGCCGGAAGCGTATATGCCGGTGACAGATACATTCATTGAAAAAGATATGTCGGTCAATGAGGAGATTGATAAACTGCGACTGAAAACGACAGGTGCGCTCTTGGAACGGGATGATGTGATTGTGGTGAGTTCGGTTTCCTGTATTTATGGTCTTGGATCGCCTGAAGATTACAAGGATAAAGTTGTTCATTTAAAACGAGGTGTTCAACTGAACCGCAAAGCATTTTTGAAAAACTTGGTGAATATCCACTATGCCCGCAATGATACAGCATTTGAACGCAGCACATTTCGTGTCCACGGCGATGTGATCGAAGTCCACTTGGCGTATGAGGATGTAGGCATTCGCATTGAGCTTTTTGGGACAGAAGTGGAAAAGATCACCCGTTTTGTACCGCTAACAGGTGAAATCATTCGAGAAATGGATTCGGACTTCATTTATCCCGGTAAGCATTTTGTTACGGATCAGCAAACAATAAACAGGATTATAGGCGAAATTCGCCAGGAACTCCATAATCGCCTCGAGTTTTTGCGTGCTCATGATAAATTATTGGAAGCACAGCGTTTGGAACAGCGTACCAATTTTGACCTTGAAATGATGATGGAAATTGGCTATTGCTCCGGAATTGAAAATTACTCCCGCTATTTTGGCGGAAGGAAAGAAGGGGAAAGGCCTTTTACACTCATAGATTTTTTCCAGGATAATTTTTTAACGATTTTAGATGAATCTCATGTAAGCCTGCCGCAAATAAAGGGTATGTATAACGGCGACCGCGGACGAAAAACGGTATTGGTTGAACATGGCTTTCGCCTCCCCAGCGCCCTGGATAATCGACCGTTAAAAATAAATGAATTCATGAAACTACAGAACCAAATCATTTTTGCATCTGCAACACCTGCCGATCGCGAATTGGAATTGTGCAACGGAGTAGTGGTGGAACAGGTTATTCGTCCCACCGGACTGCTGGATCCCATTGTGGATGTGCGGGGAACAGTTGGACAAATTGATGATCTCATTGGTGAAATACGCTATCGTGCTAAACTGAATCAGCGTGTGTTGGTTACGACTATCACAAAGCGTATGGCGGAAGATTTGACGGAATATCTACGCGGATTGAATTTGCGTGTCCGTTATCTCCACAGTGATATTCAAACATTGGAACGTGTCCAGATCTTGCGCGATCTGCGCTTGGGTGAATTTGATGCGCTGGTTGGGATTAATCTCTTGCGGGAAGGATTGGACCTCCCGGAAGTGTCGTTGGTGGCTGTTCTGGATGCCGATAAGCAGGGCTTCTTGCGCTCAAAGAGTTCGCTTATGCAGGTGTCCGGTCGTGCGGCGCGCCATGAGGGGGGAGAGGTGATTCTTTACGGTGATAAAGTGACGGATGCCATGGACTACTTAATCAAGGAAACGAAGCGCCGCCGAAAAGTCCAGGAAACATTTAACAAGAAGCACGGTATTACACCCAAAACCATTTATAAGTCGGTGGACAATATTATGCAGACCACGATGGTGGCCGATAATTATTCTGAACAAAGATATGACACCAAATTCAAGCGTAAGGGGTCAGATTTTGACGAGTTGGACAAACAGATGGCTGTGGAGATCATGCGCCAGGAAATGTTGGAAGCAGCTGAAAATTTGGAATTCGAAAAAGCAGCCCATTTACGAGATGAAATAGATAAAATGGAAAAAGAATTGGAGAAAAGTTTTTGATGAAGGTATTGGTGACAGGCGGAGCGGGATATATCGGTTCACATGTGGTTCTGGATTTAATATCAACTGGACATAAGGTGGTCATCTTGGATGATATGTCTCTGGGATGTAGAGAAAATATTCATGAAGAAGCTGAATTCATCGAAGGGAGCACTCTTGATGAAGCAATGCTGGATGGAGTGTTATCCAAAAATATCGATGCTGTCGTGCACCTGGCTGCCTTCAAAGCTACTGGGGAATCCATGACGAATCCTGAAAAATATTCGCAGAATAATCTCAATGGTACATTCATTCTACTTAATTCTATGATGAAGCACGGAGTTAAAACATTTGTCTTTTCATCCAGTGCAGCTGTATATGGCTATCCGGAATATTTACCTGTAGATGAGGATCATTACTTAAAACCCATCAATTATTATGGATTTAGCAAGCTGGTTATCGAACAGAAACTGAAATGGTGCCACCAGCTTAAAGGATTGAAGTATGCTTCTCTACGTTATTTTAATGCTGCCGGTTATGACGTAAATGGTAGAGTATTTGGATTGGAAAAAAGTCCGCAAAATTTATTACCCATCGTTATGGAAGTGGCTATAGGGCAACGAAAATCAATGGATGTTTTCGGAGATGATTATGATACAAAGGATGGCACCGGCGTTCGGGATTATATCCACGTGAATGACCTTGCTTCTGCTCATGTAAAAGCGCTGGAATATTTGCAAGATAACGATTCATTTACAGTCAACCTTGCTACAGGAGATGGCTATTCTGTAATGGATGTTATCAAGGAAGCGGTAACAGTCACAGGAAAAACGATTGCTCACACCTTTGTCGGCCGCCGTCCGGGAGATCCCGCCGAACTCATTGCCTCGTCTAAACAGGCGAATGAACTTTTGGAATGGGCTCCGCAATATTCAGACTTAAAGACAATTTTAAAAAGCATGTGGAACGTATACAATCCGGAGGTAAAACATGATTGATCTGGATCGGTTGCAAAAAACATCGGGCATTATCGGAAATTCTGATGCTATAAGGCAAGCCCTGGAAATGATGGCCCAGGTGGCGCCAGTTGATATTTCTGTATTGATCACAGGCGAGTCCGGCACAGGCAAAGAGATGGTGGCCAAAGGGCTCCATAAATTCAGCAAAAGGGCGCAGCATGAAATGGTCACTGTCAATTGCGGTGCTATTCCCGTCGGAATTATTGAAAGTGAGTTATTCGGTCATAAAAAAGGCGCGTATACAGGCGCAAGCGACGACCGCAAAGGCTATTTCGAGACAGCGGACAAAGGCACCATTTTCCTGGACGAAATTGGTGAAACGCCCCTGGAAACACAGGTAAAACTGCTCCGCGTTTTGGAGTCAGGTGAATTCATGCGCGTAGGAGATTCTCAGACACGAAAAACAGACGTCCGCATTATAGCAGCAACGAATAAAGATTTAGGTGAATTGGTCCAGCAGGGAAAATTCCGACAGGACCTGTATTTCAGATTAAAAACGGTTACAGTGAATTTGCCGCCGTTGCGTCAGCGAATCGAAGACCTATCTCTTTTTGTTGAGCGATTTGCGTTGGAATTCACCAGAAGCAATGATATTCCTTTTAAAGGATTCATGCCGGAAGCGATCCGCCGCATGAAACAATATGATTGGCCCGGGAATGTGAGGGAATTGAAAAATTTTGTAGAAAGCATTTTGGTGATGGAAAGGGGTGAACGTATTACAGTGGAAATGGTGGAATATAAATTGGGCATGTCTCAACCGATGACTCAAAACCAAAATCTGCCCATGCTCATACAGCAATCGCCGGAACAGGCAGAACGTGAATTGATCTTACGGCAGCTTTTATTGCTCCGCCAGGATGTGGAAACAATCAAGGCCATGATGGGGCAGGGTGGAGCAGCCGTTCAGCCCGTACCTTTTTATCATGGCGGGGATGTAAGCGATTTACCGAAAGAAATGCAAATTGATGAAAATAGTCAGCACAGCATTCGCAATGCCGCCATTGGGGACATGAACCTGGAAGAACTGGAAAAAGAAGCTATTTCCCGAACCCTCCAGTATTTTAATAACAACCGTCGAGCAGCAGCGAAATCACTGGGTATGAGCGAACGAACCCTGTATCGAAAGATTGATCAATATAACTTGGGCCGGAAGATCAAACGTTCAAATGGGAAAAATGGTTAAAATGAAAAAAATTATAAAATCTTACATTTTTATTTCAGCTATCTTCCTACAATCCTGTGGTTTTTATTCCATGGCCGGTTCAATTCCGCCACATATCAAAAACATCGCCATACCTCTGGTGGAGAACCAGACAGCCGAATTCGCCATGGCGGAGACGGTTACGGATAATTTGGTCTCCAAGTTTACAAAAGAAAATATTTTACGCGTCACAAGTGAAAAAAACGCTGATTCTATGCTGAATGGCATTATTATGAAAGTGGATGACGGGCCTTATACATTCAGCAAGGAAGAGGCAGTGACTGAATATCGTTTTACGGTGAGCATGAAATTGGAATGGGTGGATATGGTCAATGATAAAGTTTTGCTGACCAAGCAATACACCGGCTGGGGCGCCTATGGCTTGAGCGGTGACATCAGTGCGGACGGGATAGATAATGACGGTGACGGCTCCATCGATGGGGATGATATTGATGAAATAGGCGATCCCCGTGAATTCGCCACGAAAGTGGCAGTAGAAAAAATTGCAGAAGACGTATTAAACGACATTTTAACTTCGTGGTAAGAAAGGATAATATGAATAAAACAACCATTAAGGATTTGAAAGATCATGTTGGAGAAGAAGTAACTCTCGATGGCTGGGTATATAACAAGCGTGCTATAGGGAAGGTATGGTTTCTCATCCTACGTGACGGCAGTGGTATGGCCCAGTGCGTGGTGGTGAAGGGGGAAGTAGCCGATAATATTTTCGACCTGGAAAATGATCTTACACAGGAATCATCTGTTTCTGTAACGGGAACGGTGAAAGAAGAGCCACGCTCTGTGGGCGGATACGAAATTGGTGTGACCAATTTGAAAGTGCACCAGGTTGCCGATGAATATCCCATTACACCCAAGGAGCACGGTACATCGTTTCTCATGGACAATCGCCATTTATGGATTCGCTCCAAGCGTCAGAATGCCATTTTGAAGGTACGCCATCAGGTGATCAAAGCCTGTCGCGATTTCTTCGACAATAATGGTTTTACGCTGGTGGATACGCCCATTTTTACAGCCAATGCCTGCGAAGGTACATCAAGCCTTTTTGCGGTGGATTATTTTGAACGATCAGCCTATTTATCCCAAAGCGGGCAATTGTATTCAGAGGCCACCGCCGCCAGTTTTGGCAAGGTCTATTGTTTTGGTCCCACTTTTCGGGCGGAGAAGTCCAAAACACGAAGACATCTTACGGAATTCTGGATGGTGGAGCCGGAAATGGCATATTATAACCTGGATGACAATATGGAACTAGCAGAGCAGTTCGTGGAATACATTGTGCAGTGGTGCCTGGAAAATTGTATAACGGAGTTGGAGATATTGGAACGCAATACATCTAATTTGGAAAAGGTAAAAACGCCTTTTCCACGGATCACATATGATGAAGCGGCAACAATACTTACAGATAATGGAGCCGACTTTACATATGGAACAGATTTTGGAGGGACGGATGAGACCATTATTTCCGAGCAGTTTGATCGTCCGGTTATGGTACACCATTGGCCCTCAGAAATCAAAGCATTTTATATGAAACTCGATGAGGAAAATGAAAACTTGGCTCTCGGCGTAGATATGCTTGCTCCGGAAGGGTATGGCGAAATCATTGGTGGCGGTCAGCGTGAAGATGATTTGGCAATATTAGAAGGTCGAATCAAAGAGCACGAATTGGATATGAAGGACTTTGGTTGGTATTTGGACTTACGGAAATACGGTTCTGTACCCCATTCCGGTTTTGGACTTGGTATCGAACGCACCGTGGCTTGGATCACCGGAAGTAAACATATCCGGGAAACCATTCCATTTCCGCGGACATTGGCGAGGCTGGAGCCTTAATGTTTAATAAAACACGCATTTCCGTTTTCGGCGGACGGGATATTACCGACAGTATTTATAACGACGCCTATGAATTGGGCAAACTCCTGGCGCAAGAAGGTTATCTTGTCTATTGCGGTGGGGGGGATGGCG
>Ga0257112_10000293_pt1 | contig 21678 bp, 16 predicted proteins | sample LP_taG_5_FD_191565 | JGI IMG/M metagenome (GOLD analysis project Ga0257112, IMG submission 191565) | Marine microbial communities from Northeast Subartic Pacific Ocean, Canada - LP_J_2015_P26_1000m | ecosystem: Environmental > Aquatic > Marine > Oceanic | place: Canada: Northeast Subartic...
GGGATCGAAAAAAATGACGAGAATTTTTTTCATTATCAACAAAGGCATTTCTGTTGTGCAGTACATTATTACTGATCAAGCCCATTCCAGGCTCCAAAAGTATCTGGAAAACAAAGTCTGAATCTCCTGTCAGGATTTGATTTAATAATTTTACTGCGGACTTTGTTTCAGGATTGTCAGCCCAGACAATATTCTTTTTCCGTATGGTGTAACGCATGTGTAAATCTCCTGCAGCGCTAAGGCTAAACACTGGTCCGGTTTCCGTTTTGCGGGCCACTTCTCCATATTCACCCAAACGGGGAGGAATACTCAGAGCATCCGGACGCATCAGTATCCGGATATGTTCCGGATCTGCCTCACGTAAAAGTATGTATACAATTTCATGATCGAATAAACTGTTTTCGCCGCCATTACCTGCTTTTTGCACTGAGTGCAGCATCATTGAACGAATTTGTTTTTCCGGAGAATTATAGTATCCGTCCGTGTGCCAATTGATGGCCTGGTTGGTGTAAGGAATGTAATGCTGCCGTACTCCATTTTCTCTCACCGTGAGCGAGGAGAGAGAATTTTCATCGGCCAACCAATTTTTGTTAAGTCCGGAAACTCCGAATTGTCGTGCAATCGCAAACGGAATTTCCGGATCAGGATCATCTCCGGTTTTGCCTACATAAACCGCCATATTTGCCTTGCGGCAACGCTGCTGCAAAGCATCAAACTCTCTTTGTCTTAATTTGCGGGGGTTATTGACCTCAACCAATAAATTATTAAATTTTGTCGGATAATCTTTGAGTTTATTCTCCCGCCATCTCAAGTAAGTTTCGTTATCGTCCAGATCAAAAGGGTTGATGTCCATAGGCTGGTTATTTTGAACATGAAGAGTTAATCTTCCTCAGCTATTATTGCTTTTGCGGCAGCATGCACGTTAACCCAGGTTTTGGAAGACTCAGCAAATGGTTTTTCTACATATTGAGAAAAATAGAGATGATCCTCTGCATCTTTAAGGTCCCCTTTTTTAAGTGACTCCAAAGCTTTTTGACCTGAAACGCCCGCATCATAACCTGTCAGACGGGCCTGTTTCCAGTAATTGATTGCTTCAGAACGGTAAACAAATGTTTCGGGAAGTTCTTCAGCGGCCTGCAGGGAATTGATTTCAGTTTGTCTGGGACCGAAAGTGACGGTCCAGCCTGTTTCCGCCCAGTGCATTGAATCATCAATCGCAGCTTCTGTTTTTTTGATCAAATCTTCATACATTACAATTATCTTAAAAAATTAAAGCCCATCTCCCATTCCCATTTGAATATATCCGGTAGGACAAACCATTTGGCAAATATGACATCCCACGCATTTGGTGTAGTGGGTGTACATCACTTCACCAACAGGGTTCTGTTTGTAACGGGAAATAGCATCCTGTGGACAAAAGGCTGCACATTGATTGCAGTCAAAACATAATCCGCAACTCATGCATCTACTTGATTCCTCCTCTGCCTGTTCTTTGGTCAGAGCTTCCAGAACTTGATCGTGGTTGCCGACAATTTTTTTGGCAACATGATGGTTTCGTTTGGCTTGATTGGAATGGAAAAAATAATTCAAATCCTGCTCTTTGACTTTTATGACACTGCGATACGGTTCTTCCGGCAAATCAAGATCCTTCAAATATGCATCAATCGAATCTGCGGCTTTCCGTCCGTGTCCGACTGCAGTTGTGATCAAATCAACTTTTAGGGCGTCACCTCCGCCAAACACATTTTCCTTTCCGATCACTCGCAGATATTTGTCGACTTTGAGCAGGGAAGTATTTTCGTGGATGCTGTCCTCAAAACCTTTCATATCAGTCATTTGGCCTATGGAAGCAACTACCATATCCGCTTCTATTTCAAAAACTTCATCGGTGGTTTTATAACGCAAAAATGGAATCGGCGCATTCCAACCGTCTTCATCTTTTTCTTTTTTAACCATTTTGGCACATTTTACTCCACGGACCCCTGCGCCATTTTCCAAAACTTCCAGAGTACCGGTCAGATATTCGATGTTTGCTCCTTCTTCAATTGCATCATCAAATTCATCTGGATAGCAGTTCATATCCTCTCTGGGGACAGCAGAAAGAATGGTCGATTCAGAACCCATGCGTCTCGCTAAGCGTGCTACATCCATCGCCACGTTCCCGTCTCCAATTACGATGACTTTCTTACCGATTTCAAAATTATCACCATGAATTTCATAGGCACGGAGAAACTCTATGGCGTTAGTTGTTTGCGGACGATTGGAAAATCCGGAAATCGGCAATTTTCTTCCGATTTGCGCACCAACTCCAATGAAAACAGCGTCATAATCTTTTTCAAGCTGCTCTAAAGAAATATCGGTTCCGACGCGAACGCCCATTTTCATTTCAATGCCGAGGTCAATGATTTTATTGACTTCTGCGTCTAAGACACTGCGTTCAACACGATAGCCCATAATGCCGTAAAGCATCATGCCGCCGGGCTTTTCGTTGAAGTCATAAATTGTCACTGCATGTCCTTTGCGCCGCAGCTGATAGGCAACAGAAAGACCAGCCGGACCTGCTCCTATTACCGCAACATGTTTGCCCGTATCTTCTCCTGCAGGGTGCAATTTTAATCCGGCCTCAATTCCATGTTCTCCAATTGCATGCTCCACAGCGTTGATCGCAATGCTTTCCTCCCGATGTTGGCGTTGGCAAGTGGATTCACAGGGATGTGGACAAATCCGCCCCATGATTGCAGGAAACGGATTTGTTTCCACAATCCGGTACCAGGCTGCATCCCATTTATTATCGGATTTTTCAACGCCGGTCAACAAATTGTGATAACCACGGATGTCTTCACCTGCAGGGCAGCCTGCAGTGCAGGGTGGAACTTGCGTTACATAAATCGGGCATTTGTGACTTTCATCACCGAAAGCAACAACCTTATGAAAACCATCCTGATCTGAATATTCAGGGAACTCGTAATTGTTGGCAAAATCGAGGATGTGATTTGATTCAAAAGTCATTGAAAATCCCTATGTTTAGAACCGAACGTGTGCAGACTGATTGAACGTAGTTCTCGCATGACGGTAACTGTCAATCATATCTATCTCAAAGGTTAATTTGCTTTCCTCAAAAAACCGTTTCCAGCCAATGCGATCAATCCACTCGTTCATCCGTTCCCAGGGCTTACCACCGGCTTTGTAAGCCTTCAGAATTCTTCCAACCACGTCATTGACTTCCGGCCAGTGTGGGGGGTTGTTAGGAATCCCTTCAGCGACAAGACTCATGGACTGCGGTTTTGAACGGGCGTTACTGTTTTTTCCTCCAACCCAGATCGCAAATTGTGAATGTTCCGGATGATTGATTTCCATGGACGGACACGCACCAAAACAGGCTCCGCAGACAATGCACTTTTCTTCGTCCACCATCAATGAGCGTTTGTTATTGACTATAGTTGGACGAATTGCCGCCACCGGACAACGCGCCACTGCTTTTGGAAGTTCACAAAGCGTGGAAAGTTTTGCATGATCAATGCGTGGTGGCCGGGTGTGTTTGACAATAATCGCAACATCCGCCTGTCCTCCGCAGTTGATGGAACAGCAGGATGTGGAAAGCCTGACCTTGTTCGGCATTTCGAGAGTTTTGAATTCTGCATAGAGATTGTCCATGATGCCTTTTGCTACTCCGGAAGCATCGGTTGCAGGAATATCGCAGTGGAGCCAGCCTTGTGTGTGTGCAATAGGTGCCACACAGTTTGCAATTCCGCCTACCGGCAAACCGATTTCCTCCAAATCATTGATTAACGGGTCGATTCTGGACTCTTCAGAAAACATGAATTCTACACTGTTGCGAATCGTAAAACGCATAAATCCATCTGCGTACTGATCCGCCAGGTCACAAATTTGCCGGATAAGATCAACCGTGTTCTGACGCGGTGTTCCGGCCCGAACAGTATAGAGAGCATCGCCGCTGTGACCATAATGAACCATTACTCCGGGTTTAATCAATTTATGATATTTCCATTTACCGTAATTTTTGACAACCACCGGATGCAGAGCACCCTCAAGCGTATGTGGTCCGGACTCAACCGTTTTCCAGGTTCTTTCTGACGGGGCTTTCATATTAAACTCCTCTAATTAACTTTGTAACTGAACACAGGTGGTGCATTTTTATTGTGCTTTTTTTCAACAAGATGCCAGCTTCTCACAACAGCGAAATCTGCTATGCCGCGCTGTCGTAATGTTTTTTATAATATGGATTGTCTCGAGGTCGAACGATCATATCAATGTTCGCCTCAATCCCGACTGCCTCAAGGAATTGTTTCATGCCGACACGCTCAATGGTTTCGCCGACACGCTCATGGTCTAAACCGTTTTCGTCCCACCAGTCAAAGACTTCATCCATCAGCTCAATGAATTCTTCAACTTCCTCATCGGTGTCAAGTTTCATAAATGGTATCATCATTGAACCAAGATTGACTCCAACCTTGAGTGTGTTTTTACCACCCATCAACAAAGAAGCACCTCTTTCTTTTCCGGGAGAAAGAGCCTTGGGGATTACGTTTATGCAGTGCATACAGCGCACACAATTCTTGTTATCAATCTCAATTGTGGAAGTGCCTATTTTGTGAGAAATGGCTTTGGTCGGACACATATTGACAACTTGATCAAACAGCGCGTCTTCCCCATATTCGTCCATCCACTCTTTTACGTATTCCTGTTCTATTTGAATCGAATCCCGCCAGGTTCCAATCAAAGCCACATCTGCCCGCATGATCGCATTGGCGCAATCATTTGGGCAGGCCGAGAACTTAAACTTCAATTTGTAGTTGAATTCCGGACGGTGTGTCATTCCAGCGTAATATTTGAGAACTTTCTCGTGGACTTTCAGGTTATCAAAACAAGCCTGCTCGCAGCGGGCGGGGCCTACACAAGAAGCAGCTGTTCTGACTGTTGCACCTGCACCTCCCAAATCCCAACCGGCTTGATTCAGTTCATCAAAACACTCCTGAGTTTTGTCTTGTTCAATACCCATCAACTGTAAATTTCCAGTTTGTCCGTGCATAGTGATTAATCCAGAACCATGCTTTTCCCAGATGTCGCAAACCTCTCGAAGCATTTTTGTACTGTAATGCAGTCCTGGAGCAGGCTGCACCCGAAAAGTATGAAATTCCTTTGCTTCCGGAAACTTGTCCGTGATCATGGAAAAGCGGGTAATAATTCCAGCACCATAACCTTTAACCGTGACCAGTCCGCCTTTCCAGTATCCCATTTTTGTTTTATAGGAATATTCCAGTTGATCCAGCACACCTCGAACCATGGGTTTCTCAGTGCGTTCTCCGAAATCTTTGAACCCTTTGATAAAACTGGGCCACTGGCCATCTACCAATTCATCCAAAATCGGAGTTGGATTTAGGTATTTTCCATTATTATCTTCACTTTCCTGCTCCTCACCGGAATTCCCAGTTCCTTTTAAATCTTCCATTTCACCTCTTTCAGAGTTTCAAGTTTCAAGTTAGCATCAAGCTTGAAACTTGTAAGTTGTCAACGAGTTAAATTAAACACAACCGGTTGGTTTAGGCAATCCAGCTATTTTACAGGCCTGCAGCCCCGGTCCGTTTGGAAACAATTCATATAAAAACACGGATGCCTCTTTCTTATGAATATCATTTTTTTTGGCAATGGCCTTGGTTAATACTTTGACTGCCGGAGCGATTTGAAATTCCTGATAATAATCCCTGAGAAAATTAATAATTTCCCAGTGTTCACCGTTCATCTCAATTTCTTCGTCCTCTGCAAGTTTTTCTGCCACTCCTTCGCTCCAGTCTTCCAAAGTTACCAGATAACCGTTTTCATCTGTCTCAATGGAGGATCCATTATGTTCAAAACCCATGTTGTCTCCTTTTTTAAATTATAAATCAGTGCTGGTATTCTGAAGCCAGCTCCACAAAGCCCTTCGCCCATTGCGGATTCGCTGAAGCGTGCAGATGTGCGAAAGACGCAAATAAATTATGTTGCAGAAATCCATCCTGCTTGCCGTCAATCCCATATCCTCTGACTACATTGAATTGAAAGCGTTCTCCGGGAGAAGTTCCTGCAAGCTTTGATATCAGCTTTGAACTACCAGCCAATATCGGTTTCGAGTAGTGGAACTCATGAGCCTTAACCAAGGCATTCTCATCGAACCACTTGCTCCTGCATCGGCTTTTCAGGGTTAAATATCCATATCCCACCGGTTTCTTCTGGAAGCCGATTTCAAAAGGTAGAACTCCTGCTAAGGGATACTTTTTTCCCTTGTAAAGTGCTGATTCACAAAGATAAATCAAACCAGCACATTCAGCATAAACCGGAATTCCACTCCGGACCCGCTCTTTAACCTCTGAAAGCAGTTTTCGGTTTGCACTCAGTTCTTCAAAAAAAGATTCTGGAAATCCACCGCCAATATACAGTCCATCCAAGTTCGGCAATAAATTATCATTTAAAGCATCTATAAACACAAGCTCCGCACCATTATATCGTAAGTCTTCCAGATTTTCCGGATAATAAAAACAAAAGGCTGAATCGTGAAAAACTCCGATTTTAACAGACTGTTTGTTAGCTGGTTGGGGAGCCTTTTTTGGTTGAATTTTCAGAGGGGTGGCATTATTATAAATTGATTGTATTGCGTTCATATCGCAATAATTAGCAATCAATTCTCCCGCATGTCGGATTATTTTCCGGGCGTTTCCGGTTTCTTCAACAGTCGTCAAGCCTAAATGTCTTTCCGGAATTGACACAGCTTCATCAACAGGAATTGCACCGATTACCGGAACACCACAAAACTTTTCAATGGCGGCCTTTTGTTTTTCTTCCTGCCGGGAACTCCGGACATGATTCAAAACAACACCGGCAATATCTGGTTGAGGAAACATTTTCTGCATTCCTGTCACAATTGCTGCGGCACCCCGATTCATACCACGACTGTCTAACACCAATAACACTGGAGTTTTAAGCAGGTTCGCTAGTCCGGATGTGCTGTCCGAACCGTCCATACTCATGCCGTCGTGTAAGCCGTGGTTTCCCTCTATTAATGCCATTTCGGACTTATGTGTATTGTTAGTAAATGAATCAAGACACCCCTTGTCTCCCATCAGGTAAGGATCCAAATTGTAACAATCGTTGCCACTGGCCAGTTTGAGCCACATAGGATCAATATAGTCCGGACCTTTTTTGAAACTTTGAATACTTACTCCGTCTTCCACTAAATTGTGTATTATGCCAAGACTTACCGTAGTCTTGCCGGCACTTTTTTGTGGTGCGGAAATCATTAATCTAGACAGGTTTGATTCTTCCAAAAAAGATCCTTTCTGTTCAAAACAAAGTGTGAAGTATTCAGCCAGTCAAAATGGTTTTTTTAATCGAAAAATTCTACTAGCCTGTATATTCAAATAATGGAATATAATAACCCAAACAATAATTACAAAATTTACTTTTTCTTTATTAAATATGTATGTACCCCACTATCTTCTGAGTGAGATACCAACTCATTTCCAGTACGTTTAGACCAGGAATCCATGTCATTTACTGATCCCGGATCAGTGGCGGTCATTTTCAAGAGTTCCCCGCTTGACATACCGTCAATAGTCTTCTTAGTTTTTAAAATCGGCAGAGGGCAATTCAGTCCCTCACAATTTAGTTCAGTGTCAAAATCACTCATTTTTTTACCTTGAAGAAGTTATAATGGCACATTATCGTTAGTTGACTAGAATAGTCAAGTTTTTAATTTTTAGATTCAAAAGAGTTTAAAATAATTACTCATTTTTTAACCTTTGGTCGAATCGTTCCTTCTTTAAATAAAGCATACTGCAGCCACTGCATTCCGAATTTCAAAAGACTTTCTTGATCTGAACGTATTAATTTTACAGTATTTTTATCCACTTCGAAGCGTTCTAGAAAAGAACTTTCAAAAACAAATTGCCAAAAAGTATCAAGATCGTAACTTGCCATGATAAACAAACTAATTTCCTGCTGCTGTTTTTCTCCTATTTTCATGGCTTTTAATTTGGCTACAATTTCCAACCAGGGCTTGTTTTCTTTTTCCAGGTCAAGGGTGCCTTGATCTTTCATCCATTCTTTCAGCGTCCAGGTTTTCGGTTCCAGGTGTCCCTTGCACATATCTTCCTGGATCATGAAGCGTGCTTCCGTAGACTGCCCTTCGATCAGAGTATCTGCTTGTCTTGGATCGAGAGAAGCTACTCCAAGAGGGTAACTTCTGCAAACCAGCGGTCGGTTGTGGTAGATGGAACACCCTTGTTTACCTGCCAAAAAAATACAGGCTCCATTTGAATTTTCACGCATCCTAAGTTTGACCATCGGAACCCCAGTTTCTTTCAAATTTTGAAAATCGGTAAATTTTGTCAGGAACTTATCAGAGCGCATTTTCAACTCAGTTTTCATTCTCAAAATATCAAGAGGGGTCAGAATGACATCAATTTCGTGACAACAGCGATTGAAGCATGAAACACCGGGATGACAGGAAAAAGAGAAAATTCCTTCCGGAGGGATCGGCTTTAGGTTGAAATTTTCTGTATTTTCCTCAGAATGGTTATCAGAGTTTGTAACTTGTGTCGATGTGTCCATTTAAATAATTACTTATTCCTCAGAGGTTGAAAACATTGGAATCTACGAAAGATCTTTTGCTGTCTGCAAAGGAAGCATTGGTTAAAAAAAATTTAGTAAAAAGTATAGAGCTCTTTTCAAAAGTTTTGGATCGCGAACCTGATAACCTGGTGGCTTTAATCAGCAGAGGGACTGCATATTTCTCAAATAAGGAATATCAGCCGGCCCTGCATGATTTCACCAAAGGGATTGACCTTAAGCCAGACAGTGCCAAGTTATATTGCAGCCGGGGCAATGCCTGGTTGGGTCTTAAACAAAATGAATCTGCTCTAAACGATCTCAATAAAGCTGTAGTACTGGATCCGCACTATCCCACTGCATATTTCAGCAGAAGCGAAGTTCTGGAACGAATGGATGAAAAAGAACAAGCTGATTTAGACAGAGAAACAGCAGAGCGACTCCAAAAACAAATTTCCCAGGCTTATTTAGTATCTCAAGGAATTGAGTTTCAGGAAATGTAAGCGTGACTCCTCCCCCTGAGGAGATTGTTGACGGTTACACAGTTCCTGTTTCAGATCGTTAAAAAATAACTTACAAAGTCTGGTAGTATTCAGACAAAATTGTTGCGACTTCCGGACGTGAAAATTCAGGTGGAAGTTCTTCTCCTTTTGAAAGCATTTCACGAACCCTGGTTCCGGAGAGCAGTAGGTAGTCCTCTTTGTCATGCGGGCAATCACGCATCATCACCACCTTTTGACACTTGTGACACCAAACGGTGTGATCCCCCTGGTAAATCTGGATTTGTAAAGCACCTTCCGGAATGTTTTCAAAAATGGTTTGTGAGTCAAATGCTCCATAGTAACCCCCAACTCCGGCATGATCCCGTCCAACAATCAAATGCGTGCATCCCGCATTTTGTCGAAAAACTGCATGCAGGACTGCTTCTCTTGGACCGGCATAAAGCATATCAAAACCATAACCGCTGACCATCACTGAATTTTCCGGAAAGTACAGTTCGACCATTTTGCGGATAGAGGCATCGCGCACGTCTGCCGGGATGTCACCTTTTTTCAACTTACCGAGCAGCATGTGTACTAAAATTCCGTCAGCATTCAATTCATTTTGTGCCATCCGGCAAAGCTCTTCGTGAGCACGGTGCATCGGATTACGAGTTTGAAAAGCTATAACTGTTTCCCATTCTCTTTCCTTTATTTCATTTCTGATTTCCACTGCAGTTCTGAAGGTATCTTGGAATTCAGTTGAAAAATAAGAAAAGTTCAGGACTTCAATCGGTCCTGAAATTAATGTGTCTCCTGCACCTGTAAATGCAGCAACTCCGGGATGCTCCAGGTCTGTGGTACCATATACATGTTTTACAATTTCTCGAATTTGTTTCTCAGTGACCTTTTCAATCTTTTCAACAGTTTGAACTGCAATGACAGGATTCCCTCCAACATTTGGATCAAGGAGTGCAATTTTTGCGGAGGATTTGATTTCTGTGCTTAAGGATTCTTCTCTCAGCATGTTGACAACCGGAGTCGGCCAGAACAATCCAGAAGATGTTTCCATTCGTTCCGCAACACCGATTAAATCTGCTAAATCCATGTAGCCGATGAGTGGATTAAAATAACCACCACCGAGCATTACTGCATTGGCTGCTGCAGCAGACGAAACAACAACTGACGGCATTTTTTCTGCTTCCTTCAGCAGTACTTTCCGACGTGCCTCATCTTTTACATAAAGGGGTTTTAAAATTTCTGAACTGTAAGGATCAATCATATTTTTTTCGCAATAGAAACCAAATTGAAACTGTCACATAAAAAGTCTAAAACTTACTATTTGTCATTTCGGCCGAAGGGAGAAATCTTTATGATATTAGTGTGGTCGCTTATACAAGATTTCTCGCTTCGCTCGAAATGACACGGTATTAGGACTTATTATGACTGCATCAAATTCTGATTCCTTATAAGTTTCTGAAAATATCTATGTTGCGCCCGGAATAACGGGAATAAATCATCGCCGCAGGTCTATAAAGGATATGACCAAATTTAGTCTGAGGTGCATAGGCCAGCAAATAAAAGACCATAACTAAATGGATATAGTAGGTTAAAAATGCGAGATTTGCATGATCACCTACACGAAAAACCTGGCACAAAATTCCGGTTAAAACCGTGAAGAACATGTTTCCAATGAACATCCAGTCAAACAACGACAAAATGCTTGTCGCAGAATTTTTCACACGGTCCCGTACAATCAGATAAATTCCGGCAAAGGCCGCAAAGGCGCTCACGTTACCCAGGATTTTAACAGGATGAAAAAATGGAAGTGGTGTCACCTGAACATCAAAACCAAATTCCTTTAACCAGTGCAGAACAAACACGGCATTTGTCGTGATGAAAAGTCCAATGAAGCCGTACATCATCAGTCTGTGTGAAATATTGCGGCTTTTGTTAGTGCCGCACTTTTTGAATTCAATGTGCGAGAGTACATCCTGGATTGTCCCTTTTACGGCAGGCAGTAAATTTTCTCCTCTGTCTGTGGGAGGATACTGTTCTTTGAGTCCGCCAATGAAGTTGCTGATTGCCTTATAGGCATTAAATACAGCAAACAAAACTGGCGGCAAAAACAGGATATCAATAAAATTCACAGGCAGCATGTTTGCGTAAACAATTGGTTTTGCGGTTAAAAACGCAAAGCCGCTTTCGATGTTTTTCATTGCAATAGCAAGGGCAATCAGGACCATTGGAATCAAAAACAATACGACGTTTCCTCTTGCCGATTTTGCTGCTTTAGAAATGGCCTGCGGGTAGGAATAGTGTTCGATGGTTTGATTGCGGAGCGCCGACATCACCTCTCCCGGCTTTGCTCCACGTGGGCATTGATCGGTACAGTCGTTGCAGTTATGACACAACCAAAGGTCCATATCCCTGACCAGCTTATCCTTCATGCCCCACTGTGCCCACAGCATTTCTTTACGTGGAAATGGCTCGTCATTCGGAGTCAAAGGACAGGCTACTGTACAGGTGGAGCACTGGTAGCATTTTTTCAGATCCGCAGCTCCATGCAGCATCAGTCCCTGCACAAAATTTAAATCTGTATTGACGGCAACTCGTCCTGTCATTTCATGCTCCTTTTTTTGGTAGTTCTATCCAGCGTGAATTTATTGAGGACACTTGTTCAATCAAAAACACAACCATCACATCCCCTTAAACGGATTTGGTCCGAAATCTCCCAATTCTTCCACAAAATCGTCAATGATCTTTGGGAGTTTTTCATAATCGTTCATGCTGATCGCATACTGCCGAACCCGTTCCGGCTCCAAATTCAAACGACCAATTGTCTCCTGCACCTTACCCAAACGCATATTGGCCAACTCACTTCCCTTTACAAAGTGACATTGATAATCATCTCCAAAAGCGCAGCCCATAAACATGATTCCGTCGTATCCAACCGACAACGCATCTGTAACATAAATCAAATTGGTGCCGCCCAGACAACGCATCGGCATAATCCGGACATTTGTATTGATTTTCAAACGTTCCAGTGCCGCCATGTCAAAAACCGGAAGTGCGTCATTCTCACAGGCAAAAATCAAAATCCTCGGCTTCTCTTCAAATTCATCCGGTAATTCATAACTCGTCATCATCTCCTTGAAAATGTTCGGACTGGAATCCTTAAACGAGATAATCTGTACCGGACAGGAACCCATGCAAATACCACAACTCCGGCAGCGTGCTGGATTTGGGAATGGTGTCCCTTTCTCGTCTTCTTCCAAAACCCCAAACGGACACTCTTCCGTACAGCGTTTGCATGAAGTACAGCGGCTGAGCGCGAATTCCGGAAAGGTTAGATCTCCCACACGCGGATGAACGGTTTTCCCCTGATCGGTTAATTCCATCGCCTGAATGGCTTTTAGAGCAGCTCCGGTTGCATCCAGTTTTGCGTCGTTAATATCCATCGGTTGACGCACAGAACCGACGGCGTAAATTCCCGTCCGGCGGGTTTCATAAGGAAAGCAGATGAAATGAGAATCCGGATAGCCGTATTTGAGTTCCGGAAGGTCCGGTCCCTGGCGGTACTGCAGATTCAAAGCGGACTCGCCTTTCATCGTTGAAGGCACTTGCCCAACCGCCAAAACAACCAAATCCATTTCCATTGTAACGGGTTCGCCAAACAACGTATTGTCCACATCAATCGTGATGTTTTGGTTCTCGGTTTCATTAACTCCGACCACGTCGCCCTGAGTCAGGAAAACACCCGGATCATCCTGACGTGTGCGGTAAAAGTCTTCATAAAGACCAGGTGTACGCATATCCCGATAAATGATGTGCGCCTTGGCATCCGAATTTTGTTCACGAATATACGCCGCCTGTTTTAGTGAATCCATGCAGCATGTTCCGGAACAATAAGGCAAATGCTCCGGAGTTCTCGAACCCGCGCATTGAATGAATCCGATGTTCAAGGCCGGTTTTCCGTCATTGCGCTGAATTTTTCCAGATTTGGCCATTTGCTCAAATTCGACACTGCTGATCACGTTTTCGTACTTTATACCCAATTCAGTGAGTTTTTCAGCATCATACGGATGGGATCCGGTGGCCATGATGATCGCGCCGCTTTTGAATTCTTTAAACTCTCCATCAGTATTGAGTTTTACCTGAAATTCTCCAGGCTGTCCGGAAATGGAAACCACAAAAGATGAAGCATGAACGGTGATTAAATCGTTACTTGCAACGGCAGAAACAGCTTCGGAAACGGAGTTCATTTGCGGATCGCGGAACGGTGCCTGGGCCGGAATAAGTTTGTATTCGTCCAAACAGAATCCACCCAAATGATCTTCTTTTTCTACCAAATTCACCGAATATCCGGCATTTGCTGCTTCCATTGCGGCAGTCATACCACTCACGCCTCCGCCGATTACCAACAGATTTTTAGAGGTGTCCTGTTCAAAAGGCTCCGGAATGCCATGCTTTTTAATTTTTGCATAGTACATTTGGAGATATTCTTCTCCGGCCAACTGCGTGTCTTCATCAACCTCACCTTTTTCATCTTTTGTATTTTGTGTCCAGGCCACATATTCACGAATCGGCGCACGCACCACGATGTTGTCGTCACCCATGTCAAAAGTAGCTTCGTGGTAGCGCTGCGAACAGGCGGCAATCATAAAACGGTTCACGCCTTCGTTTTTCTGATCCTCCTTCATCATCTGCACACCTTCTTCACTGCAGAGGAACGGATGTGTTTTGGCCACCGGAGCCTTGCATTCTTTGCTGGCAACTTTTACTAGTTCATCGACATCAAGAGCCTGATCGATATCGCAACCGGAACAAACATAAACTCCAATTTTGCTCTCCATCAATTCACCCCCATTTCGATTTGTATAGCTTTCAAAGCAGTACCGGTCGAATCCTGAATTGAACTATTTACATCAACCGGGCGTTTGGCAACTCCGGCAGAAAAAATTCCGTGTTGTTGTAATTCTACAGGTACAAATCCATATTCATCCAAGGTAATTCCTGCGACTTGTGCCTGACCTTTCAAACTTGATTCCATTCCGGTAGCTAGCACGACCATGTCCACTTCAAGATGGACTTTGCTTAATTTATGAATGTTCTCTGCCTCAACCATGACTCCTCCATCTTTGCCGGCAACAATCTTGGCAACTTTGCCTTTGATCATATTCACATTCGGCTCTGCCTGAACTTTCGCCACAAAATCTTCGTATTTTCCGGGAGTGCGTATGTCAATGTAAAAAATATGAACCTTCGCCTCCGGATTTTGCTCCAGCACATATTTTGCGTGCTTCAGCGAGCCGAGACAGCAAATTGAGGAACAATATGGTAAGTGGTTTTCATCTCTGGAACCGGCGCACTGCACAAAAACTACGCTTTCTACCGGCTTCTGGTCTGAGGGTCGTAAAATTTTACCTTTGGTGGGACCGCTGACAGAGGCAAGCCGTTCCATCATGATATTGTTAATCACATTTGGAAGGCTGGAAAAACCCATGTTAGTGAGTTTTGAGGCATCGTAAGGTTTCCAGCCGGTTGCTACCACAACTGATGAGACTTCAAGTTCAATTTCCTGAATCTGCATATCAAGGTCAATCGCACCGTACTTGCAGGCATCCACACATTTACTGCATCCAGGTTCACAGGCCGGTCGGTCAATCACGTATCTGGGAGGATAGGCCATTTTGTTGGGCAGGAAAATCGCTTTGGTTTTGTCCATTCCTGCATTGAAATCGTTGCTTCGTTCGGATGGACAGACCGCGGTGCAGTGGTCACAGGCCACGCACTTTTCATTTACAAAAGTTGGATTTTTCCGGACTTTGATTTTGAAATGACCTGCTTCTCCGGAAACGGAAAGGACTTCGGAATTGGTGTGAACCTGAACATGCGGATTGGCGCGTAAACGTCTGTAATTGATTTCAAGTCCGCATGTGGGAGGGCATAGTTTGGGAAAATACTGATGGAATCCGGAAACGCGCCCGCCGAGGGTTGGAGATTTTTCGACGAGGATCACATCCCGGCCAACCTCAGAGGCCTCAAGGGCCGTCGTGATACCGCTGATTCCACCGCCGATCACTAATATTTTACCTTGGTCATTCATTAACTTGCCTCAGAATTAATTGCTTTAAATCCTTAGTGTAAACTTTGGGGCATGCAGATTACAGGATCATCAAATAGGCAGGTTAATTAGTGTGGAAACGATCCTGAAAACAGTTCCGGATGGAAGGAAATCAAGAAAACTTCCATCCAGAAGATTTAGCTTAGGGAATCAACTGGTGATATTCCCGTTTGAACACATTCCAATCACCGGTTTCCTTATTGTAAGTGGAATTGACGAAGCACTTCCAGTTTTCATCGTCAATTGCCAGGAAATCACCTCGGTAGTAATACCCCGGATAGCGGGTTTCTTCCCGGAAATGGATATGGCGTGCATGTGCCTCTCCGGCAAGAATACGGTGAAAGTTTTCCCATGCTCTCAACAATTCGTGGAGATTTTCTGCAGCCATGTGCAGGGAATCCTCTTTGACCATGTCCAGGTATTTGAACCCCTCTTCCAACATGCTTTTGCTGGTCATGTACCAGGTTCCAACACCGCCGACATATTCATCCATCACTTTCTGCAGGCGCTGCTGCATCATTCCCGGACGAATGTAGTGTGGGTTGATGTTGGGGTCGGTAGTATAGTTGCTGTACTTGGCAAAGGTTTCCATCGGCATGTAGATTTCCTTAGCTAACTCGTCATGATCCTCACTAAAAGAAACATCTTCACCTTTTGTGTCAAGACAGTAAGAGGTCATGTTCTTACCACAGATCCGTCCTTCTGCATGGGAACCGGAAGAAAACTTGTGTCCAGAAGCTCCAACACCGTCTCCTGCAGTAAAGAGTCCATTGACTGTGGTCATCCGATTATAGCCCCAGGAATACTCATCCGGTCCAAAATCTTCAGGACCACTGGTCCACAATCCTGCGCATCCTGCGTGAGAACCCAGCAAATAAGGTTCTGAGGGCATCAATTCTGACGGAACTTTTTCCGGTTCCATATTGTTTGCTGCCCAGACTCCGGCCTGTGCGATGGTCATGTCCAAGAAATCTTCCCAGGCTTCCGCTTCAAGGTGTTTGATTTCCTTTTTGCTCATTGTCTCTGAAAGTTTTTGGAGAGCAACATCCGTATGAATCTTGATCGGACCTTTTCCGGCCTTCATGTCAATCATCATCATGTGATTACGCATACAGGTTCCAAGTGAATCCACATACTTACCATAAAGCTTGCGGCTTTCTTCCAGATTCGTCGCACAGTAATCTTCTCCAAGTGCATTGGTTGCTTTTGCCTTGAAGAGCAGGAACCACGCCCCGACCGGACCGTAACCGTCCTTGAAACGCGCAGGAACAAATCTATTTTCCATCATCGTCATCTCTGCCCCGGACTCTGCGGCCATGGCATAATTTGAACCGGAGTTCCAAACTGGGAACCAGGCACGTCCCTGTCCTTCTGCAGTGGCACGTGTTTTAAAAACGTTTACGCATCCTCCTGTTCCAAGCAGGGCGGTCTTGCATTTAAAAATATAAATTTTATGTTCACGTACACTGAAGCCAACTGCACCGGCTACTTTCTTAGGATCATTTTGATCCATTAGCAGTTTGACAATAAAAATCCGCTCAAAATGATTTTGATCAACTCCGGTTGCTTTACGGTTGTTTTCCAAAGCAAGCTTGGCAGCTTCTGCAACAATCACTTTGTAGGATTCGCCGTTAATCATGATTTGCCAGCGTCCGGAACGTACAGGATTCCCTCCGTCTCTTAAGGACGGCATTTCCTCTCTCTGCGCTTGAGCACCGTCAAGGCGTTTTCCCTCCTCATCTTTCTTCCAGATTGGAAGTCCCCAATCTTCAAAAAGATGAACGGAATCATCCACAACACGTCCGAGGTCAAATGTCAAATCTTCACGGGTAATTCCCATCAAGTCATTGCGGACATAACGTACATAGTCTTCAGGACTGTTTTCGCCAAGGTAGGTATTAATTGCGGAAAGTCCCATGGCCACTGCACCGCTACGGTCGGTTGCCGCCTTGTCCACCATCGTGATACGCAACCCTTCCGGTGTTGCCCAGCGGTCTGCTTCGTATGCAGTACCGCAAGCTGCCATACCTCCGCCGATCAGAAGCAAATCAGTTTCGTGTACCACAATTTCCGGTTTTTTACAAAATTCCCAATTATTTACTTTTGGTTCCATATTTCAATTCTCTGTAATTTATTGATTTTAATACAGCCTATGCTGGTGTGATGGCTGTTCTAGGATCACCATTTGCGTGTTGGGTGTAAAGCCCAGGAGCTTTGATACGCGAAATATCTGCTTTAGCTTCTCCAACTCCTGCAAAAATATCCACGCTTCCAGCTTCAACAGTTCGGACTGGGAACTTAAATCGCTTGATGTTTCCGTTACGAAACTTGACCGTCCACATAATACTGTCGGAACCCAGCATGGGTATTACTTCTCCTCCCAAAGGGGCAAAATCTGCGTAACAGCGGATGCTGATTGCTTGCTGCGGGCAGATCTTTACACAACTGTAACATTCCCAGCACTGCACCGGCTCCTGATTCACGGCTTTCATTACAGGATTGTTGGTCTCCGGATTTACAATGACTTTTTTGGTAATCGGATCCACTTGCTCTTTCAAAGCCATCAAATCGTGTGGACAAATATACATGCAGGCAGTCTTATCCTGACCGGCACAACTGTCACATTTCTCTGTGATTACATAACTTGGCATCAGCCCTCCTTATTTATTTACAATTTTGATCGGTTTCCTGCACTTTCTAACTTCCATAATAGTTCTTAAAAATACAAAGTGCAAACAAATCAATCACTATAATGCTCTTCGAAACGAAAAACTTAGTTTAAATATACAGATAATTAAATTTAATGTTCAAAACCACCATCAGGCTAAGTTATTTATTAGGGTATAGTTTAGTGTTTTCGAAAAAAATGTCAAGTACTAAATTCAAAATTTTTCTCTTAATTACTCATTAAAAAAATTAAACTTTTTGCGATTTTATCAACCAATTGAATTTATTTAAATTTGTACTGTGAAGCAAATATTTTTAACTACACGTTTAATATGACTCACTGAAAAAGTTTTTCTCTTGTCATCCAGGACGTGATCCGGGATCCAGATCACCGTCCAGTTTGAGTAAAAGATTTGAAACATTTCCCCTATGTTTTGATTTTCCGGGTTATGGTTATCGCCTAACTCGGCAGGACCTTAATTATACATTCTGTAAGAATTTTCAGACCAGGGGGACAAAGGAAAAAAGGCCGTGAGAGCTGGTTTGAAAATGTTCCGGGGAGGTTTTACATAACTTGATCATCTCGCAGCCGTGCGTAGCACCAACTGGAGCAACGAGGAATCCTCCAACGGCAAGCTGATCTTTCAGTTGCGGTGGAACTTGATTAGCAGCCGCAGTTACTATTATTCTGTCATAAGGTGAAAGCCTGGCGCAGCCCTTTTTCCCGTCACCCGCAATGACTACGACATTTTCCAGGCCAGCCAGTTTTAAATTTTCACGAGCCAGTTCCGCAAGTTTCTCGTGCCGCTCCACAGTTACGACCGTTCCTGCCAGCTTAGTCAGCAGTGCCGCGTTGTATCCGCTTCCCGTACCAATTTCGAGAACACGCTGTCCCGGAAGTACATCCAGTAGCTGGAGCATCAGAATGACAGTGGTTGGTTGGGAAATGGTTTGTCCGCAGAAAATCGGCAGAGGGTGATCGGCATAGGACTCATCCCGAAAAGAACGTTCGACGAACAGTTCCCGCGGCACCTCCAGAAAGGCATCCAGTACCGAATCATTACTAATCATCCGGCTGTTTTTCCAGTAACCGTACAGGCGCTGTTTCTCTTGTTCGAGATCAGTGTTTAGTTTTTGTTCAGTCTTTTCTAAGAGAACTGCCATTTCCAAACCGAATCACAAAAGGTTTGAGTATTTGATCATCGAGCATCCCAGTGTCTGAATCAAAATTTTTAGAAACAGGCGATAATCAATCCATTCCGGCTAAAGCGGACTTTCTTTAAACCACCGGATTGCCGACAAACAAGTTGCGTAGTAATTTACGTGTAAGGTCCAGTGGTATGATTGTAATAGCAAAGGCCAGCACGTAAAACCACTCCTCCAAAGTCAAGCCGACTGTACGCAAAACTTCTCCTCCGAAATAAGTAAATGATGTTTGCAGGAAGAAAATAAGAATGACCACAACCAAAAAATTGCGATTTTCGGTGATGTGTTCAAAAAGATTTAGTCCTTCAGTTCGGGCGTTAAATTTATTGAAGTTATTCATAAAGACAAAGAAACCGAAGAAACCGGTGAGAAGTACAAGGTTGAGCTCAGGATCCGGACAGCGTAATGCATCGCAGACGAATAATCCGGCAACAAAATCAGAAGTAAGAAAATAGATACTGATTGATGCCATGAAAATACCGTCAATCAGGATTGCCGACCACATGTCTCCGGAAATGAGTGATTCATCTTTTGGTATCGGTTTTTCGTTCATGTAGCGTTTGAGAGCCGCTTCACCTGAAAAGGCAAATGCTGCCAGGGTGTCCATCACAATGTTGACCCACAAAAGTTGAGTCATGGTCAGCGGTAAATCAATACCAAAAAATGGTCCCAAAAAAGCCACTAAAATGGCGGCAACGTTGACGGTCAATTGAAAAATCAAAAATTTTCTAATTGATTTTAATAGTGTCCGCCCATAACGAACTGCATTTGTAAGTGAGATAAAATTATTATCAAGAATGACAATATCGCTCGATTCTTTTGTCATGTCAGTTCCATCACCCATTGAGAAACCAACGTCTGCGTTTTTTACGGCTGGTGCATCATTGACTCCATCTCCGGTCATGCCGACCACCCAGTTCATGGATTTTGCCAATTTAACCAAACGGTTTTTATCCGCGGGAAGTGCACGGGCAACGACCCTCAAATCCGGAAGTATTTTTATTAACTCTTCATCAGAAATTTCGCCAAGTTCTTTGGAAGTAAGAACAAGCGCTTGTTCTTTTTCTAAAATTCCGACTTCTCTGGCAATCGCTTGAGCAGTATCTTTTGCATCGCCGGTAATCATTACTACCTGTATTCCAGCTCGCCGGACTGTCTCCACTGCTGTCTTTGATTCCTTTCGCATTTCGTCACGCAGGCCGAAGATTCCCACTAAAGTCAAATCGGAAGGAAGAACATTTTCCTCCCCCAAATCTTGATTTGAAACAGCCAGTCCAATGAGCCGCATTGCGCGTTTGGAAAGCCCCAGCATTTCTTCTTTGAGTTTTTCGGAATCCAGTTCGACCTTGTTACCGTCCACATCCAAATAATGTGTACATCCGGCGAGCACGATTTCTGCGGCCCCCTTGACCATAGTTAAATTTTGCGAACCTTCAACCTGTGTAGCTGAAAATTTATAAGAACTGTTAAAAGGAATATTTACCTTTACTTTTACATCATCCTGCTTGGCTAAATCTGCGCCGAGGAAACGCAATAAAGCTTGTCCTGTTGGATTAGCGCCAACGATTTTCGGGTTTTCCGGATCTCCAGTATCAATCGAAGCCGGGGTATTGTTTCGCAGGGCAAAGGACACGGTTTCACGCAAATTTTCGGGAATTTCTTTGTAAGATTGTAAATGTTCAGCATTACCCAGAAGAAGCTCTGAAACTGTTAATTTACCTTGAGTCAGTGTTCCTGTTTTGTCGGTAAACAGGATTGTCAGGCTTCCTGATGTTTCAATGCCGAGAAGTTTCCGCACCAGAACTTTCGCTTTGAGAAGCTTGCGCATATTCATCGAAAGCACGACTGCAATCATCATTGGCAATCCTTCCGGAACGGCTACGACAATAATGATGATTGCTAAAATAATAGCTGTCACTATATGATAAATTATTTCAGGGGCAGGTTTGCTGAAATAGATTTCCCATCCTCCGCCTTCCAGAAAAATATGATTAAACATGAATGAAAAGGCGATAAACAGCGCTCCAACATAACCAAAACGACTGATTTGCCGGCCAAGAGTTGCCAGTTTTTCCTGCAGTGGAGAGGGTCTGGTTTCCGCTGAGGTCAATTCTTTGAGTGTTACACCATACTTTGTTTTGTCTCCAACCTCCAAAACTTTCATTACAGCTTCACCGTCCACCACCAGGGCAGCACGTGACATTTCATACTTCTCTTCTGCCTCAGAATGTTTTTCATCTGCACCCCCTGTTTTTTTTACGGTTTCAGATTCACCCGTGAGTGCAGATTCATTCAACTCAATTTCTCCAGTGAGCAAATAGCCATCTGCGGGTACTGTGTCTCCAGGCTGCAGAAGAACCAAATCGTTGACTACCAGATCGTCAATTAATATTTCAACCAGTGTACTGTTACGGAAGACTTTTACTTTTACCTTTGAAGCTTCCTCAAGCAAACGCTGAAATTCATTCTCATTACTGTATTCAGACCAGGTGGCGATCAAGGTTGCCATCACCACAGCAAACGCAATTCCGAGTCCCTCATACCACGGAGCAAATCCCATGGCGGCCAAAAAAACCGTTACTGCCAGGGCAACAATCA
>Ga0257112_10000298_pt1 | contig 21487 bp, 15 predicted proteins | sample LP_taG_5_FD_191565 | JGI IMG/M metagenome (GOLD analysis project Ga0257112, IMG submission 191565) | Marine microbial communities from Northeast Subartic Pacific Ocean, Canada - LP_J_2015_P26_1000m | ecosystem: Environmental > Aquatic > Marine > Oceanic | place: Canada: Northeast Subartic...
TGATTGCGACTATGATGGCAACGACATGATCGACATCAACGAGGTACAGTGCGTCATCGATGGCATAGGAGCCATGTTCGATCCCGGGGAGGCGAATCCAGAGCAGATTTTCGACTGGATGGACGCTGACGATGACGGACAACTCACTGCCTCGGAGTGGGCTGACTTCGATAATCAGACGGACGGCGAGGAGATGTCAGAAGAAGACTTTGATGGCCTCTCTGACATCATTGACATGTTCGACGACGATGACAGCGGCGGACTGGATTTGTACGAGTTCGAGATTTTCTGGGCCTTCTGCTGTGCCGATGATGACGATGGTGACGATGGCGATGGTGAAGGAGGCAACGACGAACCCTTCCGGGTCACCATGATGGTCATGGACCAGACCCTGAACGCTCCTATCTCGGACTTCGAGGTCAGGTTCCTTGTCGATTGCGGTGAGCCTGACGAGGAGGGCAACGAGCCCCCTATCTCGAACTGTACGCTCGCCGCCTCGAACGGACTTACCGATGGCTCAGCTACGGTTGATCCCGCGCTCGCCGAGTACGAATTCACCTACGAGTACCTAGACTACGACGGTGATGGCTTGATTTCAACCATGGACACCTTGGTCATTGACAATCTCATGCCAGACGTTCAGGTTGAGCTGTACGACACCTGGGCAGACCAGTACACTTCCGAATCGTTCGCAACTGCTGAGATGCTACCGGGCTTCGGCGCGCTGATGGCCGTCGTCGTTCTTCTGGGAGCCGCTATCTCAACCCGACGCGACTGAATGGGCTGTGAATTGTATAGCCCCTGTCCCCTCTTGGGGACAGGGCTATCAGACCCCCTCTGCCTGCTGCCAACGTGACGGCAGCGGTAGAAGTACCACAGGATTCCTCAGACCCTTCTCCTCTGGACAGGGAGCTTGACCGAATCCGTCAGCGCCGCACTGGTCAGACCGGTTTTTTCCGTGGTACATTCGATGACTGGACTCTGGTTGCCGGAGTCATTGCAGGCATAGTCTTCTTCGGCGGCATGATGGTGTTGTCGACAGGACAGATTGCTGCCGACTCCATAGCGTTAGACCATGCCATCTCGAAGACCCCCCTAGATCCGGGTGGCGAATGTCTCGACAGAAAAGGCGAGGTCTGGATCAAGATTTATGGTGATCATGACGATTTAGTAATCAAGTCGAACAATGCTCCCGCAGCGGCTACGGCTCTAGTCGCCCACCTCATTCCCCAGAACGAAGCCGAACCGCTAATCTCCTCGTACTCAGGAGGGAAGGGGGACATCAATACCGAGATTCATCTGAACGATACCATTCCCGAGGGAATCTATTACCTCGTGGCCACATTGTACTACTCAGAATCCGCAGAGTCGTTCGAAGACATAGACAACGAGAGTGAATACGACTCGATCTCGGATTCATTATCAAACCTCAATTCGAAGCAGGTCACTGTCGAAGTCAAGACTGTCAAGACTGGGAGCCTATTCAATCGGATTGAATCGAGAGAGGCAGATGTCACTGATTCAGAGCCTAGGGCCTGTCTTTCAATCGAGGATATGGGTGAGAAGGGTTGGGTCTTGATGGGATTAGAGTGGGCAGGAGGTAGAGAGACTGCGATGCTGTGGGGTGGTGACGTAGGAGTGCCGCCTTGGTGGCTCGCTCTGGTATCTCTTGGCATGTCCATCTTTTTCTTGTGTGTACAGTATCCCCTGATGCACAGACTGTACCACAGGGAGACGGGCGACTTGCTGTCAACCACTCAGATGAGGAGGTTGATAGAGAGGACGATACATCGAGTCTTGGAAGACCTACGCTTCAAGGTCAACTTCGATGAATTGAGGCTACAGGACAGACCGATATCGATAGATGTCTACCTTCAATATACTACCACTGGCAAGACCATCGCGACACCTATCGACGTTCGCACGGAGATAACCAAGGAACTGCTTGAGGAGTTCGCTATCTTTGGCGAGATGCGACCGCTGCAGCTGAAGGTCGTGTGCATGGACACATCGACTTCGGCGGACATGACCTCATTGGGCCCAGAGTTCTTCTTCAGTGATTCTGGAATGGCTCCGCTGGCTGAGGACTACAGCAGTTTCTTCACCGACATCAGTGCCTTCGGAAGGCTTGACACCGCGGCTCACGAGAGCATAGCACGCTGGTTCCGAAAGCACGATCTTGTAGATTTTGGGACTGCTATCATGGCCGATGAGGAAGCGGTCTTCGTCCGTGTGATATACCGCCCAGTCCAGCGCTTCGCATACTTCCTGTTCAAGCCGTCCTACAAGGACCTGCAGGACGACTTGGAGGATTACCTGTCAACGAATCTTGAGCCCCACTTGATCGGGCGCGCCCTGGTGGTGAGCGCGCGCAACGAAAAGTCTACCCTCGCAGACCGTGCCATCGCCGGCAGGGTGGAGCAGGGCGACAGGGAGTTCACTGGAGAGGCGATGGTCGCGAAGAGAGGAGGGATTGCAGGGGCGTTGCTGCAGAACCCGTTCATGGGCGACATCCTGTCCTCAGTCGAGTACGTCGCCCACAAGAATCAGAACAGGATAGACCGCTATGGCTACTGGGGCCTCATCGTCTTCGTCTGGATTCCTTTCATGGCTAGTGGGGTGTTGGTGGGAGCCATGTTAGGATTGGTAGCGAGAATGCCCTTTGAGAGGGTGTTTGCAGCCTGTCTGATTGGAGGGAGTGCGGCATCCTTGACATGGGCCTACACGGCTAGAGGAATCATCGAATTCATGGAGAGGTATCACGCAGAGGCTGTGATTCCCGTGCTGCTGATTCTGGCAGTGTTATTCACCTGGCTCAAGATACGGGATAACAAGATGAGACGAAGGGAGGAGCTGTTCCGTGATTCTATGGCCTTCTTCGCTGGCGCATCCGAGACGTAATTGATTCGTCAAGAAGTTGATTAGTGAACTCCACTCAGCGAACTACGGAGTAGTTCGATGTCTGTGCCACTGGTGAGTATGCAGGGTTTGGAGAGGCATTACCATATGGCCTCTGGAACGGTGAGAGCACTGGATGGAGTCGATTTGGAAATATCCGAAGGCGAGAGGGTCATCCTTCTCGGACCATCCGGATCGGGCAAGACGACCCTCCTGAACTGTCTCTCCGCATTAGACACGCCAACTGGTGGCACCTACCATTTTCAGGGAAAGGAGGTTCCGAAAGGCCTTGATTTACCCCCAAAACCCCAACGACCCTGGTTCATAATCCGTCCACTCGTATCCCTAATGATGTTTCCAATCGATTATTTCACACGATTAAGGCCAGCCGCCAAAGCAAGCGAGGAGATGACCTCTTTCAGGAGAGAAAATATCGGTTACGTTTTCCAGTTTTTCAATCTTCTACAGGACCTGACAGTTCTTGAGAACATCATGCTGATTCAGGAGCTTTCTGACGGCCCTGACGAGGCTAGAGCCCGCCATCTGCTCGAACTCGTTGGCCTAGAGAGGGAGGTTGACCGATTCCCCGCCGAAATTAGCGGGGGGCAGCAGCAGAGGGTCGCTATCGCGAGGAGCCTCGCAAAGAGACCTCGTCTGTTACTCGGTGACGAACTGACCGGAAACCTCGACTCCAAGACCTCGTCGATGGTGATGGAGGTACTAATCAAGGCCTGTGAGGCCGAGGGAATAACCTGCGTTTTTGTGACTCATGACGAGTCTCTGGTCGATTATGCGACTAGGGCCGTCAGGTTGGATAGTGGAAGGGTGACGTCCGACAGCATGATTGAATGAGGTGCTCAGGTGTCAACACTCCTGACGAAGCGGTTGGCTAGGAGTCTGTGGCGAACCAAGCTCAGGCTCTACTCCGTCATCCTGATGATTGTCGTCGGCGTCTTCGCGGGAATCTCCTTCGGCACATACGCCAATTCTACTCAGACCCTGTACGACAACATATACGCTGACGATGAGGACGGAGTGAACCTCCCGGACATCTGGGTCGAGAACTCAGTTGCGACTTGGGACGGAGCTACCGCCGACTCGCTCTGCCAGACCATCTCCGAGCAATGGCCCGATGCCTCGATGCCTCTGGAGATCTGTGAGCCCAGAATGGTCATTGACGGTCTGATGTTCCATAACAACGAGGGCGAGGAGAAACTGATTCCGGCGGTGTGGCACGGCATCGACGAGGGCCGAGTCGATCGAGTTTGGATGCCTGAGAACGACTGTTGTTCAGGAAGACTCGCCTCTGCAGATGACGAGATAGTGCTCGACGAGCACGCGGCCTCGGGGATGGAGATTGGCCTCGGGGACACCATATCGATAGGTGCCGGACATGGCAGTATGGACTTCACAGTAGTCGGGATAGGGTACCACTCCCAGCACCTCTTCTTCTCTCAAATGAGTTCAATCCTCCCTGCTGAACCGGGCACCTTTGCTACTGGCTATCTCTCGGACATCGGGATTGAGCGTCTGGCCAACCTCAGCGCTGGCTCGGCCAACCGACTCCTCTTAGATGTGGCAGGTTCACCCGAGTATGACCTACAGTCGACCGATGAGGTTGAGGGCGAGCGTTTGAGCGAGATCATCTCCTCAGTCAGGGACACCATGATGGACGCCGACGATGCCTCCTTCATCACCTACGACAGATCAGGAGTCGAATCTGTCGAGTTCCTGCGCGCAGACGCCGAGGGCGCGAGTAAAAGCTATCCAATCATTACGGGAATGATTGCGATGGTTGCCGGCATCACCATCTTCCTGAGCCTGCAGAGGTTGATTCAGTCACAGGCCCGAGAGATTGCCATCTTGCGAACTCTGGGGATACCGAAGTCGGCAATTATGCCGGGATTCATACTCGCACCTATCGCCATAGGACTGATTGGCTCCTCTATCGGCATCGTGCTGGGTGTTGTATTCGGAGGGCCCGCGATGGTCGCGATGTACGAGGACCTTCTCGGCATCCCAGCCATAGGCTTCCACACTGACGCCCCCCTCATTGTGCAGAACTTCGTAATTGCGATGGGAATAGTCCTGATTGCCGGGATTAAACCGGCCCTAGATGCTTCGAGAATGCAACCTCTCGAGATACTGAGGGGCCAGCACGAAGTCAGACTCTCCTCACGGGGAATCCAGAGGCTGACCTCGCGTTTGCCGACCACAGTTGGTCTGACCATCAGATCGAGCATGAGGAAGCCGATGAGACTGATATTCACATTCTTCGCCGTCGGACTGTCTATGCTGATATTCGGTACGATGTCGTTGATGATGGACTCAATGGGAAATCTAGTGGGCGGAATCGAGGACCAGAACTGGGATGCCCAGGTCAATGTGCCGTTCGGAGGCGAGGATGCGGTCATCGGATGGGCTGAGGAGAAAGGAGTTGACCACGAGTCAATGTTGGTTTTCCCAGGGAATGCCGAGGGAGACACGAGACAGTTCCTAGCCTACGGACTCGATGTCATCTCGACCGGTGATGATGCCATGTCACCACTCAATCTTCTAGAGGGCTCACTCCCTGTTGCTGGAGCCACCACCACGCAGGTGCTGGTCGACGAGGGGACCATGATGTTCCTCGAGTGGGAGGTCGGTCAGACCCAGACCATCATGTTTGGGCCGTTCTCTCTCGATGTCGAGATTACAGGGGTAACTAGAGGCGAGCTTTCTCGAACCGTCTACTTCCACCGCTCAGACCTCTCTGACGCCATAGGACTCGAAGCAACGACAGTGCTTCTGGATCTACCAGAGGGTGTCATGTTGGACGAACAGATTGGTGAGATGTCAATTGGCATCACCCAGAAGCAGGATATGTTGGACTCCTTCGACTCGTTGCTCGAGAAGCAACAGGCAATTTTCAACGCCGTTCTCGGATTGGGAGTAATCATAGCCATCGCAGTACTCTTCAACACCCTGTTGATGAACCTCTCCGAGCGCGACTCGGAGTTGGCCACTCTCAGAGTACTAGGTGCTCCAATATCGAGGATTAGGTCGATGATGCTGGGAGAGCATCTAGCAATCGGGCTAATCGGAGGGGTGCTGGCCGCGGTGTTCACGATTGTCATGACCCAGTATCTAATCTCATCAATCGTTCAGTGGGCCTTCTTCTTCACGCTGCAGCCTGACATCATGGCCGCACTAGAGTTGATTTTGGTCGTCGTTGTGATTTCAGTGATATGCACTCCTTACGGAACTTGGCGCGTGAGCAGGATGGACCTCGTCAAGAAGGTCAAAGACCTCTCTCAGTAGGAGTAGTCCATGCGAGTCGTCACTTGGAACCTCAATGGCATCAGAGCAGCCCACCGCAAGGGCCTCGCAGACTTCGTCGACAGAATCGACGCAGACATCTGGCTGTTCCAAGAGACACGGGCCCTCCCGGAGCAGATGCCAGATAACTGGGCACCTCCGAAGGGCCATGAGGTTCTCTGGCATCCGGCTGAGAAGAAGGGCTACTCGGGCGTGATGACTTGCTCACGAGTGGGTCTTTCCGAGGTCGGACGTGGTATAGACACGGAGCTTGATGATACCCGTGACCCAGATGGCAGGGTTCTGCATACCAAGCACGGCAGCCTACACTGCATCAACATGTACCTGCCGAACGGTTCCTCCAGTCCCGAGCGCCAAGCATACAAGGAACAATGGATTGATGACATGTTGGCCTGGTCCAAGCGCTTCATCGACTCAGATGAGCCTGCACTACTCTGTGGCGATCTCAACATCGCCCATGAAGAGGACGATATATGGAACCCATCGGGCAACCGTAAGACCTCGGGATTTCTCGAACACGAGCGCAGGTGGTTCACTCAGCTGCTCGACAGTGGCTGGTACGATCTGTTGAGGATTCATGTTGGCCCGACTAAGGGACCGTACACATGGTGGTCGAACCGTGGCAGGGCGAGGGAGTTAGACCGCGGTTGGAGAATCGACTACGTGCTCGCTAACTCGGCTGCGAACTCCCTGTTCAAATCTGCTGAGGTGCTTCGCGAGGGCGGACTGGTCGTGTCTGATCACGCACCCCTGATTGTTGATCTGGATCTCTAAACCGCTCCCTTCGGGAGCGAGTACCTGTCTAAATGCTTGAATGCGTCACCTTTCAAGTGATGAAGCACTAGCGAGGATGTATGGCGGATACTCTTGAGGACCGACTCGCTAGAATTCTGCCCGGTGGCAGGGGCGTCTGGGTTCCTATGGATCACGGGGCATCGGGTTACCCCGAGACAGGTCTAGGGGACATGGATTCTGTCGTCAAGGCAGTCATTTCGGGTGGTGCAGACGCCATCGTCCTGCACAAGGGCGCTTTGAGTCATCATGCCGATGCGACAGGGTGGGGCGGTTTCGTATGCCACGTCTCGGCTTCTACAGTTCACGGAGGGACTCGCTCTCAATCCAAGGTGAGCGTGGCAAGCGCCGAGGAGTGTTGGCAACGCGGAGCCATGGCCCTATCTGGACAGGTCAATCTCGGTGACGAATCCGAGCCTGAGATGATTGAGGCACTGGGGGCACTCACCACCGAGTCATTTCCTCTAGGCCTTCCCGTGCTTGGAATGGCCTATCCGCGTGGCCCCAATCTCAAACTGATTGAAGGAGACGAGACTGGCGGTATCGCACACGCTGCTAGACTGGCTTGGGAACTCGGATGCCATGTCGTCAAGGTACCTTGGACCGGCACAGCCGACTCATTCCGTTCTGTCACTGAGGCTGTACCAATCCCCGTTCTGATTGCTGGCGGACCATCTGGAATACCGTTTGAAGGCACCTTGGGTATTGTAGAGGAGGCAATGTCAGTTGGAGGCGCTGGAGTCTGTATGGGCAGACAGGTATTCGCCTCAGAAGATCCCGCGGCACGTGTCACTGCTCTCAGACAGGTCATTCACGAAGGTGTCAGCGCTGCGGATGCAGCAGCACTACTCGGAGAGTGATACTATGGAACTCTGGCTTGATGCTACTGCTACCACCCCCTCCTCTCCTCCTGAGGGAACTAGTCGCGTCTGGCGAGGAAATGCTCCAGATGTTGCAGAGGTAGCTTTGGACGACTACCGTGGCCAAGACGAGGCTCGTTCCCTCGTTGGGATGGTGCCATGGATACTGGTCAGGTGCTCCGACTGGACCATGATACCGCTCGAGAACATCGTCGCAGCGACTTCGGGAAGCGGAACCAAGGTGGTGGCTGCAATCTACAATGAGATCGACCTTCCCGGCGCCGCATTCGCACTACAACACGGCGTCGACGCGGTTCTACTGCCGCCTGAGTCTGGTTCAGAGGCCCTCTGGGCAGCAGCTAGGGCGTTCACTTCGGAGACAGTCTCCGGCCATGTCGAACAGACACCCAGCGAAATCTCGACCGCCACAGTCATCGCCATCGAGTCCGGTGGTGTCGGTGAGAGGCTCTGTGTCGATTTAATCGAAAGGCTTTCTTCTGGCGAGGGTATGGCAATAGGCTCCTCTTCCAGCTCCCTTTGCCTCATCCATGGGGAGACTCTCCCCTCAGAGTATGTCCCCTCTCGCCCGTTCAGAGTGAATGCGGGCGCAGTACACGCTTACGCTCTAATGGCGAATGGATCCACCAAGTATCTCAGCGAACTCAGCTCAGGTGACGAGGTGGCAGTGGTATCTCCAGATGGAAGCCAGCGATCAGCTGTCATCGGCCGCCTCAAGATTGAGCGCCGACCGTTCCTCGTAGTGAGATTCGAATACGGCTCTACCGAGGGACAGATCATGGCCCAGCAGGCAGAGACTGTACGCCTCATCTCCCCCGGCGGCGCGGCGCTTTCGGTGACCGAGCTGCGTGTCGGCGATGAGATTCTGGTCCGTGTCGACAGCAGCATGAGGCATATCGGCCAGGCTCTCCATGGAGAGGTGATTGAGAGATGACCGTCCTTGGGAGGGGCAACGCCAACGGTGGAGTTTCCGTGCTCCATGCGGCCGGCCTCGGCAAGGGCTGCTCGATTGGTATCGAACTCTCTACAGAAGTGAGTCTAGTGTCTGGTGAGGCCACAGTATCTCATGACGAGCACGGGATTCTGGATTCAGTCATGGCTGTGTGGGTCGAATCAGGCTACCCGAGACCTGATGATACTGGGTGGATGGTGAGTAGCGAAGTCCCCCTCGGACAGGGCTTGAAATCCAGCGCTGCCCTAGCCTGTGCTGCTGTAATGGCGCTGAACGATGCCTCATGGACCGCTCTCAGTGATTTTGACATCGTAGACATCGCCGTCGCGGCCCAACGAAGGGCTGGGTGTACAATCACCGGCTGTATGGATGACGCATGGGCTGCCATCTCTCCAGGATGGAAACTGGTCGATCCTATTCAGAGTTCGCGCGACTCAGTCTTGCTGGAAGGAGACATCGACGACGGACTCACCGTTCTCATTGCTCTGCGAGGTCCGAGGCTGGCCAAGGTACAATCCGACTCATTCACAGGTCAGAAGAAGCTCTTTGAGCGAGCAATGGCGTCACTATCCAACGGCTCCGTTCTTGATGCCATGTCGGCAAATGGGATGGCCGTGGCTGCTGCGACTGGCGACGACGAAGCTCTGAGGATATGCAACTCAGTAATCACGAGAGGAGCAATCGCAGCGGGAGTAAGTGGTTCGGGACCTGCTATTTCCATTGTCTGCTACGAACAAGATTCCGAGCAACTGACTGAGTTACTGACTGAGTCTGGCATGCAGGTGATTCATTCCAGATTCATCGAATCAGAACCGGTCGGCGAGGAGGCCTCGTCATGGGGATGAGACTCGGCGACAATCTCAGAGTGACCCTATTTGGTGAGAGCCATGGATCATGTGTGGGGGCGCTGGTCGAGGGAATGCCTGCAGGCACTGAGATCGACGAGACGGAGCTATCCGAGACCATCCTGAGACGACGGCCAGGACGAAAGGGACTCTCGACACGTTCCGAAAGTGATGATTGCGAAATCCTGTCTGGCGTATACGAGGGCAGGGCAACGGGTTGGCCAATACTGCTGCTCACGCGAAACTCAGATGTCAGATCGTCGGATTACTCCTTCCTGCCTGATCACCCTCGTCCAGGTCATGCCGACATGGTTGAGGACGTCCGCTCTGATGGGGCCAATGACCCCAGAGGAGGTGGTTCACAATCTGCCAGACTCACCTTCGGTCTAGTCGCCGCTGGAAGCCAAGTGAAAGCCCTAATGGACGAAGTTGGCTGGTCTTGCTCAGCGCATCTTCACAGTGTCGGAGAAGTCCGCGCGAGGCCTCTGTTCGAGCTTGGCCGAGATAGTCGACTGGACCCGTCGACAGACATGGGGAGGCTGAATTGCCGTGACCCAGAAGCCGCAGAGAGGATGTCCGAGTACCTTGACTCCGTCAGAAAGGATCTGGACACCGTTGGCTCCGTGGTGGAACTGCTCATCGAAGGCCTCCCTATAGGCGTAGGAGAGCCGTGGTTCGACGGCATCGAACCGGCCTTGGCACGAGGCCTGATGGCGATTCCCGGTGCTCGTGCCGTTGAGTTCTCTAGTGGGACTAGAGCATCGGTCATGCGGGGCTCCGAGCACAATGACGCTTGGCTCCAGGGCGACTCAGAACCGGTTCCCAAGGGGGCGGACACGGCTCAGGCCGACGGTGCTCTTGGCGGACGCTCCACCAGCGCTCCGATAAGCGCAAGACTTCACTTCAAGCCCCCTAGCAGCCTGCCCCGAGAACAGTTCACACTGCATCTGCCCAGCGACGAGGTGAGATCTCTCAAGGTGAGCGGCAGGCACGATCCTGTCATCGGACCCAGGGCAGCACCAGTGGTCGAAGCTGTGGCGATGTTGGTGCTCACTGACCTAGGTATGCTAGGTGGCTACATCGGAGCCGATTAATCAGGCGTTCTTCTCGCGCATTTGTTGAATTCGCAGAGGTAGATTGACTGCGAACATAGCAGCAATCACCGTGAACACCATGACAGTGCCGAGAGCGACACCGTAGACACTTGTCAGTTCGACGCTTTCTCGCAGCCGCATAGCCGCGACGTCGTCAAATATTCCTACAAAGGCAGGGATGATGAGATTAATCAGCAGGGTCAGTCCAGCAACTGAGGCAGCTATTACGGGAGTGATGAGCAAGGATTTGTGGTAGCGCGAGGTGATTTTAGTCACCTGCATGACATAGACCTCGCCAGTTCGAATCGAGGTGTCCAACATAGAGAACCGGATGATGCCACTTGTCAGTTCCATGTACATTACTAGAAACACAGCGTAGAGCAGCAACAGCATCTTCTGGTAAATCTCTCCTTCGGGTAAGAAGTCGATACCGAAGTCGACCTTGCTTCCAGCGAACCTCAGGGTCACTAGGATAAGTAGGGCGTAAGAGGCCACCAAGGCCCGCTGGTCTCGCTGGAAGATGCCGTACAGTCCACCTATCAGGCCACTCAGGATGATTATCAGATGCAGGACTCCTCCTAGAGTCTCCCATCCCAACATGTTGCTGAGTGCGAACCAAGCGGTCCCACTCACAGGGGTGACCATGAATGTCAGTATGCACAGAATCAGCAGTGCGCCGGCAGAGCCCATCTGCAGCGATGCGACCATCCTATCCGGAGGTAGGAATTTCGTTGTGTTGACAATCGGCCCTCCGAAGAAGGACTCGATGATAGTAGGCACGTGGACCTCGGGAATCGCATCTTTCGGTATTTCTGTGCTGGACTTCAGACGACCAGCTACTTTCCTACGGCTTGGAGGGGCAGAACTGACCCTCTTTCCTTCATACAGATGTGCGGTGTCGTTAACCCCCTCTTCTGTAGCATTGTCGTCGGCCATTCAAAATCCCCCTAGAAACCTCTCGCTCCCGTCAGAGCCGTGTTGAGCAGCATGTCTGGCTCCCAATCCATCACGTTCGCACCAAGGCCTCGCAGCTCACTGAGCAAGATGTCCCGCTCGGTTTTGAGAACCTCATATCCAGTGCGATCTAGGCGGCGCGCATCGAACTCGAACTCTAGACTACTCGGGGAGAGTATGGTCACGTCGAAGTTCCTCGACCTCAAGTCGCGGACCGCATTGACTACCGTCGGGTCATCCTCGAGAGGACTCATGATAATCACCGGGCTACCTCGGTTGATGTGAGGCATGATACGATCAGTCACCACCTTCAGAGGGGTGTTTCCCTTTGCCATGGCGCCCGCTAGTTTGGTGAGCAGCACATACAGCTGTTTCTTGCCAGTGTCACGATCGACCGACACGATCTCGTCGCTATAGGTAACAAGCCCGACCGAGTCACGCCGAGACAGGAAGTACTGAGAGAGGCTGGCGGCAGCCCTAGTGCTGAAGACGAGAGAGTTGCGGCTCACCGGACCAGTCTCGGCAACGCTCCTGCTGTCGACAATCAGTATGATGTCGCTGACCGCGTCACGCTCATACTCGTTGACCATCATCTTGCCAGCGCTGCGAGCGGTTGCATTCCAGTTGACCTTCTTCATCGGATCTCCCGGAACGTACTCTCTCAGGTTGTAGAAGTTTGAACCCTCGCCAGGGTTTCGTATGTTCACAGCGCCGGTGAAAATCTTCGGCACCCTGCTCTTGATCATGGCGTCCTTGATGTCCTCCATCTTAGGGAAGACTAGGAAGTCGTCATACAGGTGAATTTCGCGTTCGTTATGGAACAACCCGAAGGCATCCTGGACCCGGATACATACGGGTCCAATTGTGTAGAATCCCCTGAGAGGGGTCTCAATCGTGTATGAGATCTCAGTTTCGCGCTGAGGTCCGAGTTCCATAAGTACGTAGTTCGCGCCCTTCTTGATGCGCATTACCTCTGGCACTCGGTCCCTGACCTCCAGAACCTTGGAGAGATTAGAGCGATTCTGGATTCGCAAGGTGACATCGATTTCACCGTCCTCGAAAATCCTCACAGAGGATACCCGACGAAGCGCCGAAATTGTGTGCAGCTGAATTCCCTCGTCTGAATCGGCATCATCCAATCGTCTGCCAGATGAAGCCACATCGGCATGTGAGGTGCGGAATGCCGCCCACGTCAGGAATGATAGCAGCACCACAGCCACTGTCACCAACTGTGTATTGCGCAGGACGAGACCAAGCAGATACAGAGCGATGGCCAGCGCTGCAAACATTGCTGACTTCCTGCTCCATGCCACGCCCACTCACCTCCTGCTTAGGGTACCTATGCGTCCTACTCAGACAGTCGGGACCTGGACCTGGCGGAGAATGTCTTGAACGACCTCTCCACTCTCCAGGCCCTTGATTTGATGCTCAGGCTTCAGAATCAGCCTGTGAGCGATAGCCAGCTCTGCAACCGATTTCACGTCATCAGGCGTAACGAAATCGCGACCGCGCATCGCTGCAGCGGACCGGCCGGTCTTGAGCAGTGCCTGAGAACCTCTCGGCGAGGAACCAACTAGGACCCGCGGGTCCTCGCGAGTTCGGGCTACAATCTCGACCATGTACAGTCTGACTGCAGGGTCGACGTAGACTTCCTCGATAGCCTGCTGCATTGCGACAACTCGGGCTGGATCAGTGATGATCTCAACTTCCACAGCGTCCTTCTTTCGGGCGATACGTCGGTTGAGAATCTCGACCTCATCAGCACGGTCGGGATAACCAACGCTCATCTTCATCATGAAACGGTCGAGCTGAGCCTCAGGCAGTGGGTATGTACCTTCTTGCTCGACAGGGTTCTGAGTCGCCATAGTCAGGAATGGCGCGGGCAACTTGTGAGTAACCACACCGACCGTGACTTGCAACTCCTGCATCGCCTCCAGAAGGGCCGCTTGGGTTTTCGGGGGCGCTCTGTTAATCTCGTCAGAGAGCAGCAGGTTACAGAAGATCGGTCCCGGCTTGAACGTGAACTCGCCCTTCTTGGCGTCGTAGATGTTAGTTCCAGTGATGTCCGCAGGGAGCAGGTCAGGCGTGAATTGAACACGCTTGAAGTCGCACCCTAGGGCGTCAGCGAAGGTATTCGTCATCAGGGTCTTGGCAAGTCCAGGGTAATCTTCGAACAGTAGGTTGCCGTTCGAGAGGATGTTTACCATGACGTTGTCGATAACGTGCGCCTTCCCGATGATTACCTTCTGCACCTCGGTGCTGATGGCTCCTCCGATTGCGCCGACAGCAGTTAGCTTGGCACTCATCTTCTTCTTTCCGCGAACCTTCTCGGCCTTCTCCGCGTAGCCCTTCTCGACACCGTCTGGAGGGGGGTTTTCCTTTTTCTTCTCGGCTGGTGGTGTTGCATTCATTTTTCATCTCTCCATTTTTTTAATTGCTCTTACCCCACCGTCTGATTGCCTGCATTAACTTTCGCAGTTCTTGGGGGGAATAGGTTTTGCTCTTACTGTATGCCAGTTCGACGAGCCGCGGATCGCCGATCATCGATTGAATATCCGATGGCGGCTTCGACGCCATCTGATCCCTAGTGAGATCGTGATGCACCCTAATCTTGGTGAATAGAGCTTGCTGGACTCGCAGGCGATAGGTACTGGGGTCGAGTTTCGTTGGACGTTGGTTGAATCTGGTCAAATCGAAGACATGTCGCCAGTTCTCCTTCTCGGGCACCACCATCATTGCGACCAATAGGAGCAGGCCTACGTTCAGGACCACCAGCCACTTCAGGAAGTTGTTAGAAGTTAGTAGGACGACTGTCCCCATGCTCTCCACGAAAGGTGCCGATACGAGTCCGGTGATATGGCGACTCTCGTCGAACACTACTTGGAAGTTTGAGACATCATTCCTGACCTCTCCTGAAAGATCGAGGTTGTCGTGCTCCATCATCGAGTGAATTAGCAATTTGTAGTACACCTCATTGCCTCGCCACTCATTGTTGTCATGAATTTCCTGCATCCAGCAACTCCCTATGACTCCCTCACAGGTAGGACTTGAACCCTCTTCCACAGCCACTGGAAGAGTCCATAGGCGATTAGAGAAAGCTTCCTCGTCCGATACGAAGACTATGCTCCCAGTGACCTTAATCTCACCTATGTCCCCTCCGACCAGTCCGCCCCGTCCTACACGTACCTGATCGTAGGCGCTGATATTGGGGTAGTCGAAACGGACCATCAGTGAGAGGTCTCCAGGGGCTGGGTTCAGAGGATTGCTCGCATCTCCGTCCCCCATCAGGTCGATGAACGCCGAAGAGGATGCTCTAGAGAGGATACTGACATCCCGCTCGTCGGGGTGTGTGGTGTCCCTGAGAGAAGGCTCAAACTTCATTCCAGTAGGCGAGCGAAACATCACGGGAATCCTGCAGGAGTCCGGGTTTTGGTTGACTATCTGAAAATCCGAACAGCCTTTGCTCGCGGCTCCGGCCTGCATCTCGTTTACATCCTCATCGACGGCTGCGACACTCCACACGTTCTGCCAGGAAGGGTAGCATGGGCTCGGCTCGCAGTCGTATTCAAGCCAGTGTTGATTCTCGTCGTTCAACGGATCGCCGAAGAAGGTCAAACCGAACTTGGTAGCCAATCTGTTGGCGTTAGTCCCATCTGCTGCTACGATGACTTTGCCCCCTTTCTCGGTGACGAAATCGTAGATAGCATCGGCCTCGGTCTCGTCTATCGGCTTCTCTGGGGCTATGATTAGGAGCATGGTCCTGTGCGGGTCTTTCCAGTCATTGACAAGCATAGGCGTTGACATGGTGTTGGCGATGAAATAACCATCACCCCCGTCATCGAGGCTGCTGCGCATAGCCGAGAGTTGGTAGAGCTCCTCTTCTTCATACGCCGAGTAGGCAGTGGATTTGCCCATGACGAAAAGCATCGGAAGCAGCAGCAGAAGAACCACAGTAGTGGCGATGGCGCCGATGATGTAGGTGGCAAATTGGACTTCCCGTTTATCTTCATCAGCCATTGGGAAACCTCCATTTTATCTATCGTAATACCTAGACAGCACCTACGGTGCTTGCGCGAGCGTCATTTCACAGTTATATGTTGCTCATCGTAGTTCATGTCTCTGGTCCGATTCTTGTACGTTCAGTGCTGTTTTTGCACTTTCTCTATCTCCTCTTATTGAATGCAATAATGGGAATTATTAGAATCTCCTAGGGGCCGCTAGTGAAGCGACAGCCAAGACACAAATCAGAGTTGTGATTCCGGGTGCTGGGAGACTGGAACTAACAATCTCTACCGGATTGTCAGTATCATCTGGATCATTGTTCTCCTCGCCGGTAACGAGAGGAGGCTCCACAGTCACCGTAGTATCGGCATCGGCTATCTCAGAACCTCCAGAGTTCATCGCTCCATTGGAGGAGACAGAGACTTCAATCTTGCAGTTTCTGCGAGGATGGCTCTCTGATGCGGTTGCAATCAGATTCGCCTCGGCGGACTGCCCTGCGCCAATGTTACTGGTCATCAAGGAGTCCAGTCCGTTGTCGGTGGTTAGGAGGGGGCAGTTGTCACTCACCTCGACCTCTCCAACTTTGTCCTGAACATTCCCCCTGTTGGTCACGGTGACCGTGAGAATGACGTCAGAGCCAGCGTTCATAGCTCCGACGGGGTCTGAGATGTCAACCTCGAGCGAGTAGATGGTCGGTATCTTCAGGTCGCCCACCGCCTCCTGCACTTCGCCCGGCAGAGCGATAGGAAGCCCTGCCCTAGATACCAGCGTGGCCGAGATGGTAAACTCCTCCCTGGAATCAGCAGCGTAACTCCAGACGTCGATACCCGAGATCGTGAGTATGAACGACTTGTTGTCCCCCGCTCCGATGGTCTCTGACTCAGGACCGTCCGACTCACCTTCGAATGGAATCTCGTAGTCGAACTCGACGCCTATGTCGGCGAGTTCCTCGTTGTTGACGAAGAACTGTATTGAGACGACCCCGTTGATGCCGACGCTGAAGGGCACATCTTCGTTATCCTGAGGGTAGTCAATTCCCAGTTCCCAGGATCCTAGTTGTCCCTGAACCGGTGCAGCACAGGTCAGGAGAAATAGGGCGACTCCTGCACTTAGAACCCATTTCATGCTAGACTTCCAATAGGCCGCTGCTCGCTCGCTTTGTTAAGACCTTGACCATCTTGCGCCTGTAGGATGGAGGGTACCATGTGTTCAATACCGGTTTGACCGCCTTTCTGACCGCCTCAGCCAGTTCGTCAACACTAGAGCCTCCGCTCCAACCAGCTAGTGCTGCGATTGCCTCGGCGGAGTGGAAGCCTGGAATTGACTCCAGTCCTGTGGTCGCGACCCTGAGGTCGCTCGGAGAGCCGTCCGACCCCGACTTCCAGAGCACAGCGACCCCCGCCTCGGGAAAATCCCAAGATTCCCTCTGCCGCAGCTTTTGATAATCACCTCTCCACTCCGAGACGTCATCAGGCAGGGTGAGGTGAGTCACCAGCTCCCCCGGTGCGAGGGCGTTGCGAGTAATCCCGTCCAACTCGAAGAATTCGGTTAGGGGCATCGACCTGCTTTGCGAGGGGCCGGCTAGGTGAATAGTTGCACCAAGGCACATCAGAACCGGAGCCAAATCGGCCTGATAGGTGGCTACGCACTGAGTGTTCTGGTTTGGAATAACTCTGCAGTCGGCACCAGTGCCACAGTCGCACTTGTAACACCACTCAATCGACTCTCGCCATTCCTCGGACTGGTTGAACCAGAAGCACCTCGTGTCGAGGCAAATGTTCCCGCCAACCGTGCCCGAACGCCGTATCATCACACTGGCGACCATGCTGGAGGCCTTCGCTACGAGTGGGTGCACCACTTCTGAATCAGCCAGATCTTGCAACCTCACCATCGCGCCAATGTGGGTCTCGGACAGCTCAGAGAGCTCCGGGACACCGGCCAGAGAGATGACGTGCGGCTTGGCATTGAGATGCCACTTGTAATTGGGCAACAGATCTGTCCCACCGGCGACCCAGTCGAAATCCTGATTTGACTGCTGTAAGTCTCCGGCCAGCGAGAGCGCCTCGTCGAGTGAACTGGGTATATGGAGCTCGAACGGCGGCATGCGCATTAGGAATCACCTCTATGCCGCCTCTCAGTGTGCTTCCAAGCGCTCCCCGCGAGGCGTGGACTCTCCATGTAGTCACTGCCCGGGGTGACGCTGACGACCCAGCGTTCGTCTTGTTCGTCAGCAGGTATCTCTGGGTCGAAACCGAAGAGAGCTCCGTTGTTGTAGTCAGAAGGGGATGGGTCCGATGCCCGTGCGGCATCGCGCGAGGCGTGCTCGGAGGCGCGAGCCTCGAGGACTCCTTGTAGTTCCGAATGATGTAACTCAGGTGAACTTAGGTCGAGCGGGGCGACCCCCTCCTGCTTGCAGCGAGCCTCGATCATCCTGTGCACCCTGTCTGGAGTGATTGGTAGCTCGCTGGTGCGGATACCGACCGCGTCGTACACGGCATTACAGACTGCAGGCAGGATAGGCAGAAGGGGTCCCTCACCCGCCTCCTTCGCACCAAATGGGCCCTCGGAGTCGTTCGACTCGACGATGATGGGCACTATCTCGGGCATCTCGTGGATGGTTGGGATTTTGTAATCGAGGAGGTCAGGGTTGATCAGGTGACCGTTTCTACTGTACTTCATTTCCTCACTGAGGACTTGGCCTAGGCCCATGTGGCATGAACCGATTATCTGGCCCTTCACAGCCAGCGGGTTGAGTGCCTTACCACAATCGTGCGCGGCCCACACCTTGAGCACCTTGGTCTGCCCGGTCTCGATGTCAACCTTGACCTCGGCTACGTAGGCAGAGAACGAGTAGGCGGGGGCGATTCCCGCACCGGCTCCCTTGTGTACCCGTCCCATCGGAGGCGTCCGGTAGGCACCAGATGACACTAGAGCCCCCTTGTCCTCCTGCGCCTTGTGAAGTGCTTCAAGATAGGACACTCCGACTGCGGGGTCGTCCTTCCTGTAGATGCGACGATCGCCAATCACCAACCTCTCAACAGGCGCCTCAGTCAACGCTGCTGCTGCTTCCAGAAGTTCTTGCCGTATTCCCATTGCTGCGGAGATGGCCGCGTTGGCGTTCATGAAAGTCACACGAGACGAGTACGAGCCGAGGTCGACCGGAGAGGTGTCAGTCTCTCTGCTCCTAATCCTAATCATGTCGAGAGGGAGACCCAGAACTTCGGCCACCGACTGGGCGATTACGGTGTCAGAACCCTGGCCTATTTCGGCGGCTCCGGTGTGGACTGTAACTCCTCCGTCCATGTCGATCTTGAGGTGGACGGTAGCATGAGGGAACTTGTTTGGCTCCCAGTGAATGGGCAGTCCGCTGCCCGAGATAAAGAAGCCACAACCGATACCGATTCCGTGACCGTCGGGCAGCTTGCGGAATTTGTCATCCCAACCTGAAGCCTCCCTGACGCGCTCGAGGCATTCGCGCATGCCGATACTGGTGACCCTGAACCCAGTGATGGTCGCGGAGTGAGGGGGCAGGAGATTGGCCAGCCTAAGGGCAATCGGGTCGACACTCAACTGTTCGGCGAGGTCATCCATCCCGACCTCAACTGCACATCGCGAGTTGACCGCACCGTGTCCTCGCATCGCGCCGCTCGCAGGCTTGTTGGTCCAGACTCTCGCTCCGGTGTAGTGGAAGGCCCCGATTTCATAGGGAGCGGTGTGGAGCACGCCGTTGTAGTAAGTGGTGACGTGTCCGAAGGAGGCGAAGGCCCCACCATCGATCAGGGCATCAGTCTCGATGCCGCAGAGTCTGCCCTCGGAATCGGCGTGCAAATTCATTTCGATTCGAGAGGGGTGGCGCCCGCGATTCACCCAGAAGACCTCTTCGCGGTCGAAGTTAATTCTGACCGGCCTGCCCGTCTTGCGAGACAGTATGGCGGCACACATCTCGTGCGGAAACGGGTCTGACTTGCCTCCGAAACCACCGCCGACAAAGGTCCGATGGACGTTGATTTGGTGCATTGGAATGTCAAGGACATCAGCCAGAGCCCTGTGGACATAGTGCGGGACCTGTTGCGGAGTGTACAGTGTCAATCTCCCAGATGGGTCCCAATTGGCGACTACGGCATGAGGCTCCGTGAATCCGTGGTTGGCACCGGCGAACAACCAGTTGGAGTTGTGGCTGACTACAGCATTGGTGGACATGCCCTCGATGTCACCGAACTCCTGGAACACCCTCTTCTGGACGTTTGACGCACCAATGTGGTACTTGCCCCTGTCATGGATAGGCTCGTCGGAGTCTTCCAGTCCTTGCCTCATGTCGTGGACTGCTTCGAGTTCCTCGTACTCAACCTCGACGAGTCGTACTGCTTCTCTCGCCGTGGCCTCATCGGTCGCGGCAACACAGGCAATCAGATCTCCGACGTGGCGCACTTTCTCTTGGGCCATCGCGTGTTCGTCTTTGGTCACGGGAAGCACGCCGAATCTTCCACTGGCATCCTGCCCGGTTGCCACAGCGACCACTCCAGGCAACTCTATGGCCGCAGAGACATCGATGGACAGCACTCTGGCATAGTGATGCTTCGAACGAACAATCCTGCCAATCAACTCACCAGAAAGTCGCACATCGTCTCCGTACTGAGCCTGTCCGGTGACCTTCCATCGACCATCGATCAATGCAGTGGGCCTGCCTATGGCCGAGCCGGTCACCAAATCGTCGTGCTTGTGCCCACCGCCTCCTCTAATGCTCGCTAGCGTATCCTCGTCGCGCGGCTCGCTCATCTTGCGGCTGCCACCAGAACCCGGACGAGAGAATGGCAACTTACCGCTCTGCTGGCGGTAACCATCCACTCTGTCTTTGTCCTCGCTCATCGAATCACCTCAATTCCTTCCGTAGCCGGGATGGGGATCGCTCTTGGCCGCAGTGGAATCCTCGACACCTTCTCCTGATACTAGAATCTCAGAGGCAGCCCGGACGGAATCGACAATCTGTTGGTATCCGGTACATCTGCAGAGGTTACCCTCGATAGCGCCCTTGATTTCAGTGTCGCTGGGGGTCGGGTTCTCCTCCAGAAGCGCTGAGATGACCACTAGGAAACCGGGTGAACAGAAGCCACACTGGCTCCCTCCGCACTCAGTGAAGGTCTTTTGGATTGGGTGGAGATGATGACCATCCGCTAGTCCCTCAACCGTGGTAATCCCGCATCCGGATGCCTCCTGGGCCAAAGTCAGGCAGGACAGTCTGGGAACTCCATCAATCAGTACGCTACAGCACCCGCAGGTGCCCATGTCACAGCCTCGCTTGGTGCCGAGGCTACCCGCTTTGTCACGAAGCACATCGAGCAGAATCGCATTGCTCTCTATCCGTACTGAAACCTCGTTACCATTCACTAATGCCGACCAAGGCACCTCGTTTGGCGCGGGCAGCATCGGCAGTCGGAACTGAACCATGCAGTGAGCACACCAGCGCTACAACCTTTGAGCATTCGGTTTGACCCCTGTGGGGTCAATTCAGATCATCGACGACCATTCTCATGATTTCTTGCTCTGCCCTCTGGAGGTGTTCCCCTAAGGTACTCCGGGCCATCCCAAGTTCGTCAGCTAACTCTCTCAGAGTTATGCCGGAATCCTGCTTGTAGTAGCCTCTTCGTTCAGCGTGCGACAGGACCTCACACTGCCTCTTAGTCAGCGTTTTTGACCATCCATTCTTCTCCTCTCCTCTCAGGGATTGGACACTGATTTTGTCAGGCGGAAGTATCA
>Ga0257112_10000300_pt1 | contig 21425 bp, 24 predicted proteins | sample LP_taG_5_FD_191565 | JGI IMG/M metagenome (GOLD analysis project Ga0257112, IMG submission 191565) | Marine microbial communities from Northeast Subartic Pacific Ocean, Canada - LP_J_2015_P26_1000m | ecosystem: Environmental > Aquatic > Marine > Oceanic | place: Canada: Northeast Subartic...
ATCTCTTGTCCTTCTGCTGGCAGAATAATTCCAATGCCTTTGTCCATGTCGATTGTGGTGGTTACCAAAAAGAAAACTAAAAGCAAAAATGCAATGTCTGCCATTCCGCCCTCAGGGATAGCTCCTATCCTGGTCTTTCTTTCTCTAAGAGCCATTACTTACTTTGTATTAATGAGAAGATCTGTTAGTTCAATTGATTTTTCTTCCATGTCTATAACCATTCCGTCAATTTGAGAAGAAAAATAATTTTGACAAATTTGGATTATCATAGCAGTTATTAAACCAAAAGCAGTGGTTAGTAGTGCTTGTGAAATACCGCCAGCAACTACGGCTGGAGAAATATCGTTTGCTGCCTCAATCGCATCAAAAGCCTTAATCATTCCCCATACAGTACCAGTAAATCCCATCATTGGAGCTATTCCAACGACTGCAGTTAACCACCCCATATTTTTTTCAAGAAAAGCCATTTCAAGAGACCCGGCATTTTCAATTGCCTTTTCTACCCGATCAACTCCTTTACCAGCCTTGTCTAAACCGGCTTTACAGATGTTTGAAACAGGACCGTCGTGTCCTTCACAAACCGTCAATGCCTTTTTTGATCCACCAGCCTTTATTGCCTTTGATATTTCTTTCATAAATCCATCAGAATCAGCCTGTGATTGTGATAAAGAACGAAAACGTTCAACCACCAAAGCCAAACCTCCAAGCAATAGCAATAAAATAGGGTACATAAAAGGTCCACCCTCTAAAAATAATTCTACCATTTAAGTTCCTCCTAACCTGTTAAATGTGTAAAAACTTAGCTTATAACAAAGGGAATGTCAATAATCTAGAAAACTTCCTTTATTTTTGATAAAATTTCTCTTTCAATTTCTGAATTTAAACAATAATTAATGGTTATAGCCCCAACTGGAATTTTAATCATTTTTTTATATTGTTTTAGTTTAATTAGGTCTTTTTCTGTGCACAAAATAGCATCCACAGCATTTTTATTTATAAATTGATTAATCTTATGAATGTCTCTTTTTTTAAACGGATAATGATCTGGATATACTAAAGATTTTTTAGGGGTTATTTTTAAGAGTTCTAGTGTTTTTTTAAAGCTTTTAGGGTTTCCAATTGCACATAAAGATAAAATATTATTGTATTTTTCTAAAACACTTATTGCACATGTTTCGTCATTGGGCATCAAAAGACAATCATTAAATTCCCAATGAAGAATAAACCGATTTTGAGTTATGTTGTCTTCATTAAACAGATTTCCTTTTGTTTCTATGACCATATCAGCTCTTTTAAGCCCTAAAATGGGTTCACGCAATAGACCATATGGAAACATTTTTTGCGAATCTATGAGATCATCAGAAGAAATTAATACAATATCAAGGTCTCTATAAATTTTACGATGCTGAAAAGCATCGTCTAATATCACTATATCACAATTGTTCTTCTCAGAAAGATAATTTACTCCATGTACTTTGTTTTTTTTCCGCCAAGAAACATAGATAGGCACATCGTTTAAATTATTTTTTAACAAAACAGTTTCATCTCCTGCCTCTTCCCACGACTGGTTTTCCATTAGGAAACTTTGACCGAAGAAAAAATTATTATTATTTCTTCCATGCCCTGTAGCAACAATGCCAACGGAATAATTTTTTGAAATTAAAAACTTTGATAAAGCAATTGTAAAAGGTGTTTTTCCAGCACCACCCAATGAAAGATTGCCGACACTAACAACTTTTGCTTTTGACTTTTTTGCCCTCCAAAAATTATAGTCATATAGAAAATTTTTTATTCTTATTAAAAAAACATGTATTGGAAATAAGGTCAAAAAAGTAGTTAAAATCCAAACTCTAACCCCATAATAAAAATTATTCATGTTGAACTGCAATTTTGTCAATAAAACTTATTTTCTCTTTAAGTATTTTTATACAATCACCTAGGTTTTGTTCCGGCTGGAAGTATATTGGTTTCCCAATAACTAGCTTTATTGGACTAAAAGGTTTGCTTAAATAAAAATTATGCCAATTTTTAAACACCCAACTTCTTTTTGCATGACCAATAACAGGGACTATTGGAACACCGGTTTTTTGTGCTAGCTTAATAGCGCCAGGTTTTGGAATATGTTCTGGTCCTTGAGGGCCATCTGGGGTAATGATAATTTTAGTAGACGGAATTTTTAAAAGCCTAATCATATCACCGTATGCGCCCGAGCCTCTTCTGGAACTAGACCCCCTTACAAACGAATACCCAATTAGTTCTCCAACTCTAACAATTAATTCGGCATCCTTGCTTATACTTGCTAATCCAATGTAATTTTTATTAGCAAAATAATGAAAAACAGTTAAAATTGTTCCATGCCAAGAAACCAAAATAAACGATTGGTTGTTTTTGGTTAAAACATTGATATTGTTTTCACCTTCAACGGTGAATTTGTTGAAGCCATATAGCAGTTTAATCATTGTCCAAAGAAAAATGGTTTTTATGGACAAAAGAAATTTACTGTAAAATGTGTTTTGCTGCATTGTGATACGGATTTTTTGTTTCTAATTTCATTTTTTCAATAAGAAGATTATAATTTTTTTCCCAGACAGACTTTCCCTCATTTGAAAACAAATAATTTATTTCATTAATAATATTTGTTGCTGTCATATTTTTTTGTAATAATTCTTTTACAGCTTCTTTTTCTGTAATTAGATTTACTAAAGACAAATGTTTTACTAAAGACATTTTTTTTGCAAAAAACCAAGTTAAAGAAGACAACTTATAACAAACTACCATAGGACAATTTAATAATGCAGTTTCAAGGGTAGCGGTTCCCGAACATACAATTGCCGCATCTGCACACGATAGCGCCTCATAATGGTTTTTATCAACCACTATTAAACCTTCTGGTATATTTTTAATTTTAATATTTGGTGCTTGAATAAGAACGGGTTGTATTTTGTGTTTTGAAGAGGCATTAAAAGCACTAATTGTTTTCAAAAAAATAGGCCAATGTTTTTTTACCTCTGATGTTCTACTGCCTGGCAATAAAGCAATAATTTTTTTATCCTGATTAATGTTATATCTTTTGTGTAGAAAGCCAGAATCAAATTCTTGTTTTAAAATAGACATAAGTGGATGTCCAACAAAATGAACATCGATCTGTTGATTGCTAAACCATTCTTTTTCAAACGGAATGATACTAATTAATTGTTTACAAGTTTGTTGTAAGTCTTTTGCCCTAGAACTGTTCCATGCCCAAACTTGAGGTAGAATAAAATAAGAAACAGGAATTCCTAATTTTTTCATTTTTTTTGCAAGCCGAATATTGAAACCTGGATAATCAATTAGTATTACTTTCCCAGGCTTAAGTTCATTGATAAATTGTACTGTTTTGTTGAATATTTTTTTTATTCTTGGATAATGTTTTAAGATTTCAAACAAACCAATTACATTCATATTTTTAATGTGTTCAATCTTGTTAAGTCCAGCTTGAACCATTTTGTCCCCACCGATTCCATAAAAAGAAAGATTTGGATTAATATTTTTCATTTGTGCAATCAGTTTTGATCCATGCAAATCCCCCGAGTCTTCACCAGCAATAATAACTATTTTATTGTTAATCATTTTTAATAATTTTTTCTTCAACCTCTAAAGCAACCTCTAAAGCCTTTAATCCTTTTGTGCCATCTACAATGGGTACATTTCTCGTATAAATGCAATCAATAAAATTATTTATTTCCTCTAATAAGGCATCTTTTTTTTCTGGTATAATTTTATCATAATATATTTTTTTTATTCCGTCTGCTGTTTCAATCTCTTTTTCAGTCAAGCTTGCCGATGTTCCAACAATACCCGCTGAAGACAAGCTAGAAGAAGTGTCAACATTATAAGTTTCAATTTGTGGAATCATTAGATCTGTAATAGTGTACAGATTTTTTTCATATGTTCTAATTTTTCTAACATAATTCTGTGCAATTCTACTTGATTTAAGATTCGCAATGACTCCATTAAAAAATTCGATTCTTGCATGAGCAACGTCTACCTTTGTACCCATCATTGTTGCTCCGCTTGCTTGAATTTGTTTTATATTGCTATCAACCATAGACAAAACCAAATCAATATCATGAACCATTAAATCTAACACTACAGGAACTTCAGTTCCTCTACTTTGAAAAGGCGCCAATCTTTCAATCTCGATAAAATGTGGATTTTTAATTATTGTTTTTAATCTATTAATTGTAGGATTAAACCTTTCAATATGTCCTACTTGGACAATATTTTTATTTTTTGTAGAAACAGCAACTATTTCTTCTGCTTCTTCTATGCTACTAGCGATAGGTTTTTCAATAAAAATATCTTTATTTTTTTTAAGGCAATCCATAGCAATGCTATGATGTAGGTTTGTTGGCGTTACAATGTGCAATCCGTTTGAAGAGCTAATTAAGTCTCCAACGTTTTCGAAGCTTTTAACTGAAAACTTTTCACTTATTTTTTTAGCCACCTCTTTATTTGGATCAAAAAATCCAACAAAATTAACAGAAGGATGAGAATAAAGATGTTTGATATGGTGCCTACCAAGGTGTCCAGCACCTATTACCCCAATTTTAATACGAATTTTTTTATCAACCACGGTTATTACTGTCCTTTAATAAAGTATGCAATATCTCCTTCTTGCATAATATAATCTTTACCAACAATTTTAACCAACCCCAATGTTTTTAAGTCTTTTATATTGTTTTTATGTTTTATAGCATCATCAAAATTATATATTTCAGCTTTGATAAATTTTTTTGCAAAATCAGTATGAACTTCTTTTGCAGCATCTATGGCCGACGCCCCCTTAGCAACTGTCCAAGCCCTGACTTCTTTTTCGCTACAAGTAAAAAAAGTTTGAAGATCAAGAGCCTTATATGATTCTTTAATAAGACTATTTAACCCAGGCTCGTTCAAACCATGTTCGTTGAGCATTAATTGCCTTTCTTCTTTGTTTAAATCTGTTGTTTCTGATTCTAGCTTTCCATTAATTGTTATAAAAGTAGGAGGTAGAAGTCCCTGCAAAACAAAATCATTTTTAATTTGGTTTATTGTTATGTTATTTTCACCAGTGTTTGCTACGCAAAGCATTGGTTTATCTGTTAAAAGAAATAAATTTTTTATAACATCATTTTCCTTGCTATTTCTTTGAAAAGACTTGCAAGAAAAACCTTTATTTAGATGTTCCAGCAAATTATTTAAAACTATGCTAGCCACCATTCCTTCTGGTTTGCGTGCTTTGATTAATTTTTCATTTTTTTTCAAACTCTTTTCAACGGTTTTTATGTCAGCAAGCAATAATTCAGTATTAATAATTTCCATATCATCTACTGGGGATATTCTATTTTCAACGTGTGTAACGCTTTTGTCTTCAAAAAAACGAATAACCTGCACAACAACCTTTACAGATCTAATTTGTGATAAAAATTGATTTCCCAACCCTTCTCCTTGATGTGCATTTTTTACCAACCCTGCAATATCAATAAATTCAATAGTATTATAGGTTGTTTTTTGTGCTACAAAAATTTTTGATAGAATTTTTAATCTTTCATCTGGAACCTCTACAACGCCAACATTGGGTTCAATTGTACAGAAAGGATAGTTTTCTGCAGCAATACTATTATTGCTGAGAGCATTAAATAAGGTTGATTTCCCAACGTTGGGAAGTCCTACAAATCCACAATTTAATTTCATGAGGAGAATATAATACTTATTTTATTTTTTACGACGACTAAAAAGGTCTTTTTTAATAAGTCCCAACCCCTTTTTAATAAGCCCCCAACCATTTATCATTAACAATAATCCGTTATTGAACTTATTAGCTTTTCTACTCATGATATGCCGCTAATACCTGTTATTTTGAATTTATCAAAACCAACGGATTTAATTAATTCCGTCCAAAGCGTTTTTGGGTTTTTATCAAAAATAATTTTTGAAGTATCATATATTAACCAGTCGCCATTTTTAATTTCATTATCTAATTGATTTTTGTCCCAAGCAGAATGACCAAAAATAAGTTTTGTACTATCTAGCTCTTTTTCTTCAAATAAGATTTTTTTAATTAATTCTAAATTATTAGACAATTTGATTTTTTCTGACATATCAAACGACATATTTTTTGTATTTTTAGCGCTAAGAATACATGCTTCATGAATAGAAACAGGACCACCAAAATAGATTTTTTTTGATTGAGAAAGTAAATCTTTAAAAAATTTATCTTTTATACCTGAACTGATAATTTTCATTGTACTGACAGGTTTATTAATGATAAATCCTATTGCACCATCGTTGTTATATTCGCAAATAAAAATAACACTTTTTGCAAAATAAGGATCTGTCATATTTGGCATTGAAACTAGAAGCTTGTTCTTTAATGTATACATTATATACAAACATAAATCCTTTTTTGAATGATGTCCAGATTTAACTAAATTGAAGGTTAACTCTTTTTATAATATGAAAAATATTTTATCAATTAAAGGCGCAAGACAGCATAATCTAAAAAATGTTAGTGTTGATATTAAAAAAAACAAATTGATTGTAATTACAGGACCTTCTGGTTCAGGAAAGTCTTCGTTAGCATTTGACACTATCTATGCTGAAGGACAGAGAAGATATGTTGAGTCTCTTTCGGCATATGCTCGACAGTTTTTGGATTTAATGGAAAAACCTGATGTTGATGTTATTAAAGGACTTTCACCTGCTATTTCTATTCAACAAAAAACAGGTTCACGCAATCCACGATCAACAGTTGGAACCATTACTGAAATTCATGATTATTTACGACTTCTTTATGCTAGTATTGGGAAGCCACATTGCTGGGAATGTAAACAACCAATTGATAAACAAAGTCCAGAACAAATTGTGGATCAAATTTTAACAATTAATTCTGATAAAAAAGCTTATATACTTTCTCCAATCATTCAGGGAAGAAAAGGACAACATAAAGGAGTCTTAGACGATATAAAGAAAAAAGGATTTTTAAGAGCAAGAATTGATAAAAAAATTATGCCATTAAGAAAAGAACAAAATCTTGAAAAAAATAAAACCCATAATATTGATGCTGTTATTGATCGCGTTGTAATTCATGAAGATATTAAATCTAGATTATTAGAATCTGTTGAACTGTCATTAAAAATGGGTGAAGGAATTTGTATTATCAACATTGAAGGGAAAAAAGATGTTATGTTTAGTGAACACTTTGCTTGCCCATATCATCCGTATGTTAGTTTATCCGACCTTGTTCCTCGTATGTTTTCATTTAACTCTCCATATGGTGCTTGTAATCAATGTGACGGCTTAGGCTACATAACGGAAGTTGACCCTAATCTTGTTATTCCAGATATAAAAAAATCACTAATACAAGAAGCAATTGTGCCTATCGGAAGCCAACCCAAAGGATGGCACGGCGCTAAATTAAGAGCGCTTAGCGGAATTTATCCTTTATCTTTTTCGTCTCCATGGAATAAGCTGAGCAAGGAAATTAGAACAATTATTTTGTATGGACTGAAAGGACAAAGCATTGATATTAGTCTTAAAAATAAAAAATGGTCGGGTACCTATAGCGGTAAATGGGAAGGAATAATTCCTGAACTTCAACGCCGCTATAAACAAACCCGTTCTTTTGGTATAAGAAAATGGATTGAAGGTTTTATGAGCACTAGAAAATGTGATAGTTGTAGAGGAAAAAGACTAAAAAAATCATCACTAAATGTCACAGTTAGTAGTAGAAATATTGGAAACTTATGTACAAAAAACATAGAAGAAACACTCAAATTTTTTAATGATATTTCTATTTCAAAAAGCGATCAAGAAATTGCAAATGGCATTCTAAAGGAAATAAAAAAACGACTAACATTTTTAATAAATGTTGGACTTGGTTATTTAACTTTGGATAGAGCTTCTCGAACTTTATCAGGTGGAGAAGCCCAACGAATACGACTTGCTTCTCAAGTTGGATCACAATTAACTGGGGTATTATATGTATTAGATGAACCATCTATTGGTTTACATCCAAGAGATAATAATCGACTTTTAAAAACGCTTGAATCTCTAAGAGAAATAGGCAATACAGTTATTGTTGTTGAGCATGATTTAAGCACCATTAAATCAGCAGATCAAATTATTGATATGGGCCCAAAAGCAGGTAAGCATGGTGGCAAAATAGTATTTTCTGGAACATTAGATGAAATGATATCAAAAAACAACACACTGACAGGTCAATATATATCTGGAAAAAAATATATTAAAATACCGGAATTTAGAACTGTGACATATGATCATTTTACAATAAAAGGAGCACAAGGAAATAATTTAAAAAATATTGATGTTAGCTTTCCCTATAATAGGTTTATAGCCATTACAGGCGTATCTGGAAGCGGAAAAAGTTCTTTAATTAATCAAACGCTCTATCCTGCACTATCTAATCTTATAAGTTTTAGTGTTAAAGAAATGCTTCCATTTAAAACCCTTCTTAGAACTGATCGCATTGAAAGAGTTGTTAATGTTGATCAAAAACCAATTGGTAAAACCCCTCGATCAAACCCTGCGACCTATACTGGCGTTTTTACCTATATAAGAGAATTATTTTCACAAACAAGAGCTTCTAAAATTAAAGGATATAAACCAGGTAGATTTTCTTTTAATGTTAAAGGAGGCCGATGTGAAACTTGCGAAGGAGCCGGGATTAAAAAAATAGAAATGAATTTTTTACCTGATGTCTATGTTACTTGTGAAAATTGTGGTGGGAAGAGATACAATGAAGAAACTTTGGAAATTAAATTTAAAGGTTTAAATATTGCCGAAGTGTTGTCTCTATCTGTTGAAGAAGCTAGAGGATTTTTTAAAAATGTATTTCCAATAAAAAAACGATTAGACACTTTGTTTGATGTTGGTCTTGGTTATATCAAATTAGGACAACAAGCCACAACGCTATCGGGAGGAGAAGCACAAAGGGTTAAGTTATCCACTGAATTGTCAAAAACTACAACGACAAATACCATTTATTTTTTAGATGAACCAACCACCGGCTTACATGTTGATGATATAAAAATGTTATTATCTGTGTTGCAAAAACTAGTTTCAAACGGCAATACTGTTATTGTTATTGAGCACAACCTTGATGTGATTAAATGTGCAGACTGGATTATTGATTTAGGCCCTGAAGGAGGAGAAAAGGGTGGTCAGATTGTAGCACAAGGCTCTCCAAAAGAAATTGTAAAAGATAAAAATTCAATTACAGGAAAATTCTTAAAAAAAATATTTAAATAATTTTTTGGATAACCATGTTTCTCTAATTATCTTACCATGTAGTGTCAAATGAAGAAAAAATAGTTATTGCATCCAAAGAAGAACGCAGTTTTGATAAACAAATTCGACCAAAATCTTTTAATGAATTTATTGGTCAAAAATCCTTAGTTAAATCACTTAAAACATATATTATTGCCGCAGAAGAAAGACATGAAGCACTAGACCACATTCTTCTTTATGGACCACCAGGATTGGGAAAAACTACATTAGCAAATATTGTTGCCAATGAATTAAAAAAAGGATTTTATAGTTCTTCTGGACCCGTTATCTCTATTCCAGGTGATTTATCAGGGATGTTAACTAACCTACAAGATAGGGATGTTTTTTTTATTGATGAAATTCATAGAATTAATACAACTGTTGAAGAATATTTATATTCTGCAATGGAAGATTATCGTATAGATATTTTAATTGATTCAGGTCCAAATGCTAGGACTGTAAGAATTGATTTAGAACCATTTACACTAGTTGGTGCAACTACTAGGCTTGGAAAAATTACTACTCCAATGCGAGATCGATTTGGTGCAATTTTTCGTTTAGAATACTATAAAACCAATGAAATCTTCCAAGTGTTAGAACGTACCACAAAAATTTTGAATGTTACTATTGATAGAGATGCGCTTCATGAAATTGCTCTTAGATCGCGTGGAACTCCACGAGTTGCAAATAGAATCTTAAGAAGAGTCAGAGATTTTGCCCAAGTTCAAAAAAGCAAAAAAATCACTATTAATCAAGCAAGAAAATCATTAGATAGTATTGGTATTGATAAAAATGGTCTCGAAGAAATGGATCGAAAAATTTTAAAAAATCTAATTTCAAAATTTAATGGTGGTCCAACTGGTGGAAAATCTTTAGCTATCTCTGTTAACGAGGATTTACAAACCATAGAAGATGTTTATGAACCATATTTAATTAAAGAAGGATTTATTGAAAGAACTTCAAGGGGGAGAAAAGCTACAGAGCGAGCTTATAAATTATTTAATATAAAAAAACAGGAGAGTTTATTTAATGATTGAAAAAAAGAAGAAGTATAAATTATCTGACTTTAGATATCAATTACCAAAAAAATATATTGCACAAAAACCAGCACAAAAAAGAGAAAACTCTAAAATGATGGTTTTAAATCGAGAAGATAGAACTATAACCCATAAAAAATTTGTAAATATTGTGGATTATTTTCAAAAAAATGATTTACTTATTATTAATGATACTAAAGTATTCCCAGCCCGCTTATTTGCAACAAAAGACAGAACTGATGCAAAAGTAGAAATTTTTCTTTTAAGAGAATTGGGAGATAGACTATGGGAAGTATTAGTTAAGCCGGCTAGAAAAGTAAGAATCGGAAATAAATTAATTCTTTCCAAAGATTTATTTTGTGATGTTATAGACAATACTGTTTCTGGAGGGAGAGTTGTACGATTTGAGTTTGGAAAAGAAAATTTTGACGATATTTTAGACGCGATTGGACATCCTCCATTGCCACCATATATTAAAAGAGATGCAACAAAAAGCGATCGCGAAAGATATCAAACTGTGTATGCAGAAAAAAGAGGAGCTGTTGCAGCGCCTACGGCCGGATTACACTTTACCGATAAAATATTAAAACAACTTCGAAAAAAAGGTGTTAGAATCCACACCGTTACTTTGCATATTGGTTTAGGAACTTTTAAGCCCGTACAAGTTGAAGATTTAAATAGACATCATATGGATTCAGAATATTTTGAAGTTAATCCTGAAACCGCTTTAGCTATTAATGAAGCAAAAAGAAAGAAAAGACGAATTTTTGCAGTTGGAACTTCCACGTGCCGCGCAGTAGAAACTGTGAATGTTTCTGGATTTCTGATTTCTCCTAAAAAAGGATGGACAAATAAATTTATTCATCCTCCATATGATTTTAAAATTGTAGATGGACTCATAACAAATTTTCATTCACCAGAAAGTACGCTTTTAATGCTTGTTGCAGCTTTTGCAGATTATGATTTTATTAAATTAGCATATAGAGAAGCTAAAAAGAAAAATTACGGCTTTCTCAGTTACGGTGATAGTATGTTCATTATATAAATTATGAATGCTGGTATTATAGTTGCTGCGGGCAAAGGAGAAAGGTATGGCTCCTATAAACAAATCAAAATTCTTCTCAATAAAAAAGTTTATCAATATTCTTTAGACATATTTAATGCTTCGGATTCAATTGACTCTATTTACTTGGTGGTTGCACAAGAAATATATAATTCGGTAGAAGAAGATTTGAAATCTTATCAAAATAATAAACCAATATTTTTATGCAAAGGAGGAAACACAAGAGCTCAGTCTGTTTATAATGCAATAGAAAGAATTAATAGTTCTTATGATAAAGTTTGTATTCATGATGCAGTGCGTCCACTAATCCAAAAAAAAGATATTGAAAACGTATTATTGAATTGTATGAAAAACGGCGGTTGTATCGTTGGTGATAAAATTAACGAAACATTGAAAAAAACCAATGATGATCAAGTAATTGAAACTGTGAATCGTACTAATATGTGGCTTTCTCAAACACCACAAGCATTTTGTTTAAAAACACTAAAAAATTGTTATAATAATGACTTCGATCATTTCACAGATGAAGCAAGCTTGTTAGAATCTAATGGACATAATATTAGAGTGATTAATAGTGTTAATAAAAATATTAAAATCACTGAGAAAAAAGATTTAGAATTAGTTAAACAATTATTATCAAATGAATAAAGTCGGTATAGGAGTTGATTTTCATTCCCTCATCAAGGGAGACCGTCTTATTGTAGGTGGGCATAGAATAGAATGTGAATTTTCTTCTCAAGCTCATTCAGACGGGGACGTTTTAACACACTCAATTATTGATGCCTTATTGGGCGCACTAAATTTAGGAGATATAGGAGAACATTTTCCGAATACTCCTGAATATTTAAACATTTCTAGCATTGAGTTATTAAGAAAAGTGGTTCAAAAAATGCCAGAAAACACAAAAATAATCAACGTTGATACATCAATTGTTCTAAATACTCCAAAAATTTCTCCTCATAAAAATGCTATTAAAAAATCTTTATCGGAAGTTTTAGGTGTCAGTACAAATAATATTTCTATTAAAGGCACAACAACAAACAATTTAGGATTTGTTGATATGTCTAATGGTTGGGGAGCCCAAGCAATTTTGACTATTGATGATGGAAATTAATTCTTATGCAAAAATTAATCTTGGCCTCCATATTTTAAATAAAAGGCAAGATAGTCTTCATAATATAATCACCGTATTTCAAGAAATTGATTTTTATGATCAAATATCTATTGAAAAATCGAATGATTTTATTTTTGAAACAAATGTTGATTGGTTAGACAAAAAAAATAATACATGTATACAAGCATTTGAAACAACAAAAGAAAAATTTCCTAATATTTCTAATATAAAAATTAATCTTGTTAAAAATATTCCAACAAGCGCTGGTTTAGGAGGAGGTTCAAGTAATGGAACCGCTGTTTTAAAGGGAATGAATGAATTATTTGCTTTAAAAATGAACCAGGATGAATTAGTTGAATTATCAAAAAAAATTAGTGCCGATTCTCCATTTTTTGTTAATGGAGGTTTACAAGTTGGTGAAGGGACAGGTAGAGATTTATCGCCTGTAGAAAGCAACCTAAATGGTGTTTATATATTATTAGTGATGCCCGATATAAAAATTGATACAAAAAATGCTTATAAAAAGTGTTTGTTAAAAGATAAAACCAACATTAAGTTTGCCGGAATGTTGGATGAACTTAAGAATTATGATTTAAGTTCAGAGTTATTTTACAATGATTTTGAGGTGTACGTTTTTAAAACACATCCAGAAATTGGCAAAATCAAATTAAAGATTTTGGATTTAGGTGCACAATATGCCAGTTTGTCGGGTAGTGGTTCGACTGTGTTTGGAATATTCTCAAACAAACAAGATGCACTAAAAGCGCATCAGTTTTTCAGTCTCCATTTCTCCACAATCGTTACCAATCCAAAAATTTAATTTGGGGAATCGTCTAATTGGCAGGACACATGGTTTTGGTCCATGCAGTCGGGGTTCGAGTCCCTGTTCCCCAACAAAGTAATAAAAGAAAAATATATGGGACTATATAAACAAAAAATATTTTCTGGTTCAAGCAACCAAGATTTAGCAAATAAAATTGCGAAAGAAGCTAACAACAATCTTGGGAAACTGTCCATTAAGAGATTTAGCGATGGAGAGATTTGGGTAAAGTACGGAGAAAATTTAAGAGGTAATGATGTGTATATTGTTCAAAGCACAAACCCTCCTGCAGACCATATGATTGAACTTGTTTTGCTTATAGACGCTGCGAAAAGAGCAAGTGCAGCAAGTGTCAGTGTAGTTATCCCTTATTTTGGTTATGCAAGGCAAGACCGGAAAGATGAACCACGAGTACCAATTTCTGCTAAAGTAATGATTGATATTATTACTGCCGCTGGCGCTGATAGGATTATTACGATGGATTTACATTCAACTCAAATACAGGGCTTTTCAAGAATTCCAATTGATAATTTATATGGAAGTTTGGTTTTAATGACTGAACTAAAAACCCATTTTAGTAATATTAATGATAATAATAAAGCTGTTGTATTATCACCAGATATTGGTTCAAACAAATTAAGTCAATCATATGCTAAACAATTAGGAATAGGATTTGCAGTGATTGATAAAAGAAGAAGTGCGCACAACAAATCAGAAGTTGCTTATCTTGTTGGAGATATTGAATCAAGACATGTTTTGATTATAGATGACATGATTGATACTGCAGGAACAATTAGTAATGCTGCAAAAGTTGCGAGGGAAAAAGGCGCATTGTCTGTTGTTGTTGCTGCGACACATGGAGTGTTATCTGGAGATGCAATTAAAAAACTATCTAGCGATGATATTGATAAAGTTATTCTTTCAGATACAGTCAAGATTCCAGAAGAAAAACAATTTAATAAATTAACAGTTGTATCTTCTGCAAACATTTTTGCAGAAACAATTAATAGAATTCATACTGGGGAATCAGTTAGTGAATTATTTGGAGATAATGATGAGTAAATTTGAAAAATTAAATGTCAATATTCGCGATGGAAAAGGCACATCTTCTGCAAGAAGACTAAGGCTTAAAGATCAGATACCAGCTGTTTTATACCACTCAGGATTGGATGCTATTTCACTCTCTGTTGATAAAAAAGAATTATATAAAGCTTTAAAAACTGGTCAAGTTATTTTTGAGGTTACAGTTAAAGATGAAAATCAATTTGTTCTTGTTAAAGATGTACAATATCATCCTGTTTATGACAATATTATGCATATTGATTTTCAAAAAGTAAAAGAAGACGAAAAAATTTCATTAGAAGTACCATTAAGAGTTACAGGAGAAGCAGAAGGGGTGCAAGTCGGCGGTATTTTAGTACAGATTATAAATACCATTACAGTTAAATGTAAACCAACAACTATTCCAGAAGCTTTAATTATTGATGTTACTGATTTGGAACTAAACTCTAGCCTATTTGTGAAAGATATCCAACTTGCTGCAGATGTAGAAATAATAACTGCTGAAGACCTTGCAGTTGTTTCTGTGCAAGAGCCTAAGAAGGAAGAAGAAATAGTAGAAGAAATACTAGAGGGCGAAGAAGGTGAAGAAGGCGCTGAAGTAGAAGGTGAAGAAGGCACTGTCGGTAAAGACGATTCTTCAGAAACTAAAAAAGAAGAAGATTCAGATGGAAAAGAGCAAAAATCAAAAGAGGAAAAACAAAAATAATGTTGATTTTTGTTGGTTTAGGAAATCCTGAAGAAAAATATCTTCAAACAAAACATAATATTGGGTTTTGGGCGATAGATGTGTTTGCAAAAAAGCATAATCTTGAATTTAAAGCAGGTAAAGGAAACTTTATTTTTGCAAAAAAAGATAACGAATATATTTTGGTAAAACCTACAACAGGAATGAATAGAAGCGGAACGATTATACGTGATCTTCTAAGCTTTTATAAAGTTGATATAAAAGATCTAGTAGTCATTTTTGATGATGTAGATTTACCATTAGGAGAAATTAGATTAAGATTAAGCGGTGGAGATGGTTGTCATAATGGGATGAAATCAATAATTCATTCTCTGAATACAGATGAAATTGCTAGGTTAAGAATGGGTATTGCAGCTGACGATTATAAAAGACCGTCAGAAAACTACGTATTAAAACCATTTAATAAAAAATATAAATCTTCAGTAGACCAAGTTTTAGAATTTACTTGTGATGCGATGTCTTCAGTGGTTAAAGAAGGTGCTGTATTAACATCAAATCGTTTTAATAAACAGATTATAGGAGAAGCATAATGTTGTTATATGATCACCACATTTGGTACAGTTTACAAACAGTATTTTCAGACCCCCTTACTGCAATGGTACCATTATCAGGTATTGCTGCGATATTGTTTGCGTTATGGAAAAGCAACTGGATTAGTAAACAAAATCCAGGGAATGAAAAGATGCAAGAAATAGGACTTGCTATCAGAGAAGGTGCAACAGCGTTTCTTAAGAGAGAATATAGGGTATTAGCAATTTTTGTTTTTGTTGTTGCAGGGCTTTTGTATTGGGTTAATTCATACAATAATACTGAAGCAGTAGCACTTTCTTTTGTAGTAGGGGCTTTGTGTAGTGCTTTAGCAGGTGCACTTGGAATGCGTGTTGCGACATTAGCAAACCATAGAACAACTGAAGCTGCAAGAACAGGACTAAGTTCAGCACTTAATGTTGCATTTAATGGCGGGATTGTTATGGGAATGAATGTGGTAGGTCTTGGTATTTTAGGTCTATTTACACTTTTTGTATGTTATGGCGGAATGGGGATAAATAGCAATTTATCAGAAGTTATGACTTTAGTTTCTGGGTTTGCCATGGGAGCTTCATCAATTGCTCTTTTTGCGAGAGTTGGTGGTGGAATTTATACAAAAGCTGCTGATGTTGGCGCAGATTTAGTTGGTAAAGTAGAAGCTGGAATCCCAGAAGATGACCCAAGAAATCCTGCAACTATTGCTGACAACGTTGGTGATAACGTTGGGGATGTCGCGGGCATGGGAGCTGATTTGTTTGAGTCATATGTAGGATCAATTATTGGAGCTATGGTGTTAGCAGCCGCAGCGGGGAATGCAGCATTAGTTAGTTTGCCTTTGACAATTGCTGCTTTAGGAATCTTTGTATCAATTATAGGAACATTTTTTGTTAAGACTAAAGAGGGAGGAAACCCTCAAACTGCTCTTAATATTGGAGTATTTGGCTCGGGGGCTGTTATGTTAGCTCTTACTTATTTCCTCTTAAACTATATTGCAATTGATGGAACAATTGATGGTATAAGTGTTATGAATTTATTTTGGACAATTGTTATTGGTCTTGTTTCAGGTATTTTGATTGGTTTAATGACAGAATATTTTACATCTGATTCTCGAACCCCTTCTCGAGCAATTGCTCAAGCAAGCGAAACGGGAGCAGCAACCAATATCATAGCAGGTCTAGCAAACGGAATGTATTCCACCGCATTACCAGTTCTTATTATTGCATTAGCAATTTTGGGAGCATTTCATTTTGCAGGTCTTTATGGAATCGCAATTGCTGCTTTGGGGATGTTGTCAACTATTGGTATTCAATTGGCTGTAGATGCATATGGCCCAATAGCCGATAATGCTGGAGGCATTGCAGAAATGGCTGAACTTCCAAGCGAAGTAAGACAAAGAACGGATAAACTTGATGCTGTTGGTAATACAACTGCTGCTATCGGAAAAGGTTTTGCGATTGGTTCAGCTGCATTAACATCATTAGCTCTATTTGCAGCATTTAGAGAAATTGTTGGAGGTTTGGTATTAGACATTAGTAACCCAACGGTGATGGCAGGGCTTTTTATTGGAGCAATTTTACCTTTTGTCTTTTCTGCGCTTGCAATGAAAGCGGTTGGGGATGCTGCTTTTCAAATGATTGAAGAAGTAAGAAGACAGTTTAGAGAAATTGAAGGCCTTCTTGCTGGTAAAGCTGGAGTAAAAGCTGACTATGCAAAATGTGTAGATATAGCAACTACTGCTGCTATCAATAAGATGGTTTTACCTGGGGCTTTAGCAATATTTACACCAATATTTTTTGGGTTGATTCTTAAAAATCCAACTATGTTAGGTGGAGTTTTAGCAGGAACAACAGTAACAGGAGTATTGTTAGCTATTTTTATGGCAAACGCAGGAGGTTCATGGGATAATGCCAAGAAATACATTGAATCTGGAGCACATGGCGGAAAAGGAAGCGATGCTCACAAAGCTGCTGTTGTTGGCGATACAGTAGGCGATCCGTTTAAAGATACTGCCGGTCCTTCATTGAATATTTTAATTAAACTTATATCGGTGGTTTCATTAGTAATCGCACCACTGATTTAATGGAGAAATTATTATGAATTATTATGAAATATTATATATTGTAAATCCGAATTATGGAAAAGAAAAAATATCTGAAATTATTCACGATATTAATAAACACATTGGAGTTAAGAAACATTCAGTGCTTGACCATAATTTTTGGGGGAAAAAACAATTAGCATACAAGATTAACAAAGAAAAATATGGTAATTACGTTTTGCTTCATACAGAGTTTAATGATTCTAATTTTGTTAATGATTTTAAAGCATTCCTTAATTTGAATTCGGAAGTGTTGAAATATCTTATTATTAAGCTTGATGGTAAGCCTATTCCAAAAGAAGAAATAAAAGAATCAAAAGAAAAGGAGAATAAATAATGCTGTCTAGTAGAAAAAAATCCTGTTATTTCAAAAGAAATAAGATACATGAAATAGATTATAAAGACACCAGACTTCTCAATAAGTTTATTAATGATCAAGGCAAGATTATTCCAAGAAGAGTTACTGGAACAAGTGCGAAAATGCATCGAAAATTAGTAACTGCAATTAAAAGAGCACGAAATGTTGCATTGCTTCCTTTTGCAGCAATTGATAGGGATTAAAAATGAAAGTAATACTAACGAAAGATATAGAAAATTTAGGGAATGAAGGAGATGTTATTAGCGTTAAACCTGGGTTTGCAAGAAATTTTCTTTTACCAAAAGGTTTGGCCATTAATTTTTCTTCTCATCAATTAACAAAAATTGAAAATCAACTTAAACAACAAGAACGTAAAATTGAACGTGAAAAAGAAAGTTTATCAGATATCTTAAATCAAATTTCTGGATTAGAAGTGTCTATCAAAGCAAAATCAGAGGACAATGAAAGACTGTTTGGTTCTGTAACAAAAACAGATATTGAACAATTGTTATTGGAACATAATATTCAAATTAATAAAAAATATATTGATTTAAAATCTCCACTTAAAACACTTGGATTGCATGAAGTTGAAGTAAAGTTTAATAGCGAATTATCAGGCAGTTTTAAGGTTAATATAGAAAAAGAAGAAGACTAATTTTTTATTATTTTTATAATTGATTTTTCTTTGTTGCATTCTTTACAAAAAAAGTACATATCTTTATATTTTGATGTTTCCGTTGAACACTTTTTAGTATTACACCCAAAAACATACGAATGATTTATGCCCGTATCATTGCCAATGCTATTTGATGCTTTTCTTAGCCAATTTCGAAAAAACGCTTTATAATCTTTTTTACGTTTGTTATTTGCTTTAAGCCAGTCAAGCATTTTAGCAAGTTCAAATTGAGGGTCAATAGATGGAAATTTCTCATTCCATATATTTATATTATTTTCTATATCTTTAATTTGTTCTTTTTTAGATGGAAATTTTTTCTTGCTAACTGGGTCAATTTTATCTAATCGTGCTTCTAGTTTTGAAATTTTTTCCAAAATTTCATTTAAATTTACTTTTTTATTTTTCATTTATTTAATTTAGTGGGTATTCATTTTATAAAAAACATTAATAAAAGGGGATTTATAGTGAAAGCAATGGCAGAATATATTTGGATTGATGGGTATAAACCTACAGCCAATTTGCGTTCAAAAACAAAAATATTAGATAACGCAGTATCGTCAGTGTCAGACCTTCCAAGTTGGGGGTTTGATGGTTCTAGCACTCTTCAAGCTGAAGGAATCGATAGTGATTGTATGTTAAAACCAGTTTGGTTCTGTAAAGACCCGCTTCGTGGTGGTGATAATGTATTAGTTATGAATGAAGTATGTAATCCAGATGGGTTACCACACAAATCAAATACCAGAGCACAGCTGGTAGAGCTTGCAGAAAAATTTAAAGATCACGATCCTTGGTTTGGAATTGAACAAGAATATACCTTAATGAACGGTAAACAACCTTTGGGTTGGCCTGATGAAGGATACCCTGAAAGACAACAAGGTCCATATTATTGTAGTGTTGGATCTGAGGATGTTGCTGGTCGCGATGTTGTTGAAGACCATATGTATGCCTGTTTAGATGCTGGTATTGCAATATCTGGTATTAATGCCGAAGTGATGCTCGGGCAATGGGAATATCAAATAGGACCAGTGGGAGCTTTAGAAGTTGGAGATCAATTATGGGTTGCTAGATGGTTATTAGAAAGAATTGGTGAAGACTATGGAGTCAGAGTTGAGCTTCATCCAAAACCGATTAAAGGAGACTGGAATGGTTCGGGAGCACATATCAATTATAGCACAACAGCTATGAGAGCGCCTGGTGGATTAACGGTCATTAAAGAAGCTTGTGAAAAACTAGGGCAAAATATTGATCAACATATTGCAGCATATGGAGCTGATAATGATCAAAGACTTACTGGACTACATGAAACTTGTAGTATCAACGAATTTAGATATGCTGTAAGGGATAGAGGTGCTTCAATTCGCATACCAATGGGTACTCAAAATGATGGATGTGGTTACTTAGAAGATAGAAGGCCTGCATCGAATGTAGATCCTTATAAAGCATGTGCTGTACTAATGGATACTACTTGTAGTTAGTTAATGTAAAAAAACGATGATTTCAAAAAAGCTACTAAGGTGGTATTCTCTAAACAAACGAGATTTACCTTGGAGAGCTACTCATGATCCGTATAAAATTTGGATTTCTGAAATCATGTTACAACAAACACAAGTTTCGACTGTAATTCCCTATTATAGAAAATGGATTAATAAATTTCCTAATGCAAAAAAATTGTCCAAAGCTAACTATAATGATATGTTAAAGCTTTGGGAAGGACTTGGATATTATTCACGCTGTAAGAATATTTACAAAACAGCTCCTCTTGTTCGAGAAAAATTTCCTAATAATTATTCTGAATTAATTAAGCTTCCTGGAATAGGAGAGTATACTGCAAAGACCATTCTTGCAATTGCATTTAATAAAAATCAAGTAGGAATTGACACAAATTTAGAACGTATTGGTTTTAGGCTTTTAGGGTTAAAGAAGAAATCAAAATTTAACCAAAATAAAGTGAGAAAATTTCTTGAAAAAATACAAGACAAAAATAATCCAGGAGATTTTAATCAAGCGTTAATGGACATTGGAAGCAATATTTGCCAATCACAGTCTGTTAATTGTAGAGTATGCCCCATTAATGATTCTTGTAAAGCTTTTCTAAGTTTCAATCCTATTGATTATCCCGCTCCAACAAAATCAAAAATTGTTCCAACGATTAAAGTTTCTACTTGTATTCTTCGTAAACAAAAAAAATTGTTAATCCTACAACGCCCAATAGATACAATGCTTGGAGGGTTATGGGAATTTCCTGGGGGAAAGATTCAAAATAATGAATCAAGAAAAAAAGCAGTAATCAGAGAGGTGATGGAAGAAACAAATCTTGTTATTAAAACTCCAGACTATCTAGGTCAAATTAAACATCAATACAGCCATTTTAAAGTTTCAATTTCATTATTTTTAAGTGATGTGAACGATATATCTTCCTTAAAGACAAACCAAAATTATAAATGGACTACCAGAAAACAATTAGATAAGTTTGCACTGCCAAAAGCGAACTATAAAATGTTAGAGATTTTAGATAAATTGAAATAATATTAATTCCAATGATACGAATACTAATAACTTTTTTAATTTTACTTTTATTTTTACCTATTTTTGTATTAATGATGATTGTTCGTATTGTT
>Ga0257112_10000303_pt1 | contig 21404 bp, 15 predicted proteins | sample LP_taG_5_FD_191565 | JGI IMG/M metagenome (GOLD analysis project Ga0257112, IMG submission 191565) | Marine microbial communities from Northeast Subartic Pacific Ocean, Canada - LP_J_2015_P26_1000m | ecosystem: Environmental > Aquatic > Marine > Oceanic | place: Canada: Northeast Subartic...
CCTCGTTCCAGAGATCTGTGGAATGTTGGGGTGCCCTTCAATGCGGTCCCGAAGGAAGCATTAGAGGTGAAGACGGGAGGGGGATTCGGAGTAGGATTCCCTCCTGCGAGGAACATAGGTTCGGCCCAGTGGACTGATGAGTCATTGATCATGGCGATTGCAGACGCCGTCGCCTCATCGTTGATGGAGGTCGGAGAGATTAGTCCTGTTGCATCAAGAGTAGCAGGTGGGAGCCGTTCGGGAGGATGGGTCAGGACCTATTTAGAAGGCCCCTCAGAGGAGGACTCGGAGATCTTCGCCAAGGCGATGCAAGAGGTTTTGGGGCCGCTCGACAACCCACGTTACATAATATCGAGAGATGTCAAGTACATCACCGATAACTGGCTGAGCAACCTGCTTCCCGAAGTACTGGCCAAGTATTTCAGGGGCACGAAGAATGAGTTAGTCATGTTTCACGCTATACCCAAGCTGATGTCTAGGGACAAGGAGAGGGTCGCAGTTTTCCGGAGACACTGGAACCTGAAGGTCAGTCCCGGAGAGGTGGTCTATGGGCACAGCCAATCAGGTAAGGAACGGGTCGACCTCGTTAAGAGAGCAGGGTATTCTCCGCCATCTATCAACTCCCACAGTAAGAGCGTCTTCGTGTGAGTCAAGACTCGCAATTGCTACAGTGCACCGAAGAGCCAGCATGGCTCTGGCAGAACCCCTTCAGTCCATTCAGGTGGGTCCGCCACGCCCACAGGAACTCGTAACCGCCCTTTGTCTAATCCCCGGCACGGTCAAAGAGGCCCCACCACTCGCGGTATCGTGAGCGACTGCTTGGTCGTTGTCAATTTCAAGACCTACCAGACCGCCCATGGCGCGTCTGCCGAGGAACTCGCGCTCGCCATGTCTGGAATCGAGACCAACGCTAGGATGATTGCCGCCGTGTCCGCTCTGGATTTGGCTGCAGTTGTCGCAGCAGCCCCCGGCCTTGAGGTCTGGTGCCAGCACCTCGACCCAGTCGGCTTTGGTTCCAACACCGGCTGGCTGCATCCGGAGACCGCTATCGAGAGAGGGGCCACTGGGACTCTGATCAACCACGCCGAGCACAAGGTCAGCATCGAGCACGTGGCAATGCTCCTTGACCAAGTTCCCGAGGGCTTCGAGGTGTGCGCGTGTGCTGCAGACATCGACGAGGCGATGGCCATGGCAGCCCTAGTGCCGAACTACGTGGCAGTCGAACCGCCCGAACTCATTGGCGGAGATACCTCGGTGACCAACGCCGACCCCGATATCGTCAGTGGCACCGCTGCAGCAGTTCGTGAGGTCAGCGAAGAGGTCGAAATACTGTGTGGGGCTGGCGTCAAGACCGGGGCTGATGTGGCCAAGGCAATAGAACTCGGAACCACTGGCGTCCTGCTAGCAAGCGGTGTCACCAAGGCAGATGATCCCGCAGCAGCTCTAAGCGGACTGATCTCGGAACTCTGAGGTTTTTCTGAACTTCACAATAGAGTAAGTTCCTACAGCAACTCCACAAGCTCCTGCAATCACGTTCCAATCGGTTAGAGCGTTGAGCGCGAGGGCTACGCAGTAGAACCCGGAGATGAGGAGCAGCAGGATGAGATGGATGACCGGCCCTCCTCTGAGGCGAGGGTCGATGAAGTCGTACAGGTAGATCCCACCGCCGAACACTGCGTACGCGTTGGCGAAGCCGAGGTAGACTATCCCGTAAAGCAGAGGAAAAGCCACCATTCCAAGAGTGATGTCGAGGCCCCCTAGGACAAGCTCCACTCCTAGGATTATCACGTTCCCGTTATGCATCAGTGACTCGTGCCACTCGAAGTACTTGCTGACGTCATATCCCTTGGCGGCATTATTAGGAATCAGATAGAAAGTCACGATTACTGTTACTAATAGTGCCGTGCCGCATGCGATGGCGAATGCTATCGAAGCTAATGCGAGAGCCCAACCCGGAACCTCTCCTCCGAGGACGTGTACCCATGAGGACGCGGCTGCTATGGTAAAGTAAAGGCCGAATGCGATAAAACTCCAGACCGTGAACGGAGTCAGTCTGTGGGCGCCCAGAAGGACAACCTCGCCCCTCTGTTTGCTATCGTAGAATGTCGGTAGCACCACACTGCCTTCTTCATCTATACAGATACTGATTAGTGTGAATAGAGCCAACACGGCGGCAGCCGTTCTGAACAGCGCCAGCAGGATGTCAGGCAGGTATTGTGATCCGATGATATGCCCCTGGGTCTGCGAGACTTCCGTGATACCACTTGTCGTGACGTAGTAAAGCAGCGTAAGCAGCATGACGATAATCAGGGCGGCGGTCTCAAGGTGCCGACCCTGCTCACCGTACTCGCGTAGCCAGCGCATACCAGTGCAAAATGCACACCAACCTTGAACTCTGCCCCGGACAGGGCAATTCTACTCACTGCTTAGCGCGCTTACGCGAGGCCTTTCGACGCCGCAACTTCTTCTTGCGCCACTTCCAGCGCTGCTTCCCCTGCTTCTTCCATGCACGGGAGCCTCTCTTCATGCGCGTCGCCGACCTGCTCTCCCTATTTGAGCGATTCGCGGCGTCAGTAGAGGGATGGTGGGCGATACAGGATTCGAACCCGTGTCACCGGCTTAGAAGGCCGGGATGATATCCAGACTACACTAATCGCCCGGTTATCCCCGCAGGACTCCCGCTCAAGAACCCTGCACCTCATCAGAGCCCTCTTCAAGTAACTCTCCGACTGCTTCTTCCACCGCCTCCTGCATCTCATCGGCGTCGGAACCGGCGCTCATGTTGAGGGAACCGTCGTCCCTGATGTCGTCCCTGATGTCGACTACACTCCTCCCCGTCTTTTTTGAGATCGCCTTCTGCATCTTCTTACGCTTCCAGCGCTTGGCGCGGATTCTACTCAACGTGCTGACGATTCGTAGTAAGGTCTCGAGGATTGCCAGCAGCACGAGGCTGCTGAAGAACGACTTGGCTAGTTCAGGTAGACTCTCTAGGAGTTCTCGGAACTCGCTCCACTGGACCGAGGTCGAACTGACTAGATAGACACCGAGGACAGCGAAGGGAAGCATCTTTGCAACGTCCTTCGAGAGATCCTCAGTCCAGTACGCAAGAATCCGCACAGCACCGACCACTGAGGTAGCGATGAGGGCGTTGCGAGCGTGGTCGCTACTATCTGAGAGCAGAGTCAGGATGACCGCCAGTACCAGCGTCCAAAAGGCTATCAAAACGGGGACGACAACGACGTATTGAATGACGAACAACACGCTCCTCAGATACTTCTTGACTTTGCCACCGAAGTCATCAGCATACTTACTCAAATCTAGGGTCAACAGGTCCTTCTTGGCGAGAATCCGGTAGAACATGAAGACGAAGCCGGAGTACACAGCGATTGCGATGATAGCTATCAGAGTAGGGTAGGTCTCGCGACCGAAGTCGACGAGCAACTCAAGCACCTCATCTTGGGTGGTCGGAATATCCACATAGCTCACACCCCGCTCCGACTCAAGGTAGTTGCCCTATTTGGTGCTGAATGGACGCGCGCACTTGGGGCACCTTGTAGGGGCGCTGACTCTGACTCTCTCCCATGTGTGCCCGCAGTTACCGCAGATCCACTGCCTCTCAGGAAGGCTGTCGAGCACATCCTGACGCAGTCTTCTGAGGACAGGGGACTTGGCCAGGCTAGGTGCAGGTGCGATCCGCTTGACGAGATCGGCATGGTTGCCACCGTGCTCGACCATCCCCGCTGCATGCAGCAACTCGTGTACGAGAGTGTGGCGGAACAGCATCTCGTCTCCAGCAAGAACAGGGTTGAGGCCGATAGTGACAGCACCCGGCGCGACCCTCAGTCGACGTCGTCTGAACAGCTCGTTGGGATCAAATTCGAATCTGGTCATACCAAGACGACTCTCCTCATCTGGGAGCCACTCGATAGTCAGGTGCTTGCCAAGGTGACGCAGGAACGGCGCATCGTCCTCTCCGAGTAACTCCTTCAGTTCGTCAAGAAGTCCCTCGGGCAGCTCAGGCCCGCTTGCTGCTCTCGCCCCTCTTCCGTCCTCGACCACGCCACAGCGTGCCCCATTCTCCTTAAATGGCCGTCGTCGGTGGCCCGGCCACTGGGCGTGTGGCGCAGCTTGGAAGCGCGCTTCCTTGGCATGGAAGAGGCCCCGAGTTCAAATCTCGGCACGTCCACCATTCTTGCTATTCCTGCTAGGAGTGTGCCAAGCAGCAGCTTGATTCTTAAATATCAAAATATGAAACCATTGAAACTAGTCCAAATGGTGTTTAGAGACGCATATTGCATTGATACTAAATAGTCTATACTAACACGCACGACGTATGAAGTCTAAGCTAAGAGCAACACTTCTTTGCACGCTAATGATTGCGTCTTCCCTTGCCGGGTGTCTCGGCGGGGATGACGATGACGGAGACGACGCTGTACTGGGATGCACCTACATGGATGCCACCAACTACAATGCCGATGCCGACGAAGACGACGGAACATGTACGTATGCGCCCGGTGAGGAGCCAGTTCTTGGCTGCACCAACGCGGCAGCTACGAACTACGATTCCGCCGCCACTCGTGACGACGGCTCGTGTTCTTACGCTGAAACCGTGATGGGCTGTATGGACCCGGCTGCTAACAACCACAACGCAGCGGCCGAAGATGACGACGGCTCTTGTGACTATGGTATGGCACAGGCAGACATTATGGCAGCCTACTCGGCTGGCGAAATGGAGTTCTCTGCGGCCCTCTATGAGTTAGAGAAGTCCAGGAAGTGCCGTGAGCAGGGTTCTAACAACCCTTGCGAGATAGTTGAGATGTCGATTGGCGACGCCTCAACCATCGACCCCCACGATGCTTACGACTCGGCATCTGGTGACGTCATTGAGCAGGTCTACGACACGCTCTACCGCTACGCGGGAGACGGAAGTGGAAACGCCATCATTGAACCCCGTCTCGCCACTGGCTACACAGTCAGCGAAGACGGTCTGACCTACACGTTCGATCTAAGAGATGACGTGTACTTCAGCAACGGTGACTTGATGGAAGCATCTGACGTTGTGTACTCATGGTGCCGCGTACTTGGCTACGGCTCGCCCGACAGCCACGTAGGCTGGATCCTAGAGCAGAGCTTCGACTGCAACGACGGCGATGGCAACCACGATGACAACGGCGGCGCAAGTTTCACTGTCAACAGTGCGACCTCTTTCTCGGTCACACTGTTCGCACAGTCCTCGGCATTCATCTCGACGATTGCCTACACGGTCGGCGCTGTGATTAACGCTGAGCTGTGCGAGGCTAACCGCGTCGATGCCGGTGGAGAGAACGACGACTACTGCCACGAGTGGATGGACGAGGCTCCCTTCGGAGCTGGAACCAACGCTTACCTGGTACAGTCTTGGGTCCGTGAGGACCGACTCGTCCTCGTACCGAACTGGATGTACTGGGAGGCTGGCGATTACAACATCAACCGCCACACAGTGTCCATAGTTACCGAGGCCACGACAAGGCTGCTTGCCTTCAGCGACGGTGAAGTCGATTTCGGCAGCATCAACATCGAGGATTTGGTTAACTTCTGCGACAACCTAGAGGACAAGCCTAACGTACAGTCCAAGGATGGATACATCTGCAGCTACAGGGAGACTTTCACTACGACCCTGTCGGCCTTCAACCTACACCCGAAGGCCCTTGATGCAGGAGAGGACAACACCAACACTGGTGCTAACTCGTCCCTCATCCTCAATCACGACTGTAACGGCGACGGCACCAACGACTGCAGCGTCATGGAAGTAGGAGCGGTCCGAGCGGCTATATCCTACGCGTTCGACTACGAGACCCACCGAAGGGACACGTACGACAACTCTCTGGCACCTCAGTACGGGCCGATCCCGACTGGCTTCCTGTATGCGGATACCCAGTACGAGACCTTCACCTACGACCTAGTCGGCGCTGAGCAGCTCCTAGAGGACGCTGGCTTCATCCGCCAGTACGACTGCACCTCGCTGACACGCAGCGATGCACCAGTCATTGTTGCTGAGGCAGACAGAGACGGCACCGAGTGCCGCCTACCGAACGTCCTAGGTGTAATGGCGAACGAGGGTAACGACTACCGAATCGCTATGGCTGGCCAACTCGCTGAGGCCCTAGGGACCATCGGAGTCGCCACCGCCGGCGATGCCAAGCCTTGGGCTGAGTATCTGACCATGTACTACACTAGGACCTGGGACATCAGGTTCAGTGGATGGGCTCCTGACTACCTCGACCCTGACAACTACTGGTCGCCATTCTCTGGCGGCGACTCCATCGGCGGCGACGCCTATGGTACAGGGTACGAGAACGCGGACGTCAACGCCGCTCTTTTGATCGGCAGGACATCGCAGGACGATGATACGCGCAGGCAGGCCTACGAGGATGCCTTCGCAGCCTGGATCCTAGATCCTAACATGATTATCATTGGGCAGTACAACGGCGTAGGTGTCAAGCACGACGACATCTGCAGCCCGCCGTATGCAGCCATTGGGTCCGCCCACTGGTTTGACTACGACAAGCTGCCAATGGTCAACGGCGCTCTAGTCGGCTCTTGCTGATTAACACCGTGAAGACGTAAGGCCGGCGACAGCCACCTTTGGGTGGCTGTCGTCGCGCCGTCAATCAATCAATCCTCTACCTTGCCCCTACGATAATCGTAAGGTGAGCGCCGTCAATCAATCATCTGCCTGCCTACGGCAGGCAGAAGGTAACTGTCATAGAGCCGTCTCGATTAGCACCGTAAGGAGGGGTCACTCTGAAGTTACACGAGTTCGTAGTTCGTAGGCTACTATTGCTAATCCCTGTGATGGTGGGAGTCACGGTACTGACATTCTCCATCTCTCACCTAATCCCCGCAGATGCAGCCGCTGCACAGTGCGGCGACAAGTGCGGCATCATCGCCGACACCTACTACGAGAACGGATCGTCAGGCGAGCCTTACACGTCGACAGGTGAACTTTACACTCTAGACGAGGACATATCCCTAGGAGCAACCAATATCACTCTGTCCGACGCGTCCAAATTCATTTCTGTGGGAGGGAATGGATTGATTGGAAACGACTCCTTCACTTGGTCGGGAAAGAATGGGAGAACACTCACAGGTGTCAATGGCATCGATAGCGATGCTTCCGAAGGAACAGAAGTGAGCTACTTCGTTCGGATTACCGCCTATGAGGCCAACAGAGAAAGGCTGGGGATGAACGAAGACCTCGATGTACAGTTTAGAATCTACGTGACCCATCTCTTGCAAGGCGACTGGGGAGAATCGAGCACCTATCACCGTCCTGTTGTAGATGTGGTGAAAGACGCAGCCCCGATTACCTTAGAGATGTCTTTCTTTGCTTTATTCATAGCCTATCCCTTGGGAATAACCCTCGGAATCATTGCAGCCGTGAGGCAGGATAGAATGTTCGATCACGTCTCGCGATTCTTTGCTATAGCGTTCGTCAGTCTGCCGATATTCTGGTTCGCGATGGTTCTGCAACTCTTTTTTGCTACTGGAACAGAAATGGGCAGTTCAGGTATCTGCGACCCTCTGTTCGGAACTGACGGAGGATGCTTCCCAATTTACGGGAGGCATGACCCCAGTCTCACGTACCCCGTAGATGGATTCGTCTCTTTCTATCCAGCAGGAGGGACTGGATTCCACCTAGTCGATAGTTGGTTCGTGACAGACGGGAAGCTAGCCACACTACCGGCTGAGTTTGGATCCAACCGGCTGCTCTTCAAGGACACCTTGATGCACCTAGCACTGCCCTGCGCTTGCCTCGGAATCGCCTCCTCCGGATCCCTGCTGAGGTACATGCGCGCCAGCCTCCTCGAGGTCCTGCATGAGGACTACGTGAGAACTGCCCGCGCTAAGGGGCTGTCTGAATTCAGGGTGGTCATAGTTCATGCATGCAGAAACGCTCTGGTCCCGATAGTCACTATCCTAGGATTCTCAATTGGTGGAGCGATAGGTGGAGCGGTATTGACTGAGACAATTTTCGCCTTCAATGGTATGGGTAGGGTAGCGGTCAAGTCAATCCAGTACCTCGATTTCCCGGTCATAATGGGTGTGACACTGATTACTGCAGCCATCTTCCTACTGTCCAATCTCATTGTGGACATACTGTATGCAATCATAGATCCAAGGGTGAGGCTTGAATGAGAGACTGGGATGAAGGTAAAGAGGACCGCAAGGAAAGCCTGCGAAGGCTTCTCGAGGCCCTGTCCCAATCCAAGAATGATTTTCGTCGGAGCTGGAAGATATACACTCGATCTCTGCTCGCAGTGCTAGGTCTCTTGATGGTCATCTCCGTCGTCACGGTTGCGATTTTCGCAGACAATATAGCAGTCGAGCACCCCTACCGGAATCTACAGGACACAGAGAATCTCTGGTCCATAGACTACGAGCCTCAGAGAAAAGATCCATTTTCTGAGGAGTGCGATTGGCACGAACAGTCGATTACCGTGGACACCAGATCCCCACTCTTCTCGGAGACCGTAATCGCCGAGTCCGATAACAAGGTTGGGGACGATAACAAGTACTACCGCGACACTCTCTCTGTAACCGAACTCATCCTCCTAGAGGATGACCTAGGCTACGACCTCAACACCTCATTGATCAGCATAGATCCGAACAACTCCTCTATCCTAATCCTGTCCGAGGAGCTTTACAACAACTCGTCAATGACAGGCAAGGTTTGGCTAACCTACTCGTTCGATAACGAGGCTATGCATGTCCCGTGGATGCCAGAAGGTTACCAAACTTGCATCTTCGGTACCAATCAGCAGGGACAGGACCTGTTCAGCAAGGTCCTGTATGGCTCCCGGGTATCTCTGAAAATCGGAATCACCGTTGCCATGCTCACAGTGACCATAGGGACAATCGTCGGTAGTGTGAGCGGCTACTATGGTGGCAGGATAGATGAGATAATCATGAGGATATGTGACGTCTTCTTCGCAATTCCCGGACTTATCCTCGCCATGGCCTTCGTCACGGCTATGTCTGCGGTGACTAGCCTCACTATGCCAATGTGGTTGGGAATCCTGATTCCGATAATATTCCTAGCCATGGTATTCAGGTCATATCTGGCATCAACCATTGCAGGAGACCAACTCAGCGACCAAAGCCATCTGCAGGATGTCCTCAGCGAACTCCCTCTGGGTCGTTTAATAGGGTTATTGATACAATACCGGAACCTAGTCCTAGGCTCAATCTCACTCTTCTTCTTCGTTGGATTGGTCCCAGGTATCTCGTGGTCGGATCTCTTTGGAATTTCAGACAGCCAAGGTTGGAGAATTGGTGCTGCCGCAGGTGTAATTATCATCCTCGGAATGTTAGTCCTAGCAGACAAGCGCTTCATCGAGAATGCGAGTTTCGACGGCGGCCGGGAGCGTTTGAGCACCTCACTTGATTGGACAAACCCGTTGAGGTACCTCACACTCAGGACCGTGGCGATCTTCATTGCTGCAGTGGTCATCTATCGCTTCTCAGGTAGCACTGGAGATGAGATAGTCGTGATCAAGGACTTCGATCGTCTCTGGAAGATACAGGCCGCCTTGATTTTCACCGGATGGCCAGGCTATGCCAGACTGATTAGAGGACAGGTTCTGTATGTCAAGGAGATGACCTTTGTTGAGGCAGCTAAGAGCGTAGGTGCCCCTCCGGGGAGAATAATGTTCAGGCACATTCTTCCCAATGCGTGGGCCCCACTCCTCGTCGCCTTCACTCTTGACATCGGCGGAACCATTCTGTCAGCATCCGGGCTGTCGTTCATCGGACTTGGAGCTGCCCCCGGGACAGCTGAGTGGGGAATTCTAGTTTCTGAGAGCAGACAATTCTTCATGCTCTCTCCTCACCTTATGCTCTACCCCGGGCTCGCAATCGCAGCCACCACACTCGGCTTCAATTTGCTTGGCGATGGAATCAGGGACGTAGTAGACCCCAAGAACAGGAGATGAGAAGGTGCCGGATAACTTGCTTGAGATCGAAGGCCTCAGAGTTCATTTCGACACTCTTGACGGGCCAATTGAGGCACTCCACTCTGTGGACCTAAAGGTCGAGCAGGGTCAGATTATGGGGTTGGTTGGTGAGTCGGGGTGCGGGAAGTCTGTCACCTCACTGGTGACGATAGGTCTCGCTACCTGCGATGTCGATGAGGGCAGTGTGAAGTACGAAGGCGAGGAACTGCTGTTTAGGGATTCACAGGGCGACAAAAGAACTCAAGATATTTCAGGATCAATAACCGTAGTCTCAGTGTTGGCATTGATACTATTTATCTTCTGGACGGTTCTGGTAAATCCCATTCAGGGCGCGACTCTCTTTCTCATATCCCTGTTCATAACATTAGCCTCATCGTTAGTAGGGTTTGCAGCCAAGCACGAGTATCGTCGCCATCAGAAATTCATGCGATGGGTGCGCGGCAATGAGATTAGTATGATCTTCCAAGAGCCCATGACGGCCCTCAACCCGCTTTATACTGTGGAGAAGCAGATCTCCGAGGTGATGCGCGTGCACGACAAACTCGTTGAGGCAGAGACTCCACGTTACGTCAGAGTCGGTCAGGCACTTGTCAGCCCTATTACTCTCATCCGCGACGCCTTTTCCTCAAGACCACAAGCGTCTATTGCCATCTTGTCCGTTTTCGCCTTTGTAATTGCAGCCCACATGAGCGGTTTCGCTGATTCTGCGGCAAGTGCAGTCGCCGCTCCATTTGCATTTATCTGGTCCTTTTTCGCTTACATCAGTCTGGGCCTCATTGGCGTATATGGGGGGCGCCATTGGCAGAGACGTTCCTCCGCAGGACCAACGACGTTAGACCCGTTTTTCGATGCCGTATTCGTACACGCTCCCCCTCAGATACCCCTCGTTTTCGCTGTGGCTTTGGTTCTCTTCCTGATGCTCTGGATGCCGCTCTCTGCACTCCTAGGGATGGCTGTAATCGGTACCCTCCTGGCTCTGCCCGCGATTATATTCTTGGACTATCTAAAACTCGACCCCGCGCATACCCGACAGGTAATCGGTATCCTTGAGGATGTCAGGATTCCAAATCCTAGTGCTGTAGTGAAGATGTACCCGCACGAGCTCTCTGGGGGAATGCGACAGCGGGTAATGATAGCCATGATGATGGCTTGCGAGCCAAAACTACTCATTGCCGACGAGCCGACAACTGCCCTCGACGTTACCATTCAGGCTCAAATTCTCAAGTTGATGCGGGACCTTCGAGACGAGAAGGGAACAGCGATACTGCTGATTACCCATGACCTGGGTGTGATTGCTGAGATGTGCGACGCAGTAACCGTGATGTATGCTGGGTCGGTGGTCGAGACAGGTACCATAGAGGATGTTCTTTCTAGGCCTCGAATGCCCTACTCAATCGGCCTGCTTCATAGCATCCCCACAATTGATGAAGGTTCTGAGCGTAGAGACGTACTTCCAATAATCCCTGGACAAGTCCCAGATCCCAACCTACACTTCGATGGGTGTAGGTTCCACCCCCGTTGCCCATTCGCGGATGCAAAATGCATCTCAACCCCTCCTCCTATGAACGAGGTCGAACCCGGCCACTTCGCAGCCTGCCACCACACAGATTCAATTGGCGAGAATGTCGCAGAAGTGCAGGCCGCATTCGACGTTTTCGCAGCCGAGTACGGATTGGAAGGAGTTGCCTGAAATGCCAGACGATAGCAATAACGAAGAGATTCTCATAGAGATTGACGGGATGAAGAAATGGTTCCCAATCAAGAGTGGGATGCTGACTACAGCGAAGAGTCATGTCCGTGCAGTTGACGGGATTGACCTGCAAATAAGGCGTGGCGAGACTCTTGGAATCGTCGGCGAGTCGGGTTGCGGAAAGACCACTCTGGGGCGAGTCATGCTCGGACTCATTCCGATAACCGAGGGGTCCGTCCGCTATGACGGTGAGGACATCCGAAATATGACAAACAAAGAACTCAGAAGGCGACTACAGATTGTTTTCCAAGACCCAGGAGGGTCGATGAATCCGAGGATGTCTGTGCGTTCAATAGTAGGTGAACCACTCCAAGTGAATGGAATGGCCGAGGGTGCCGAGTTGACTCAGAGGGTAGCTGAGTTACTAGATTCTGTAGGCCTCAAGCGCGAGCACATGAACAGATACCCCCACGAGTTCTCTGGAGGGCAGAAACAGAGGATTGCTCTGGCGAGGGCCCTTTCTTTGGGTCCCGAGTTCATCCTCCTAGATGAGCCAACCAGCGCTCTGGATGTGTCTGTTCAGGCACAAGTTCTGAACTTGCTTGAGGAGATTCAGGAGAGGCACGGCCTCACCTTCGTCTTCATCACCCACGCTCTCAACGTCGTCAACCACATTTGCGACAGAGTCGCTGTGATGTACTTGGGGAAGATAGTAGAGATTGCCAATACTGAAGACCTGTTCAGTAAGCCAGCTCATCCTTACACGCATGCTCTGATGTCGGCAATCCCAGAGCCCTCTCTCGAGAAGGCATCTAGGGAGAGGATAGTCCTGAGTGGTGATGTGCCCAGCCCTGCGAACCCGCCCTCGGGATGCAGGTTCCACACTCGCTGCCCTATAGCCGAGGAAGGCCGGTGCGATGTCGAGGAGCCGAAACTAGAGATTTTCGGCCTTGATGGTCATGGGGTGGCATGTCATTTCCCACTAGGTCCTGGGATGAAACTCCCTGTGCTAGATGGTGCCCATATTCGCCCTGAGGATGACGACGAGCCGACTACGATCGTGCTCTGAGGGAAGAGAATGGCTGAGAATGAAGTTGACTCAGAGGGGTCCGATAACGCTCCTCCGATGTTTGACAAGAAGGAGGAGACAGAGGCCGCCTTCTGGAGGTTGAAGAAGGCCTCAGATAAGAGCAGAGAGGAGCGTGTCAAGCGGGTTCTGGCTCAAGAGAGCGAGGGGCTTCTGACTACGCTTGGCAGAGTGACCTTCATTTCAGCGTGCATAGTGTTCGATGGCGTGTTTCTGATGGGAATCCCAATCAGTATGGGTAGGACCCTAGCCGCTTGGTCTCTCTATGCTGTCCTGCTAGTAGCCGCAATCAAGTTGCAGTACGATCTCTACGGGAAGTGGTTTGATGTCGACATCAGTCAGATGGATTTTGACCAGCAGTGATTGGGAAGCGCTCTGAGTCAACTCGCTCGAAGCTCCTGAACGAGGGGACGATTAGCCCAGCAGTTGTTGTCAGAACCATGAACGCCACAGCAATCGAGTAAGTTGTCAAGACGTTAGTCGTCTCAATCATCCAACCTCCGAGAAGGGGTGCGAATGGGATGAAAATCAGCGACCCTATGGCATCCAGTGAGTTGACCCTCCCTCTGAGGTGCTGATCAACGCTGTCTGACATCGTGGTTCTCCAGATTACACCTAGGGTTCCTCCGAGAACACCTTCGAGGAGGACGAAGACCAGTACCGCCCAGAATGGGATTGGCATTGCCCACATCAGCATACACCAAGCTATCCCTCCGATGAAGATGTAGAACACCTTCCCTCTGTGCTCTTTGGATATCGGACGAATACCACCGAGTATGGAGCCGGCCATCGCCCCTAATGCCCCGACGGCTCCGAACACACCGAACGCATTGGCCCCTAGCCCCTTGTTCCCGATGATGAAAGGGACTCCTATCTCGATTGCCGAGTCCCCCACATGCCATATCATGAACATCAAGATACCTGCGAACAACCAGGGCTGGGTCTTCACGAACTCCCATGCCTCGAAAACCTCTTCTCGCAAATCCCCAACTTCATCGCGAACCACCGGGATTTCCGATATGCTCCACAGCACGGCTCCACTGAAGAGGAAGGTGACGACATCGATGAGTAGGCAGACCTCTATGCCCCATGTGCCAACAGCCATGCCTCCGATGAGTGGTCCGAGCATCCATGCTGCCGTCATCGCGACTCCCCTCAGGGCGTTGGCCTGCGGCAGCAGATCCTCCTCAACGAGGTCAGGCACCAAGGCGCCTATCGCTGGGATGGAGAAAGCCCCCGCTCCTCCTGTGAGAAAGGTTACCACGAGCAACGTATTGATCTCATCCATTCCAGCCATGAGTGCAATTATGGCTAGAGTCACAAGCACGGCTTGAGATAGATCTGCAACCAGTGCAACTGTCCTACGCGGCATCCTGTCGACCACCATGCCACCATAGAGCAGAAGTGGGAGGTGGCCGAGGAAGTAGGCGGTGAATATCAGCCCGTAGATCTTAGGTCCTCCTATCTGGGCAACCGTCCAACTCATCCCGATGATGAAGATCGAAGAGCCCAGCATATTGACGCCATTACCGATGAGTAAACGGCGGAACTCGGGAACATCCCAGGCTTCTTTCATACCCATGAATCAATGGCGAGATTCAGGCCATTTCAACGTGACTCAGGATGACTGACAGATGGTGCAGATGAACGCTTTGACAAAGATGGACGAGACTACAAATCATAGATATTGCAAATCATCAATATATTGTATTATTTTGTTCATACGTTCAATAATTAAGTATTATTGTAGATATAAGCACAGAATTACATCAAAAGCATATACAAACGACCGAATGATTATAGCACTCTCTCGCACACCTGCGCGTATCCGGGGGGGCACTATGCTAGAATCATCGACGCATGTTGGTCTGCAAGATACCGACGGCCCGCTGTCAATAGATCGGTTCGGTGCTGAATCGGCCCGGATAGGGAGGGAGATTGCCGATGGGTATCACCGCTATCACATTGAAACAGAAGAGGTCGATGATGCCGACCCACTGCCGCACAGGTTCCTCGTAAAGGTCGGTAAGGTCGGCCTAGCGAAACTAATCGCCAAGGAGATGGCGACCTACTTCCCTCAGTTCGACGTGATCCTCTCTAGGCCCTGCACCTACGGTGTTTTCTCAGGGCCAGTTGGTGGCTTTGCCCCGAGGCCAAAGCTGTGCGTAGGCTGCCTCAGGTGCGAGGTCCAGCATCCGGACTTTGTGAAGGTCCTGCCTAATCCGGACCTACTCGCGCTGGGAGATTCGTACACAACTCACGGACACATCGCGGCCATTGATGAGGAGGCAAAGAAGGGAATAGTCCCGGTGCGCGGTCAAGGGTACAGGGGACGCTTCGGTGGGCCCGGATTCGACGGTATGCTGACAGACATGTCGGAGATTGTTCGGCCCAGTAGGGATGGGATCCACGGGCGCGAGCTGATTGGCACAGCGGTGGATATCGGGAGCAAGCCGATGCACTTGTCTTTTGATTCCAACGGGAAGCTATCGGGGAGCACCCCTGAGATGTTCACAATCCAAGTCCCGTTTATCTTCGACCTCCCTCCAGGAGACCTCGGCTCACCGCAGTTGGTTAAGGTGGTAGATTCAACCAGTAGTCGGATAGACACTCTGGCGTGCCTAGATGCTCACACCGTGGCAAGACTGGGACTGGACGCACCAAACGTCGTCCCAGTGCTCGACAACACTGAGGCATCCCGAGCCTCGGAGTTCCCAAACGCGAGGCTGATTGAGCTGCGATCATCACCCGGGCGATCATGGGGTTGGGACGCTGCCGGTTTCGAGATTGCCAACGCGGTCACCGACGCGATGATTGGAATCCGAATACACTTCGAAGAGGGCTGGCAGAATCGGTTGACTCAGGCAGTTGAGTCAGGAGTTAAGGTGATTCACCTGCTCGCGGATTTGCACGGTTGCGGTTCCGACGGCACCTTCGTCACTGAACTGTTCAAGGAGGCACACATGCTTCTCATCGAGCAGGGACGCCGGGACACTGTCACCTTGTTCGGCGGAGGAGGCATTGTTGGGGCTGATCATGTTCCCAAGGCCATCATCAGCGGACTTGATGCAGTCGCACTCGATTTGCCGGTACTGTTTGCCCTACAGGGCCGCTCAAATGGCTCGCTCAGGCATCGAGAGAATGTCTCTGGAACACTGCCGGTGCAACTGGATCGGGATTGGGCAGAGCAGAGACTCACCAACTTGTGCGGCTCGTGGAGGGACCAGCTACTGGAGATACTCGGAGCGATGGGAATCCGCGAGGTTCGCAGACTAAGAGGAGAATTTGGGCGCTCAATGGTGGTCAAGCACCTAGAGGACGAGGCCTTCGAGGGGATTGCAGGCTATGTGGGGGGCGATTGCTGATGACTATAATCCAGAATATATCTGACACCCTCAGTGGAAAGATTGTGAAGCCCAGCGAATCTCTAGTCCACAAGACTACCCACTTGATGCAGGATGGGATGAAAGCGAGGGCGTTCGGCGAATACGAAAAACCCAAGGCACTCGGAGATGCGCGCTGGACCGACGAACTCATCCTCTCGACTTGGTACATGGCAGAGACCGGCGAGGTACCTGACAATCTGAACTTCAAGACTGGGAAGAGCGACGGCGGTTTCGACAGACTCGATTTCCAGTTCCTTCCAGAGAGTGATTGGTTGGAGCACTCGGAAGCCATTGACACCAAGTTACCGCTGAATCGCCGTGGTGACAAGAAGAACAAGATTGAGATTGACATACCTTGGTATGGCGGCGGGATGTCGTATGGTTCTGTTTCAGTCAATGTGATGATGTCGAGGGCGAAGAACGCCAAACAATGGAACTCATTCATGTCGACAGGCGAAGGAGGGTACCCGCCTGAGTTGTACGAGGTCAAGGAGAATGTCATCACTCAGGTAGCAACGGGATACTTCGGCGTCGAGGAGGAGACCATTCAAGCCGCCCCCATTATTGAATTCAAGTACGCGCAGGGGGCCAAGCCGGGCCTCGGGGGGCACCTGCTTGCAGCCAAGGCCGGAGAAGAGGTTGCAAAGCTGCGCGGGTCGGTCCCATTCGTCAGCCTGTTCAGTCCATTCCCCTTCCACTCCACCTATTCTGTCGAGGATCACTCAAAGCATCTCGATTGGATAGAGACTGTCAATCCGAAGGCAATACTCTCTGTCAAGGTCAGCACGCCTCATGATGTAGACATGGTCGCAGTCGGCTCGTACTACGCAGGTGCACACATTATTCACCTCGACGGTGGCTACGGTGGCACCGGAGCGGCTCCTGAGATTGCCAAGAAGAACATCGCCATGCCGATTGAACTGGCCATACCAAAGGTCCACAAGTTCCTGCAGAAGGAAGGGGTTCGCGACAAGGTCACCATCATCGCGAGCGGAGGAGTCAGGACTGCTGACGACATTGCTAAGGCAATCGCTCTCGGTGCCGACGGCTGCGTATTGGGGACGACTGATCTGGTCGGCATGGGGTGCACTCGATGCTCGAACTGTGAGGGTGGACCGTCCGGACGCGGCTGCCCTTGGGGCCTCACCACTACTGACATCGAGCTGCAGGAGTGGGTGCAACAGGACTGGGGCGCCAAGAGACTCGACAACTTGTATACAGCAATGCAGTGGAGGCTGCGCGATATCCTTCGCAAGCTCGGCCTGAGTAACGTCCGCGAGCTGAGGGGCCGGACTGACCTGCTGAGGTACATCGGCAAGGAGGCCGACGAATGATCGATCCCTCAAAGATAATCCAGGCCCGCCGCGAGATGACGGCGAGCCATCCGAAATTCGAGCGCCGCGATGAGGACGCTGCCGAGGGCGGATGCGGAGTCGTTGGACTGGCCTCAGAGGTTCCTGTGGCGGGCCGCCATCTGTTCGCCTCGCTCGAGCAGATGAGGAATCGAGGCAACGGCAAAGGCGGCGGAGTGGCCATGGTGGGACTAGATCCCGAGCAGTTCGGAGTCAATGCATCGATTCTAGCCGATTCGTACATCTATGCTGTCGCCTACCTCGATTCCAGAGTTCGCGATGCAGTCGAAGAGAGCTGTATCCATCCCAATTTCCACATCGATCACGTCCACGAGATGCCAGTCCTAGAGGCATGGGAGAAAAATCTCCCCTCTCTTGATGCCCGTCCGCCCGACGTTGTGTGCTACTTTGTCAGGCCGCGCGAGGACGCTCTTGACGAGTTCATTTCCGTCAAACTGCAAGATGCCATCGACCCGAACGACAGGGAGGCTGCTTCCGAGGAATTCGTGTTCCACACCACCCATTCTCTAAACGTCGAGTTCTATGCCAAGGACGGAAGGACAGACGCCTTTGTACTGAGTCATGGCAGGGATCTCCTAATCCTCAAGATAGTGGGCTACGCCGAAGACGTGATCCGCTTCTACTGCCTCGATAACGTGACTGCCCACGTCTGGATTGGCCACCATCGCTATCCTACTCGAGGGAGGGTGACGCACCCAGGAGGGGCTCACCCGTTCGGGCAGGGCATAGACTGCGCGCTGGTGCACAACGGCGACTTCTCCAACTACGTCTCTGTCAAGGATTACCTCGCACAGAGGGGGATGGAGCCGCTGTTCTTCACAGACACCGAGGTTGGGGCGCTGGCATTCGACCTACATCGCCGGGTCTACGGATACAGCATGGAGCACGTCATAGAGAGCCTAGCGCCCACAAGTGAACTCGACTACGTGATGCTACCGGAGGACAAGCAAGAGGTGTACTCGGCCATTCAGAGGACGCATATTCATGGCAGCCCCGACGGCCCGTGGTTCTTCATCATCGCACAGTCCGAAGGGACCACTCACAGACTGATTGGAATCACCGACACCAGCATGCTCAGGCCTCAGGTCTTCGCCTACCAGCGTGGTGAGGTCGGGATAGCATTCTGTGGCTCGGAGAAGCAGGTCATAGACGCGGTGCTTGACAGCCTTGCCTCAGAGGATAAGAGGTTCTGGCGTCGCGCTGATGAGTACTGGAACGCCAGAGGAGGTTCCTATACCGACGGTGGCGCCTTCCTATTCGATATCAGACCGGCCGACGACGGCGGCAAGGAACTAGTCATGACGAACAAGTTCGGAGAGGTGGTGGACACCCATCCTCCGGGAGGGCACGGAGCGGCAGATGCTGCTGAAGAGCCACCCTTGGAGGTCGACAAGATGGATCCGGAACTCGCCTACTTTTCAGTCCTAGAGGCACTCCCTCACATGGGATGGCCAGAGGCTCTCGCGATCCTAGAAGCCATCGAGTCTAACGCCACGTCGGCAGGACGTGAGTGGGCATGGAATCTGCTAAGCAGGCTTCTAGACAGGAGGTATGACACCGGTTCGTTGAGGCGAAGCCGTTGGCTCGACTCGGTCGAGACATCACTCATCAGGACGATTTCGGCGGCGAGGCACCAGCCTTGCGACAGCTTCGCCGGACAGGTTACTCTCGGACATCACCCTGTCCCAGCTTCAGACACCCAGAGGATTGTCGTCGATGCGAGGCCATACCCTCCTGAGGGAACTGACTCTCTAGCACTTGAGCTAGTTGCTCTTCACAAGGCAGGATGGAAACGCTTCGTCTTGCTGCACTGCAGAGGCCATCGTTTCATCGGCAATGGCTTCGGCCCGGGCACCTCAGATGTCGAGATAGACGTTCTGGGGGCTGTCGGCGATTATCTCGGCAGTGGCAGTGATGGAATGAGAATAACAATGCACGGCAACGCTCAGGACCAAGTCGCTCAGATTCACAAGGCAGGAGAACTTGTCATCCACGGCGACGTCGGCCAGTGCTACGGCTACGGTTCCAAGGGGGGCAGACTGTTCGTCCTCGGTAACGCTGCTGGAAGGCCGATGATTAACGCTGTGGGTAGCCCCAAGGTTGTCATCAACGGCACAGCTCTAGACTATCTGGCTGAGTCTTTCATGGCAGGAGACCCACTTGAAGGAGGTGGATTTGTCATCATCAACGGGATGAGATTCGACCAGCGAGGAGAGATGCTAGCACTGGAGACTCCGTATCCCGGTGGCAACCTGTTCTCTCTAGCCAGCGGAGGGGCGATCTACATTCGCGACCCACATAAGCGGCTCTCAGACTCGCAACTCAACGGTGGCGCCTTCACCGAGATGACAGATGAGGACTGGGCCGTCGTCGAACCGATGCTGCAGCGAAACGAGGAGCATTTCGATATTCCTATGCAGAGGCTGCTTACAGTCGAGGGTGAGCTCACCAGCCCGGCTGAGGTGTATCGAAAAATAATTCCAGTGAAGTCGAAGATTCTGCATGCTGAGGCAGCATGGGCAGGTCACGCCGACTGAGCGACTAGTTCCACCACTTCTTCGGCGCATCCCCATGAGAGAGTTACTCCAGCGCCGCCGTGACCGTAGTTATGGATCACATTCCTACCATCTATGACCTCGACCTCTAGTCTGACTTCGCTGCGAGACGGTCGCAGACCGACTGCCTCCCCAATTATCTTGGAGCGATCCAACTCCGGCCACAAAGCCTCCACTTTTTCTAGAATGAGGGCGTTGTCTTCTGGTCTGATATCCATCCCCCAGTCGTCAACCTGAGCCGTCCCTCCGAGGACGGTGAAGTCGCTACGAGGGATTGTGTAGGTCAGGGTCTCCGGCTGCTGGTCAAAGTATCCGATACCTGGATCCTGATCGAGGAAGATAACCTGCCCCCGTGCTGGCCTTACCTCGTCATCCCGGCACAGCTCCCTCGCACCCAACCCTACGCAGTTGACTACCACCTCGCCGGGGACCTTGCTGAGGTCTTCGACGAAAGACTGCCTGAATGTGCCGCCAAGGGACTCGATTCTGGAGTGCAGCCATGGCATGTACAGGGGCATCTCGATGACTGGTGCTCTGAACTGCCACCCGAAGACATACCCCTCGGGTATATCCTCCTGATCTAAGATATCGAAGGCAGCTATGTCATCCCCCCATGCCGGCGGTTCGACCACTTTCCTGAGGTACTCTCTCCCGTCTCTCATGCGCACCCCTGACTCAGGATTCTCCTTGGCTAGCCTCTCTAGTTCTGCATAGGACACCAGGCCCCATGTATCTGCTCTGTCGGCAGGGGCGGTGAGAAATGGATACCATATCGCCGCGGCAACATCCGAGACTGTGTCGGGACTGAATCTGTCGGAGACGACTTCCACATCGTGTCCCTCTTCAAGGAGCCTAACCGCGCATGACAACCCAGACACACCTGCCCCCACTACTGTGCATCGCATGACTCGCGATAGCCGTACCATTCATGATAGCGTCGGCTAACATGTTCGCGTCTCGAGGCAACCTCATGAGCGGCACCCTCTCTGGACCACACGGTGACACAGTGCCGAAGGTGAAGCGACCCAAGAAAGGCTGGTTCAAGCCAAACAAGAAGAAGCCTCGCAGGGGCCCACGTGTTAAGGCGAGCGAGAAGGGTTTGCCACCGTGTCCGGCTTGCGGCAAGTGGAGCATGCAGAGGGACAGCTCGAAGAGCGAGTTGTACTGCGGAGCCTGCGGCGCAATCATGTGAGCGACATTCCATACGCCACCCCCTCTTTCGACAGTCCGCCGCAGTGATGAGGAACCGCACCGGGCGCTTCGGGCGCCGCGAGTGATGGGCGATCTGAGCGGCACAATCATCCATACCAAATGTAGA
>Ga0257112_10000304_pt1 | contig 21388 bp, 20 predicted proteins | sample LP_taG_5_FD_191565 | JGI IMG/M metagenome (GOLD analysis project Ga0257112, IMG submission 191565) | Marine microbial communities from Northeast Subartic Pacific Ocean, Canada - LP_J_2015_P26_1000m | ecosystem: Environmental > Aquatic > Marine > Oceanic | place: Canada: Northeast Subartic...
GGATGGTAGTTCCTTTATATATTTTTTCTCTTTTGTTATTCGCGTTTTGGTGGCGAAATGTGTATGTATTCGCTGCCATAGTTTTATGCCTTTTAGGATATGTTAATACAGAAATACGACGTGATGGGATTGATGATAACTATAGAACTTCTTTTGCCTTAAATGATTCCCGGATTTCTGTAACAGGATTGGTTGATGAAATTGTAGAAAGAGAAAATGGATATCGTTTTCGTTTAAGCTCTCTGTTAATAAAATTTGATACGATATCAATCGATTTTCCCTCCATATTATTATTCGCTGAAACGAATCAGAAAATCTCAGTTGGAATGAAGGTAACCACCACGGGTCAATATTTTCAAATTCAAGGTCCCAGGAATCCCGGTGAATTCGATTTTAAATCCTTTTATGGGCGGAAAGGAATCTTTGGGCGAATCTACACGGACGAAACGGATATGATGACGATTGAATCATTTGAACTCACAAAACTTCAAACCGTACAGCAATGGATACGGAAAGTGTTCAAAGAAAAGGTGGGAAAACCATTTGGGCTTCTTACCGCATTAATCCTTGGGGATAAAACATCCGTTGATCCGGAAATCAGGGAAGATTTTACAAATACAGGTGTGATCCATGTATTGGCTGTGTCAGGCCTCCATGTAGGCTATGTCTTGATTATTCTCATGGTCATGGCCAAATTGTTTCGTCTCCCCTGGGGATGGGACCGGCTCTTAATTATTATCGGACTCATCTTTTTTTGTTTTCTCACTGGGGGTAAACCCAGCGTCATACGCGCCAGTCTCATGGCAGGTATTTATATGATGACGCCCATAACGAATCGAGAAGGAAATCTATGGAATACCATTTTCCTGTCCGCATTTATCTTGTTACTATATGATCCATTATACATCAAGGAATTGGGATTCCTTTTAAGTTACGCGGCAGTGGCTTCAATTATATTATTTTACCAATTAATTCAGGATATTCTTCCAGATCGATTGCGGGTCAATAATATACAGTCCAAACCGCTTCAATTTATATTTGGGCTATTTTTAGTTTCATTTTCAGCCCAGATAGGCACCTTACCTATTACTGCATTTTATTTTGGTCGAATTCCCATCATTTCCCTTATCGCCAATATTATCATTGTTCCGGTAATCGGAATCCTTGTTGCCGTTGGTTTTTGTATCCTGTTTTTCGGATGGATTCCATTTATAGGCGATTGGATAGGAGAAAGCGCATGGTTTATCACCAAATCCATTTCATGGATTGCGGACATGTTCGCCCAGGTACCTTATGGTGTTATAGAAGTCAACCAATTCGGTATGATAAACATTTTGACATATTTTTTTGGATTAGGTATGATTTTTATATTTTTCATGAATAAATACAGGAAATACGCTATTTACCCCGGGTTATTGATAGGGTCTATCTTTATATGGAAAATCGCTATTTCATCCCAATATTTAAACATTATATATATGGATGTGGGACAGGGGGATGCTATTCTCGTTCGACTGCCCAATAAACAAACATTATTGATTGATGGGGGCCAACGATTTGGAAGTAAAGATTATGGTGAATTAGTGATAAAACCCATGTTAAAATATTTTAATATTAATCGGATTAATTATTTGGTTATGACTCACCCCCACAGCGACCATATAGGTGGCCTCATTTCTATCAGCGAATCGGTTCCTGTGGATACGGTATTCGACACTTATCTTGATTATGATTCTTGGGCGTATAAGTCTGTAATGGAACAATTGACAGTGGATAGCACCGTGATCATTCTCCCGACGCCAGGGCAAGTGATATCCATAAGTCAGGATTGCTATTTGACCTTTTTTACGCCTGATCCTAATTTTGTTAAACATACCCGAAATGTGAATAATGCCAGTATTGTGATGAAATTATTTTATGGAAGCACATCATATCTTTTTACTGGAGACTTGGAAATGGAAGGAGAGGCCCAAATTATACAATTTAACGAAACACTGAAATCTGATGTGCTTAAAGTGGGCCATCACGGATCCAAAACCAGTTCGTCTGACTATTTTCTTCAAAGAGTCCTCCCAAAAATTGCTGTAGTTTCAGTAGGGTATAAAAACAAATTTCATCACCCAAATGAAGATGTTATGAATCGAATTAGCCAATATGCAGAAACCATCCACCGAACCGATCAGTCGGGAGCGCTGTGGCTCCAATCGGATGGATCCAAAATTTGGGAAGTTCATTGGAAATAATAGCAGGCGTAGATGAAGCGGGGAGAGGTCCTTTAGCCGGTCCCGTGGTGGCCTCAGCAGTCATCTTGCCAGAAAATCATGGTATTGAAGGATTGGCTGACTCTAAAAAGTTAACAGCAAAAAAACGAGAAAAACTTTTTGATGAAATCAATGAAGTTGCAGATGTTGGGATCGGAATTGTCTCTCATCGTACCATTGATAAAATAAATATTCTTCAGGCCACATTCAAGGCGATGCGGCAAGCCATTAACAAACTGGAGAAACCACCGCATAAATCATTAATTGATGGATTCGGATTCCCTGATAAAAAATTAAAGAATGAAGGTATCATAGATGGAGATAATAAAGTAGAATCTATCAGTGCAGCATCCATTATTGCGAAAGTAACCCGGGACGCTATTATGAAAGATATTGATCCCATTTTCCCGGAATACGGATTTGCTAAGCATAAGGGATATGGCACACAATATCATATGAATGCTTTACAGGAATTAAAGGCCACACCCATTCATCGAAAATCATTTAAACCTGTGCACGAGAATCTTCCCAACATGCAATGGTTAAAATCCAATAAAAAGATAGGTCCACTGGGAGAGCAATTGGTGGCGTTGCAATACTATAATCAAGGATATAAAATTATAGAAATGAATCGAACCTGCAGCCATTATGGTGAGTTGGATATTATCGCCCAAAAGAATGATGAGTGGATTTTTGTTGAAGTAAAAACGGCCACAAAGGATCAGATGGGTGGACCCGCTTCAAAGGTAGACGATTCTAAACTTCAGAAGTTAGAATCAGCCATACAATATTTTTTATCGGAACAAGAAGATGATAAAGACATTCGATTGGATGTGGCAACTGTCATGCTCAATAAAATGCCCATTATTCAATATTATAAAGGAATCAGTTTAGATTGATATTACCTCAACAGCATTTAAGCGTATGGAATTTAGATTTTTTTCAATTGAATCTGTCCTCTCTTAATTTTTCCATAAGGTAGGGGAGACTATTTGATGGTAAATTATTTAACCCCGACCGCCGAATTTTATAATATACATATCTTGTTTTTTTGGCAAAAAAGGCTAATAATCGTTTCGTCTTGAAGTGTCAACTGAAGTAATTTCGCCGCCAATGAATCCCAAAATATCTAAAATAATCCACGAAGTCAGATCCTTATTTATTCTCGTTGTAATTGTACTGACATTAAAGGTAACAATTTTTGAACTTTATATTGTACCCACGGGTAGTATGGAAAATACGATAATGACAGGCGATTTTCTTGCAGGAAATCGGTTTGTCTATGGCATGCGCACGCCTGAATGGATCGGTATTCCCTACACGGATATCGGATTTGATATTCCTTCAATAAAATTCCCATCCTTTCGAGAGCCGAAACGGGGAGATGTGATTATCTTTAAATTTCCAAGAGACACAAAACAGAAATACGTAAAACGATGTGTGGCTGAACCGGGTGACACTCTGGAAGTCAATAATAAATTAATTTACATTAACGGCAGTCCATATCCGCTTCCTGAGAACGGAAAATTTATAATGTCCCCAATTTCACCTGATTTTACACAACAGGATATCTTTTTAGGCGATCAGGGGAATAAAGACTATTTCAAACCGTTACGCATGCCCATGAAAGGGGATCGAATAGCCGTAACTCCTGAAAATACAAAACTACTTTTACATTTGATGCTATTGGATGGGCATGAATTGAAATTAGTCAATGGACAGCAAAAATATCCTTTCACCATGGTCAGCCCGGACGAGTTATATCGCCGGAAAGGGAAAATGTCCGTATATGCCCCTTATTATCCTCAGGGAAGTTTACTGGTGCCTTGGTCAAACACATTCCCAAAGGGAAAATTTCTTTTGGATGGGAATCCCATTGGTGACATCGACTACTATACAGTTGAACAAGATTATTATTGGGCCATGGGCGACAATCGCGATGACAGCTTGGATTCACGATATTGGGGATTTGTGCCGAAATCTAACATATTGGGAGAAGCATTGTTTTCATATTTTTCATTAAATTTAAAAACTTGGATTCCACGATTTAATCGTATTGGAACAATCATTCAATAGCACTTGATTGCCAAAAATTGATAATGTATTTTGAAGTGGTAAAAGAAGGATGGGAAACAGGATGAAGTATTTATTTTCAGCATTAATCATAATTTCTTTGGGTGCTTCACAGAATGCACCTTCAGCACCAGATTCGTCTAATCCTTCAGAAAGCGCAGTTTTAGATACGGCGTCTCAGCAAATTCCTTCTGGATTAGATACCGGCTACAAAGGGTTTGTCTGGGGTAGCCCAAGTGGTACCGCAATTCCTACAATGCTTACGAAAAATGAATCTACTGACAGTCTTGCATTGTCTCAAGCTTTCATAGGATCTTTAGGATCCGATTCTGTAGCCGTAACCTATTTTTTTGCGGATAGTGGATTTTGGAAAGTTGAAATTGATATTGTAATACCGCTCAATAATATTGATGGGCAAATTTCGGATTTCCGAAGATTGGAAAAAAATATCTCTGAAGTATATGGGCCACCTAAAAGTATGAATCAACAAGAGTCCGGACCAACCGGATCTTATTCAAATTTATTAGATCAAAAGTTTTCTCGGGCTTTCTATCGATCAACTTGGTCCGTTACACCTGCAGTTATTGAATTGTTTTTAAGTACGTCTGTTTTACTTCCTGCATCAGACTTGGCTATTTTCTCAGGAAACTTGAGTGTATTAAAACTGGTTTATTATAATCCGGACTTTATGCATTCTTCCCAACCAGTTCCCGAAGCAAAAGAAATTCCATCAATATTTGAAATATATTAGAAGGGTTTTTCTTGCGTAAAGCAATCTTTTGTTTCTTTTTTATTCTTCAGATTGTACAGGGTATCTATCCGACCAGGATGGCACGTGAGTTTCATTACACCATTCCAAAATCAGAAGTGCTTGAGAAATGCAGAAAACTACTTGTCAAGTTGGATTATGATATTGACATATTTGCGGCAGAAAGCCATATGTTAATCACAAAACCCGTAAAACTGGGAGGTGCATTAAGACGCTATGATTATGTTGTATATGTGCAAGTTAGCGATCGGATCAATTTACAAGTCGCAGCAGAACGCAGTATCTTTAAACGGGGGTCTCAATCGTCGGTGGGCGGTAGTGGCCAAATTGAAATACAACCTGAGGCTACCATGCCATATCGTTTACAAAAGAAGATATTTAATCCTATTTATAATGGAATGATTAAAAATAAATTTCGTCCAATGCAAAAATCAAAATAAATCCCATTATATTAAAATAAAACTGTGTTAATTTCGCATTCCAATTTTAAACAAGCGTCATGAATTTGAAGTTCACTTTATGAGTATAGATTTCGGAAAAAAGGAAGCCCGAGAAGGGTATCTACAAACAAAACTTGATGATTTATTGGATGGCATAAACGCATCCTATGGTCAATCATTATTGGATGAGCTTATGTCAAGACTAGAAGCTACCATTGATGATTTCAACAAGGAAGTAGATACATTAATGGACTCCCTTAAAAAGAGTTCTGAGGAAAAAGAAAAATTAATTCAAAAAATCAAAGCGGGTAAAACGCCCAAGGCTGATGCTGAAGGTGCAGATGCAGGTGAATCCACTGGAGAAAAACCTGAAATTGAAGAAGATAGAGAACTGAGTGAATGGGAAAAAAGATTGGAAGGAATTAATTAAAGATATAATGAGGAAACGATGAGTATTAAAGATAAAATTATTTTTGGAGTATTAATTATCATCATTGCAGCTGGTGGATATTTTCAGTGGATATCAGATGATATGAAATCCAGAATGGATGTCTTGAACCAAAATGATCAAGAGCATTTGGATGTAATTGACAAAGAATTTAGGGAAGATTTACGCAATTTAAATTTACGTTTTGAAGGTCGCGGAAAGCATATTCGTAAAGCCCAGCAAGATATTATTGCCAATACCAATCTTATCAATAGAACTGCGTCTGAGCTTAACGATAAAATTGATGAAGTTCAATATAACTTGGATGAGTTCAGTCGTATTACCGATATAAAAATTGATAAAGCAAATAATGCTTTAAATGATCTGGAGGACTCATTTAATAGTCAACGACGCCAAAACCGACGAAAATTTTCTGATATAGAACAAACGATAACCCAATTGCAAAACCAAGTGAAGGAATTGCATAAGCCGAAAGATGATGCTGAAAAGAAGAAGAAAAAATAATAATCTTCTAATTATATGAAAATCAGTTTGACAAAAGGGTCGCAAGAAAGCGACCCTTTTTTGTTTATGCTTGATTCAGTTAATGAATTTGAATATTTTGATAAGGGAATCCGATATTTCAATGCCAATCAATATAAACAAACGCATAAGGAATGGGAGATATTATGGAAATTAATAGGAAACCATCCGCGAAGAAATGGACTGAAAGTATTCCTTCAACTCACTGGCATTTATCAAAATATTCAATTGGAAAAATGGGATGCGGTGCGCTATGGCATTCGGATTGCAGGCTTACGATTATGTGAAAATTTTACAATGATTAAAGTACTTGTTGAAGTGGAATCTATCGAAAGATTTCTCTCAGTTTATGTGGAGAAAAAAATATCACTTAAAGCATTTGATGAGCTTCAGATACAAGGAAAATGGGGTAGAGTTCACAAAGACCTCGGAACTGAGTGAACGTCTACCCCTTCCACATACCAAAGGTACCAAGCCAGCACCTTGATGGGCTTAAAGTAAAAGTTTAATTAATGGTATGCAAGCTATTTTTATTGGTTATAAAAAAGAATAGTATGTGCCGGAGGGGGGACTCGAACCCCCACACCTTTCGATACACGAGTTTGAGTCGTGCGCGTCTACCAATTCCGCCACTCCGGCAAAAAGGTTGTATAATTGGCGGCGAAACTTATTATCTATCTCAATTGAGAGTCAAATTGTTATATACCTGATTTACTACTAATTTATAAATTACGATTGGTTTAAATTTTAGAATTACAATAAACAAAACTATTGGGAATTGATCATGGAGATAACACCAAAAATACTATTGCAAAATGCAGAGCTGTACGAAGCCGAATCAGCTTTGTCTGTAAAGGATCAAGAAGGAAATTGGCATCACACTAATTGGTCTGACCTATATGCTGAAATCATGGATATTTCGAAAGCACTGTTTGCTTGCGGTGTAGGCATCAATGATAAAGTAAGTATTTATAGCTATAATAGAAAAGAATGGTATGCAGGATATCTTGCAGCACAGACAATCGGTGGAGTGGCTGTGGGGGTTTACCATACATGTTCTTCGCAAGAAGTGGAATGGATCGTCGGTAACTCTGATTCGAAAGTCGTATTTGTGGGAGACAATCCCATGGACAATGGTGAAAAGGAAAAAATGCCAAATCATAGAATCCTAAATATCCTTGATAATCTTCCTCAGGTTGAAACTGTTGTCATGATGAATGGTATTGAAGTATTAAATCATGAAAAAATGATTTCATGGGAAGATTTTATTGACAGGGGAAAAGATATTTCTGTTAATACCGTTACAGATATTCTCGACAAACTAACCCTAGATCATACCGCATGTTTAATTTATACCTCCGGTACAACAGGAAATCCGAAAGGGGTGGAGCTCACCCATAATAATTGGTCATTTGAAATTAGAGTCAGTAATGAAGTATTCAAGTTTCATCAGGGTGAACGATACGTTTCCTGGCTGCCGCTTGCTCATGTGTTCGGCCAATTAATTGATGTTAATTATTGGGTCCATAATGCACTTCATTTGCACATATGTGACAGCCCGCTTAAGATTGTGGACTATGCAAAAGAAGTGAAACCACACCTTTTTATTGGCGTGCCCAGAATTTATGAAAAAATATATTCTAATCTAAAATCAGCGATCGATGGGAAGGCCATTCTTAAATATGGATTAAAGATTCCCGGACTTTCAACATTATTAAAAGGAAAATTGAAGGTAGCAATTGGATTTACAGACACAAGATTTCTGATTTCTGGTGCTGCACCGATCAACACAGATATATTACACCTCTTTCAATCGTTAGACATTCCACTTTTTGAAGGATATGGTATGACAGAAAATTCAGCAGCAGCGACAGCAAACCATGGGAATGCTAATAAAATTGGTACTGTGGGACAAGCAATCCCTGAAACAGAAATAAAAATTGCAAAAGATGGTGAAATCCTGATGCGGGGTGACCATGTGATGAAAGGGTATTATAAAAATCCGGAAGCCACCAATGAAACGATCATTGACGGATGGCTTTACACCGGTGACGTGGGGGAAATTGATGATGAAGGGTTTTTGAAAATAACCGGTCGAAAAAAAGAAATATATGTAACCTCCGGTGGGAAAAATATTGCACCATTAATCATTGAAGAAACCATGAAATCAATTTCATTATTATCTCAATGTTTTCTGGTCGGTGATGGGAGAAAATATTGTTCGGCATTATTTACATTAGATGTTAGTGTAATATTACGTGACAAATTGGGCGTTGGTGCCAATGCTATTCCAAAAGACCCAGAGGGACAAATAATAATGCTGACTGAGAAAGGACACACCTTATCTGATTTCACAGAAAATGAAGATATATATTCAGAAATCCAAGCTCAGGTTGATGTATTAAATCCACGATTTTCAAATCCAGAACAGGTGAAGAAATTTTCTATTCTATCGAGAGATTTTACGATTGATGACGGAGAATTGACGCCAACTTTAAAAATTCGTCGGAAACAAATCAGGGAAAACTGGGATTCGGTTATTGAATCCATGTATACTGAATAAAAGTGGCAAATATTTCATTACTTGGATGTGGCACTTGGGGAAGTGCTTTAGCTCAGGTGGTGGCTGAAAATGGACATCGGGTTACAGCATGGCATTATAAAAAAGATGTGCTGGAAATGAGAGCCTCATCCAGAAAACACCCGCGGTTAAAGGGATTAATGTTTCATGACAATATTCATTTTGAACAAGACTTAGCCGCCAGCCTCACGAAAGCAAAATGTATAATTGTTGCTGTCCCGTCTCATGCCGTTCGAAAAATCATGGCCCAATCAAAACCTTTTATTCCTAAAAAAGCCGTGATTGTTAATGTAGCCAAAGGAATTGAAAATGACACCCTCAAAACCATGAGTGAGGTTATTGCAATATCATTAAATCATGACATGAATAAAATTGTTTCTTTATATGGTCCAAGTCATGCAGAAGAAGTGGTGGCATACTATCCTACAACGCTTGTGTCCGCCTCCTCATCTGAAAAATCTGCAACCTATGTTCAGAAATTATTTTCTTCCGACACGCTGCGCGTTTATAGAAATCATGATATTCGCGGTGTTGAATTGGGTGGCTCTCTAAAAAATGTAATCGCCATAGCTGCAGGCATTTGTGATGGCATCGGTTTTGGTGATAATACAAAAGCAGCTTTGTTAACTCGAGGTATTAATGAAATTACCCGATTGGGTATTGCCATGGGTGCAATTTCAGAAACATTTTCCGGATTAAGCGGCGTTGGGGACTTGATTGTCACGTGTTATAGTCGTCATAGTCGAAATCGATTTGTTGGTGAAGAAATTGGGAAAGGAAAACCATTGGATTTGATCCTAGATAAATTGGAAATGGTCGCTGAAGGTGTCAAAACGACCAAATCTGTTCGAGATTTATCCATAAAGTATCATGTGGAGATGCCAATTTCGGAAGGAGTATTTCAAATATTATTCAATAAAAAAGACCCGAAAGAAATGGTTACATCCCTTATGACTCGGGATTTAACACATGAAAGAAAAAACCCATAAAAAATACTTTTCTTTCTTTTACTCAAATCTATATCAGAAGTAATTTCCACCATGCCCCTGTAGTTCAATGGATAGAATAAATCCCTCCTAAGGATTAGATACTGGTTCGACTCCAGTCGGGGGTACAACAATTGGAGATAAAATGTTAAAACCAAAAAGAAAAATATTAAAAAAAGAAATTAAGAGAGACCCATTTCTGGAAAGTATTTTTTCAATAAAAACGCATTTTACAGAAAAAAAACAATACTACACTCGAATCATTTTGACCGTTCTTGCTGTGTTTATCATGGGGTCTTTTTACTTGAAAAGCCAAGACACCAACAGGGAGTCTGCTGAAAATATTCTCAGCAAAGCGATGGTATTTTTAGCCTTAAACGATGAGGATAATGCCATGATACACTTGCAGGAAGTAATCGATGAATTTGGCAGTACGGTTGCGGGTCGAAATGCCAGTTTTTATTTAGGGAGAATTTATCTTGATAAAGGTGAATATGATTTAGCTTTACCATATTTTGAAAAGTATGCTGCTAAAGGCAGGAACCCAATATTAATTGGATCAGTGTATCAAGCCATGGTGAATATTTACCGTTCTAAGCAAGATTTATCGAATGCAATCAAATTTCAGAAAATGTGTATCAAGCATTCAAATTCAAAGGAGGAAAAAGCATGGGCTTCTCTTGCCTTAGCTGACCTTTCTTTGGCCAATGGGGATAAAGTAACAGCGTCAGAATTGGTGAAAGGTATTTTAGCTGATTTTAAAAACAATAATGGTATAAAGCAAAGGGCCGATGAAATAACAGGGAGAATTGGTAGTTAAGATCAGGACTGAAATCATGTTGGATTAGTCTTTGATTGACCTCTAAAATCAAGTACATTCCCGGCCGAAAAGTGGGTTGCCCGACCCACTTTTCTTTTACATAGCGATGGATACATTGAAACAAAAAATTGGTAATTTAATACCCGAACACATGGTTCTGCTGGATTGCATAGAAATGGCTTCACAATCAAGAGTACAAATTGTTGTAGATGGGAAAACAGCGGTAGATTTATCTACCACAACAGCCATAGCAAGAAATGTTCGAGATTCCGGCTTATTGGATTCAATCTATCCCCAAGGATTTCAACTTGAGGTGACGTCTCCGGGCGTGGATGCACCCCTGATACATCCTGTACAATTTGAGAAAAATATAGGTAAACAGGTTCGTTTGAAAATGTGGGGTGAGTCAGAATTAATTCAAGTAGAAATATACCATGTTAGTGAAAAAGGATTTGAGGGAAAATTAGTCAATGGCCATAAAGATCTTTTTCAATTTGACGAGATTGAATCGGCCAAAGTTGAAATTAAATTTTAATCCATTTTGGAGGTATTTTGGTTAACAGAGAATTAATTGAAGTTTTTTCAGAAATTGCTCGTGAAAAAAATGTAGAGCGATCGGAGCTTGGTACGATCATTGAGGAATTATTCCTTCATTTGGTAGAGCGGGAACGCGGTGATGCCAGTAATTGCAGTGTGATCGTTAACCTGGATAAGGGTGAGTTCGAAATTTATGTGGAAAAAACTATTGTTGGTGATATTGAAGATCCAGTAATGGAAATCACATTGGATGAAATTTCCAATATAGATCCTGAGTTGGCGGAGGAATTGGAAATTGGCGAATCATATATTGAAATTATTGACCCTTCTATATTTGGTCGTAGAATGATTCATTTGGCCAAGCAATTCTTTGCTCAAAAACTCCAGGACGTAGAGAAAAAATATATATATGAAGATTATGCAAATCGTGTGGGCGAAATTATTATTGGAACAGTTCATCAAGTTCAGCGAGATAACACATTTGTGAACATTGAACATGCAGAATTAAGAATGCCACGGAATGAGCAAATCAAAACAGAAAGATATCGTCGGGGAGATGCCATCCGTGCTGTCATTAAATCGGTTGAAATTACTTCCAGAGGACCAGATATATTGATTTCCAGAAGTGACAATCATTTCCTGTTTAAATTGTTTGAAATGGAAGTACCTGAAATCGAAGATGGTGTCATTGAAATTCGAGCCATTGCAAGACATCCCGGTGAACGCGCAAAAATAATTGTACAATCCCATGATCGCCGCATTGACCCCGTCGGTGCTTGTGTGGGTATGCGGGGCAGCAGGATTCAAGCTATCGTTCGAGAATTGAACAATGAAAAGATTGATATTATCAATTATAGTGAAAAATCAGAAATCTTAGTATCCCGAGCCCTATCTCCGGCGAAACCATTAGATTTATATATTGATGATGATCGAAAATATTGTATTGCAATTTTTGATGATGATGAACTTGAATTTGCCATTGGCAGAGGCGGTGTCAATATTAATCTTGCTGCAAATGTTACCGAATATCGAATTGATGCCTTTGGAAAGAATGAATATGAGAGAAAGAATGTAGAGCAGGGAAAATTATTAGCTGACATCCCAAGTATGCCTGCTCGGGCAGTGAAACCGCTTGCTGAAAGTGGTATTACTACTGTATCCGAATTATTGAATTCTGATGAAGAAAAATTACTTGAAATCAAGGGTATTGCGGCGACCACTCTTGAAAAAATATATGATGCAGTTCAGTCATTTATAGAAGAAAATCAGAAAGAAATAGTCGAAGAAGATGAACCAGAAAAATCGGATTCTGAAGAATATGAAAACTTATCTGAGGGAATTGAATCCAAAGCAAATGATTCCCTATCAACTGATACTGACGCTGATAAATTAGAAAAGGTTGAATCATAATATAGTATGGCAAAACGTCGCATATTTCAAATAGCTAAAGAACTTAATATTTCTCACACAGAAATTTTGTCCTTTCTAAAAATGAAGGGCATTACAGTAGGTAGCCATATGGCGCCCATCGATGAAGAAACTTATACGATTGTAATGGACGAATTTCACAAAGATAAGGAATCCATAGATCGATATAGAAAAGAACAAATTCGACGGGAAATTCATGATACTCGGATTCTTGAACAACAAAAAGCCAATAAAAAATTACAGTTACTTTCTCTCGAAGAACAAAGAAAAATAGAAAATGACGAAAAGATTAAAGCAAAAGCTGAGGAAGAGCAAAAAGCAATTGAAGCAAAAACTCAAGCAGCCCAGCTTGAGGAAAAAGTAAAGAAGGAAGCTGAACAAAAAGTACTGGAAACGAAAATAGAAAAAGAAGAATTAATTCAAAAGAAAAAAGAACCTCAAAAACCAAAAAAGAAACTTCGAAAAATTGATTTGTCAGAAATTGAAGCACAAGTTGGTAAAGGAACAACCAACCGTAGACGGGATTTCAAAAATAAACCCGATGCCCAGCCACCAAAATCGGCCGTAGATACCGTTCGAAAAATAACGGCCAAAATTGATACAAAGTCGAAAAAGAAAGTATATAAAAAAGAAAAAAATCTTAAGGATGATGAATCTGGTGAGGTAGAGATTAAGCCAATCAAAATAGTTGAATTTTCTAATGTAGACGAGATATCTAAAATATTTAATACAAAACCAAACGACATTATTCAAAAATGTATGGGTCTTGGTATTCTCGCCACAATAAACCAGCGGCTTGAATGGGATCTTATTGAGTTATTGGCAGAAGAATTTGGATTTAAAGCAGAACGATTAGATGATGTGGGTGAGGAACTTTTTACTTTAGAAAATTCTGAAGAGGATATCAAAAAGGCTGAGGATCGATCTCCGGTGGTAACCGTCATGGGCCATGTGGATCATGGTAAAACATCTTTGTTGGATTATATTCGGAAAACCAATGTCGTTGGCGGAGAATCAGGTGGTATTACGCAGCATATTGGGGCTCACAAGGTTCAGCTCCCCGATGGAAATTCGGTTACTTTTTTAGACACACCAGGGCATGAGGCATTTACTGCAATGAGAGCTCGGGGCGCAAAGGTGACGGATATAGTTGTAATCGTTGTTGCCGCGAATGATGGTGTCATGCCACAAACTGTTGAAGCTATTGACCATGCTAAAGCTGCAAAAGTACCCATCATTATCGCCATCAATAAAATGGATTTACCCGATGTGGATCCTGAGCGGGTGAAACGTGAATTATCGGAACATGAAGTTCTTGTGGAAGACTGGGGTGGAAAAATTCAAGCTATTCCTATTTCGGCCAAAACGGGTGAGGGCATTGATAATCTATTATCGTCCATGCTGATTGAATCAGAAATGTTAGAATTAAAGGCAAATTATGAAACATTGGCACGGGGAACTGTAATTGATTCTAAACTGGATAAAGGTCATGGTCCTATTGCCACAGTCCTCATTCAAAAAGGAAGAATAAAAATTGGAGATCCTTTTATTTGCAATAATATTACAGGGAAAGTTCGGGCATTGATAAATGAGCTCGGACAAAGAATACAGGAGGCCGGTCCATCAGACCCAGTACAAGTGCTTGGATTTGATCACGTTCCACAATCCGCAGATGTTTTTGCCGTCGTTGAAGATGAAAGAGAAATAAAACGCATTGCCTCAGAACGTCAGCGAATTAAACGGGAAATAGATCAAAAGAAAATTGCTGCTCAATCATTGGATGCCATGTCTGCACTTATAAAAGAAGGTGCCATTAAAAATTTACCCATTATTATTAAAGGGGATGTGGATGGATCTATTGAGGCCTTGTCGGAACAATTAGAAAAAATTACTCATGAAGAAGTCGGGGTTCAAATTATTCATAAAGCTGTGGGAATGGTTTCTGAATCGGATGTGCTATTGGCTTCTGCTTCCAACGCTGTCATTATTGGATTCCATGTACAAGTTTCATCGAATGCAAAGCTACAGGCTACGCAGGAAGGTGTCGAAATACGAACATATAATGTTATATATAATGCGGTTGAAGAAATATCCTTGGCCTTAGAAGGTCTGCTTGAGCCGGAGATTGTGGAAGAAATATTAGGCAGTGCACAAGTTCAAGAAGCCTTTAAAATTCCCAAGATTGGCGTTATTGCGGGATCGAAAGTAACAGAAGGTATTATTGTTCGAAATGCAATAGCGAGAGTACTACGAGAAGAAGAAGAAATCGCTTCGGGAGAAATCACCTCTTTGAAACATCTTAAAGATGATGCAAAAGAAATCCGTGAGGGCTTTGAATGTGGCATTGGTTTGAAAGACTTTTCGAAATTCAAGGAAGGGGATATTATCATTTGCTACCAAATGAAGTCTATTAAAAGGACGTTAGAACTCAGTTGAGATCTGAACGACCCTTTAAGCGCACTGACCGGGTCGCAAATGAAATCCAACATATTCTTGGAAAAATTCAGACTCAGCATATTGATTTATCTGATTTGGGATTTATAACCATATCGCGTGTTAAAATTTCTCCTGATTTAAAAAGTGCAAAAGTATTTTTCAGTGTAGTTCAACCAAAATATACTATCGAAAATATTCAACTTTCGATGAATAAAAAGGCAAAGGCATTTCGAAAATATTTGGGAATGGAATTACGTATAAAATTCACACCTTCATTAACATTTTATTATGATGATACTGTTGCTTACACCCAAAAGTTAGATTCTATTTTTCACGATTTACATTCTGACGATTAATTTCTATGATATATAATATTTACAAACCCGTAGGGTGGACCAGTTTTGACGTTGTTAAAAAACTTCGTGGTATTACTAGAGATAAAAAAGTGGGACACGGTGGTACCTTAGATCCGTTTGCTGAGGGTGTTTTGGTTATTGGTACGAATGCTGATACAAAAATATTAACCGAAATTTCAGGAACCATCAAGTCTTATCGTGCTATCCTTACTATGGGGGAGGAAACAGATACACTGGATATTGATGGAAAAATAATAAACACATGCCCAGTACCAATCTTGGATGAAAAAAAGGTGAAATCTGTTTTGAATGACTTTTTAGGCGAAAGTGAACAAGTACCGCCTATGTATTCGGCAAAAAAAGTGAATGGAGTCCGGTTATACAAAATGGCCCGAAAGAATCAATTTGTTGAACGAAAACCATCTCCAATCAATATATATGATATCAAACTAAATCATATTGAAGAAAATCAAATAGATTTTTCAGTAACGTGCTCAAAAGGTACTTATATTCGTGTATTGGGATTGGAAATAGCTAAAAATCTTGGGACTGTCGGACATTTAACACAATTAACACGTACGGCGGTTGGTGAGTATAGGATTCATGATTCTGTCAGATTAACGGAATTTGAAGAAAAATGGATATCTACCGTACATTAGATACAATTCCACTGCTTTCTGAAAGTATTTTAACTATCGGTACCTTTGATGGATGTCATCGCGGTCACCAGGAAATTATTAAAAAAGTCAACTCCTTAGCCCAATTCAATAACACCAATTCTATTTTGATAACATTTGACCCGCATCCACGCCACGTATTGGAGTCTGATAATAAACTGCCATTGCTCATGCATATTAATAAAAAACTGGAAATCCTGAAATCACTCCATTTGGATGTGGTGCTTGTAATACCATTCGATGAAGAATTTTCCCACATTAAAGCGGGTGATTTTCTCCAAGATATTGTGGTGAAGCATTTCAAACCCACCTGTATTATTGTCGGATATGACCACCATTTTGGTTTTAAACGGGAAGGATCTCCAGAATTCTTGAATAATTTTGGAAAAAAGAATAATATATCCGTGGATATAGTCTCGCCAATTGCTGACGAGAACGTGAATATTTCCAGTAGCCATATTCGAGAATTAATAAAACAGGGGTTCGTTCGTCGTGCTTCGTTTGAATTGGGATGGGTATTTGGTTTTGAAGCAAATGTAATCCGTGGGGCAGGGCGCGGAAAAAGTCTTGGTTTCCCTACTGCAAACTTTATTCCAGAAGAAAATAATCAATTAATCCCTGCCAGCGGAGTTTATTGTATTCGTGGAAGGATTAATGGTAAAAGTCTGTATGGAATGTGTAATTTAGGAGTTCGCCCAACCTTCGATGAAACCGATTTCGTTATGGAAGTACATTTTATTGATGAAAAGTTGGATGACCTCTACGGAAAGAAGATTACTGTAGAATTTTTAGAACGAATTAGGGACGAACAAAAATTCTCTCATTCCCAAGAATTAATTAAACAGTTACATAAAGATAAACAATTCTGCATGAGATTGATGCAGAAGTATAAATAGGAGACGTAATGTCATTAACAAATGAACAAATACAAGAAATTGTAACCCAATTCGGTAAAGATAAAAATGATACCGGATCATCACAAGTCCAGGTTGCCTTGTTAACGGCTAGGATTCGATCCCTGACGGATCATGTGAAAATAAATAAAAAAGATAATCATTCCCGCCGTGGATTGGTTTTGCTGGTATCTCAGCGTAAAAAACTTTTAAAATATATGCGTCGGGTAAATCCCGATTCATACTTGACTATGACAAATGAATTGTCTATTCGTCGTAATTAAACTTTAAGATTAGGAAATATAATGAAAAAACAAGAAATAACGCTTAATGGAAGTACGCTCTCTATCGAGACTGGACAAGTTGCCCGTCAATCATCCGGATCTGTTATCGTCACCCATGGCGAAACAGTCATATTGGTTGCTGTAAATGCATCAAAACAAGCACGCGAAGATATTAATTTCTTCCCGTTGCAAGTCGAATATCGCGAACGACATTATGCAGGTGGAAAAATTCCCGGCGGCTTTTTTAAACGAGAAGCGCGCCCATCGGAGCATGAAATATTAACCAGCCGGTTAACCGATCGTCCGATTCGGCCTCTTTTCCCAAAATCTTTCAAATGTGAAACACAGGTCATTATCACGGTATTATCCAGTGATGGTGAAAATATGGCTGATACGCTGGCTGGCGTCGGTGCGTCTGCCGCATTGATGATTTCAGATATTCCTTTTAAAGGTCCAATAGCTACGGTACGCGTTGGTCGTATTGCTGGTGAATTTCTTATTAACCCCACACGATCTCAATTGGAAGATTCAGATATGTCAATTATCGTGTCCGGAAACGAACAAACCATTGTGATGGTCGAAGGTGAAGCAAAACTCATTACCGAGGAAGAATTTATCGATGCCATGAAATTTGCTCATGGACCAATTAAAGATTTAATCGCCATGCAGAATAAATTAATTGGAGAACTTGATATTGTTAAACGGGATGTACCCGAAGAAGAAACTGACGAAGCATTGGCTAAGGCTGTTTCGGAGTTGGTTACGGGTAAAATTGACGCCGCCATTAAGACAGGTGACAAAGCTGATCGCGAAAATCAGATTTCTGCTTTAAAGGAAGAGGCACAAGAGGCGTTTGTTGAATCCCATCCTGAATCAGAAAAATTGGTTTCTGGATATGTTAACGATCAGTTAAAAACAGCTTTCCGCGAACAGATACTTGCGGATGCCGTGCGGTCAGACGGTCGAAAAACAACCGATATTCGTCCAATTACTATTGAAACGGGGATTTTAGCCAGAACCCATGGATCTGCCCTATTTACTCGTGGAGAGACTCAGGCTATCGTTGTATTGACGATGGGAACCCCAAGATACGAACAAATTATCGACAGCATGGATATGGATACGAAGAAGAAATTCTTTCTTCATTATAACTTTCCACCTTATTGTGTAGGTGAAACTGGACGAATTGGTTTTACAAGCCGAAGAGAAATAGGCCATGGGAATTTGGCTGAACGAGCCATTAAGCAAATTCTTCCTGAATATGAAGATTTCCCATACACAGTTCGAATTGTTTCAGAAATTACTGAATCAAACGGATCTTCATCCATGGCGTCTGTGTGCGGCGGTTCTTTAGCATTAATGAGCGCAGGTGCACCCACTAAAGGCCATGTCGCTGGTATTGCGATGGGGCTTATCAAAGATGGCGATCGCTATGCAATTTTGAGTGACATACTTGGTGCTGAAGATCATTTAGGTGATATGGATTTTAAAGTCGCTGGTACCCGCGATGGTATTTCTGCTATTCAACTGGATCTAAAGATTGAAGGAATATCCTTCGAATTGATGGAAGAAGCATTAGCCCAAGCAAAGGAAGGTCGAAATCATATTTTAGATATCATGTATGAAGCGGTAGCCGAGCCTATGGAAATGTCAAAATATGCACCGAAAGTTCTTTCGCTTCAAATCAATCCGGAGAAAATTGGAGGCTTAATTGGACCCGGTGGTAAAACCATTAAAAAGATCATTGCGGATACAGAATGTGATGTAAATGTGGATGATGATGGTGTAGTTACCGTAGCAAGTCTTGATTTAAAACGATGCCAAGAAGCTATTGAAATTGTTCGGGCAATCACCCTTGAACCTGAGGTCGGAATGGAATTTGATGGAAGCATCACCCGTCTCATGTCCTTTGGCGCATTTGTTGAATTTGCACCAGGTCGCGAAGGATTGATTCATATTTCCGAGATGGAATGGCATCGGGTAGACAAAGTCGAAGATGTAGTCAAACCTGGAGATGCAGTCCGTGTTAAACTGATAAAGGTTGACGATCAGGGCAGATTAGATTTTAGTCGAAAAGCATTACTCGAAAAACCGGAAGGCTATGTAGCGCCTCCGCCACGTGATAGAAATCAAGGTGGCAATAGAGGACGGGGCAATGGTCCAGGTGGCGGTGGGAGACGACCTTTCCGACGTAACTAAATTTCAATTCGAGAATATTGAAAATGATCATTGGAACACCAAAGGAAGTTAAAGCTCACGAAAATCGGGTGGCACTGACCCCACATGTCGCGCTTGAATTAACCAAATCAGGCCACGAGGTACTCATTGAAAAAAGTGCTGGAATTTCTACAGGATTTATTGACGAAGATTACCAAACGGTTGGTTGTAAAATAGTTGAAAATTCTAAAGAAATTTTCAGCAATGCCGAATTGGTAGTCAAAGTTAAGGAGCCCCAACCAGAAGAGGTGGCCATGTGCCATAAAGGGACTACCATGTTTACCTATTTTCATTTTGCTGCTGCTGAAACTTTAACAAAAGCATTTTTGAACTCAGGTGCAACGGCAATTGCATATGAGACAATTATGCTTTCAGATACGTCATTACCTCTATTGATTCCCATGAGTGAAGTCGCCGGACGGATGTCCGTCCAGGAGGGGGCAAAATATCTCGAAAAGTTTCATGGTGGTCGTGGAAAATTATTAGGTGGTGTCCCTGGAGTTGAACCCGCCAGAGTCACGATTCTTGGTGGTGGTATTGTTGGCACAAATGCGGCACATATTGCTGCAGGCCTGGGCGCAACTGTGAATATTCTTGATGTGAATCTGAACCGCCTTCGATACCTGGACGAAATAATGCCTAAAAATGTTAGAACCATTTACAGTAATCAATATAATATTCAAGAATTATTGCCAAGAACGGATCTATTGATTGGCGCTGTTCTCATTCCTGGAGCCAAAGCACCCAAACTCGTTAGCAAAGAAATGCTGGGTAAAATGCAGGAAGGATCCGTTGTGGTTGATGTAGCGGTTGATCAGGGGGGATGCATTGAAACTTGTAAACCCACAACCCATGAAAATCCAATTTATCAAGTGGATGGTATTATTCATTATTGTGTGGCGAACATGCCAGGGGCCGTTCCATTTACATCAACTACGGCATTAACCAATGCAACAAATCCATACATTCAAAAATTGGCAAATCAGGGAATATTAAACGCACTTAAATTAGATGAGTATTTATTAAAAGGTTTAAATATTTATCAGGGACAGATTACCCATCCCGGCGTTTCTGATGCCTTTAATTTGAAATATACATCACCAGGTAAAGCAATAGCTTAAATCCTTTCTTTCGCTCCCATAGTACTTGTTTCAAAAGAGTTTCTTAACTAATATAAAGTATTAGTTGAATAGGAATTTTACATGGACTCCAACACACAATCGATAAAAAAACTATATTATTCCATTGGCGAAGTCAGCAAAGCTACTGAATTAAAGCAATATGTTCTTCGCTATTGGGAAACGGAATTCAAACAATTGAGTCCATCGAAAAATAAGGCAGGAAATCGTACTTATCGGCAAAAGGATATTGACACTATCCACAGAATCAAAGATTTACTATATAGACAAAAGTTCACCATAGAGGGTGCACGGAAAATGTTAAGTAATGTAGATACTCCTGAGATTAAAACCATAGAAGAACAACCGCAACACACGAGTGAAGCTAATGTTGAAATTCTAATTAAAATTAGGGGTGAATTAAAGTCTCTTCTGGAGAATATTAATTCATAATTCGGGGCGTGGCGCAGTCCGGTAGCGCACTTGGCTGGGGGTCAAGTGGTCGCAGGTTCAAATCCTGTCGCCCCGACGGAGTAAGAAGT